>JADMIO010835305.1_pt1 | contig 98898 bp, 115 predicted proteins | sample 8958161 | NCBI WGS metagenome assembly JADMIO01 (sample SAMN16585339, study PRJNA669376) | soil metagenome | isolation source: Crop rotation soil | place: USA: Cullars Rotation, Alabama | collected 2011
CGCGACAACTTGTCCACGTGGAATTCTAAGCTTAGGATCCCAATGTGCTGGAAAGGACCGCGAGTTCCATCGCCTTCTTCTTCATCCCCATTGCAATCGTGAAAAGACGACGTTGCTCAAGGGTGAGGATCCCGATTTCCTGATCACCATCTGCCATTTCAGCGGGTGGCTCAATAAGTTCAGCCTCCTCAAGATTTTCAATACTCTGCTGGGTCACTGCGAGCCAAGGCTGCATGGAGATTTCTCCGTGAAAGAATGTTTGGTCTTGTTTATATATACCATATAAACATCTAAAGTCAAATAAAAACCCCTATCTCTCATTTGACAAAACGGATATTTTTAGTATTGTCTATTTATGCATCCTATGCATACACAGCTAAATAAGAACTACGTCTGCCGCACCATGATCGGCGCTTTTTCCGTGGATACGACAGACCAACTTTTATTTAGCCGTGATGATTGTAGGAATTAATCTCCTCTATCTCTTACAAAGATCTCGGCTGAACAAAAGCCGAGATTTTGTTTAGCGTCGTTCTTTCTCACACACTGAGGTCAGTATGTCGGAGAAAATCCGAGTAGCATGGCGCACAGGAAAAAGAGTGTATCTCTCGCCGATCACGCGCGAAGATATACCCCTCATCACAAGCTGGGTCAATAATCCAGAGATCAATCAGTTCCTCACCACCACAACACCCATGTCGATCGAAAGCGAGCTTGAGTGGTTCGAGAAGCTTAAGGATCGAAAGGATGATATCGTCTTCGCCATCCGTTTTGTCGAAAACGACCACATCATAGGTGTCATGGGTCTCCATCGCATCCACTATATCCACGGCACTGCGAGTACCGGATCATTCATCGGTCTTCCGGAAAATCGCGGGCGTGGCTATGGCACTGAAGCTAAGATGCTTCTCCTCGAATACGCCTTCCACACGCTTGACCTACACAAAGTCTATGCCGAGGTCTACGACTTCAATCCGGCAAGCAAACGCTGTATGGAAAAGTGTGGCTACCATGAAGAAGGGTCGCGAAAGGAGCAGCACTTTCGAAACGGTAGGCGTGTTGATACGTTCATGATGGCAGTATTCGCTCGAGACTTCGAGCCGCTGTGGCAAAAGTACCAAGCAGAGTTTCTTTCCAAGTAAACAGAAAACACCGGTCTCGGCCCGGTGTTTTTTCTTACTGCGCAATATCAACAACTTTGGGATTCACGACTTTCTGATAGTCGCTCGAGCGCATGGCGATAGAATAACTACGATCGCCCGCGTTAAATACGATTCGTTCATTTTCAAAAAGCCGTTCGTCAGCAAAAACTTCAAGACTGAAGAGATTGCCAAATGGTGGCACCCCGCCAGGAAGCACACCTCCTGTTACCTCGCCCACTTCTGTTTCTGTTGCAAAGCGAATATCAGTGAGACCTGCATTGCGGCGAACCTTGCCAGTATCAAAACGGCGGTCAGCAGGCACGACAAGCATGACAAACTTCTTTACTTTTCCAGATTCTTTGGCGCGAATAATGATAGCCTTTGCCCCCTGCTTCAAGGTGTAGCCAGTACGGATCTTTGCCGCTTCCTCGCTTGTGCGCACAGCTTCGTGCTCAAACGTCTCAAACTCGATACCTTGTTCCGTAAGTGTATGTTTGATTTTTTCTACAGCTGGATGATATTCCATGAATTATTTCGCTTCGAGATCGACTTGAAATACCCCAAATACATTACCTTCGGTATCAACAAAATACCCTTGCCAGCATGTACCAGGCACCGCGAACTTCGGAAGGGCAACAAGGCCTCCTGCTGCAACGATCTTTTCCGCAGTGTCATCGAAGCTTTTCACTTCGATCGAACATACAAATGCGTTGGTGCCAGACTGGGGAGCTGGCTTTGGGAATACACGTTTCAAGAGTCCCCCGCGCGAGCTCGCAGTCTCAATACGAAAGTAGCGAGTATCGAGTCCAGTAGCTTCAATGAATTTCCAACCGAACACTTCTGAATAAAAAGTGACTGCTCGATCTGCGTCATCTACCTGAATCTCAAAATACGATGGGCCTCCATTCATAAATTCAGTATATCATCGAAAAGAAAACACCCTGTCGTGCAGGGTGTTTTCTTTGAAACAGGCCTAAGCGTCTGGTGCTGCGGCAAAGTCTGCCTGGAACTTCTGACCCCACTCCACCATCTTTGGATCGTTCGGATCAGCTGCCTTTACATCGGCTGCCATCTGGGGATGAGCTTCCTCGAGGTGCTTCATGCCGTTCGCCATCATCTCATCTGCGGTTGCACCATGGATTTCTGCGTCGCATGGACCTCCCATCTGTGCACAGGTCATTTTCTTCATACTCTAATTGATTACGGATAAGTTGGTTTATTGTACCAGATATTTACTTGCGCGTATTGCCAGACGCTTTCTTTGCTGCCTTCTTTGCAACTTTTTTCGTCTTCGCCACTGCCCGCTTGGCACTACGCTCTACGGTTTTTGTTGCACCCTTTGCAGTTCTACTTGCTTCTGCCATTAGTGATTTCCAGTTGGTTCGCAATTCTCTGGCTGCTGTCATAAGTTCAGAGCGATTTACATCTTTCGCACCCTCGTAGATCTCTGTCGCAGCAGCAATAGCTTTGAGAATAGCTTTCTGATCTACCTTCTTCAAAAGCTTTATCTCTTTAACTGCCGTTCGCTTGAGGCCTCGCGCCCACGCAGCGGCTGCATTGCGATGCTGTTTTGCATCCTTTGATCCGTAAAAATAATATCCAGCTGCGGCAGTAGCGAGGACGGTACCGAGAGCTGGTGCGATAATGTTTTTCTTGTTGCTTTTCTTGGGCATGATTTTATTGATTAATTGTAATTTGCTTTACCATACATACGGAACAAGTCTCCATGTGTGCTTACGATATTCTGCATAGTCTTTGGGGAATTCTTTCATCATAATCCTCTCCTCTACCTGCGTACGCCAAGCAAATATGGCGATCACAATAATAAGTGTGATAAACCACGGCGGGCTTACGAGCGCTGAACCGAGCACTGCCAATATTACCCCCGTATAAATAGGGTGACGCAAAAGCGCATAGGGTCCTGTCGTGACAAGCTCGTGATTTTCTTTGAGCGCCGGCGCAGGACTCCAATTTCTCCCAAGATGCGCACGCGCCCAAACTGCGAGCAAAACTCCGCACATGCAAAAATAACACCAATTATGCTGAGAATAGTCACTGCCCCGTTATGGATTGCCCACATACGGTTTGTGTAAACGCCAAGTGACGAAGCTTTCCATAACCAGCCGATGATAATAATGATAAACGCAATACGCACCCACCAAAAACGTTGCCACCCACTTCGAGTAATATCCCGCTTCACGCTAAAAGCAGAGATAAGCCAGTAGATAAGAAAGAATGCCCAACAGAAAATAATAATGGAAGATAAGATTTGCATAAGTTTAGGTATTTTACCGAATTTCTCTTAATATAAAAGACGCAGCACTCCTATCTGTCTTGCTTATTTCTCACACATTGACAAACTACTAAAAAAGATGGAGTATGAGTACAGAAAACACTTGAAAAGGAAGGTTCTGTGCGCGCATTTGGCCTTACTGGGAGTATTGGCTGCGGGAAAAGCACCGTAGCTCGCCTTCTTTCTGAGTATCCCGATATCATGGTCATAGACTGTGATCGGATTGCGAAAGAGGTCATGGAAAACGAAGAGTATCGTGGCCGTGTTGGAGACATCGTTGGCATCGACATAACTCCGGGCGTCCCACTCGACTTTCATCTTATCGGAAGTCTCGTCTTCGCAGACCCCAAGAAGAAAAAGAGCTTGGAGGAATTTGTTCATCCGCTCGTTTGGGCCGCCGTCGAAGATCAGGTCGCCTACACTCCCAATAAAATTCGTATTGTGGAGTCGGCTATCATCTTCGAAACAGGAAGCGAACAACACTTCATCGCTACTATTGCAGTGACCTGCAAGCTGAGCGAACAGTTTCGCCGGCTTATCGAAGACCGCGGAATGAAGAGTTCCTCCGTTCTCGAAAGGATCAATGGTCAGCTTTCTTCCCGAGAAAAGGCGGCCCGATCACAATATGTGATCAACACCGACTGTAGCTTAGAAGAACTGAGGCAAAGAGTCGACGCGCTATATCGAGTTCTCAAACACAGAGAGGTATTTGTATGAATGCGAGGAAAGCGGTATACGCTGCGAGCCTCGACCCCATCACGAACGGTCATATCAACGTGATCGAACGCATGGCTCCTCTCTACGATGAGCTCGTGGTGGTGGTTGCTGTGGCCGCTGGAAAAACATACACCTTCACACCGGAAGAACGGGTGGAGATGGCGAAAGCTGCGGTCAGTCATCTTTCGAACGTTACCGTGGATGTCTGCATTGGCCGCTACGTGGTCAAGTTTGCAGAGTCGATCGGCGCACATGTCGTCATTCGGGGTTTGAGAAATTTCAAAGACCTCGAAGATGAGCAAACGCTTGCCGAAGAGAATCGGAAGATCGCTCCAAGTGTCGAGACACTCTGGCTTCCCTGTTTACCTGAGCTCATGCATGTGAGCTCGAGTATGGTGAAAGGTCATGTTGGCGTAGACCCAAGCTGGGCAGAGCAAGTAACGCGTTCGGTGCCTCCGGGAGTTGCGGCAAAGCTCAAAGAGAAATACATCGTGGGCAGAGCTCGCAAGCACTGGGACAGGCTCATGAAAGTGCTTGGCAATCCGGAACACTCCGAAGAAGTCTTTCGAGATCTTGTTGCGCGCTACAACAAACCGCACCGTACGTATCACAACCTTGAACACATCGTCTCCATGCTCGATGAAGCTGAGTTTGCAAGTGGAGGCCCTCAAACGTTTGTTCTGGCTATCTGGTTTCATGACATCGTCTATCAGACGAGAGCTCAAAACAACGAAGAGGCCAGTGCGGAGGTTGCCAAGCTAACAGCACAACACCTTGGCTTATCCGAAACGGTAGCGCAGTGGATTCCTGAACTCATTATCGCGACGAAGCATACCGATGCGCCGACTTCATACGCAGCTCAACTTCTCGTCGATCTCGACCTCGCCATCCTTGGCAAGTCACAGGAAGAGTTCGATGCATACGAGCGAGCAATCCGCGAGGAATATGCCTGGGTACCTGAGGCTGACTTCCGTGCAGGGCGCGCAAAGATCCTTCAGTCCTTTCTTGACCGTCCTTCGATCTTCTATACCGAGTTTTTTCGAGAAAAGTACGAGAGTACCGCTCGGGCAAACCTGGCACGATCGATCAAACGGCTAAACTCATAAATAAAAGGGCTTGCGGAATGTATCCGTAAGCCCTTTTTTCTAGCCATATTTTAATAACTTAATCCTTGCTTTGGTGCCACAGGGTATCAAAAAGTACCCCCATAGAATTTCGCATATCCTCATCCTCGATAAGGATACCAATAGGTCGAGCCGCCTGAGGTGAAATGATTGCTACAGAATCATCATAGAGGAAGATGATATTTTTCAAAGGAAGAGATGCGGGGAAAAATCTCGTATTACGCATCTCCTGTGGATCCTTTTCCCGCAAAGCCATAGTCCACTTTTGCTTCGTGGTGAGAAGCTGGATACGAAGAGACCGCTCCACTCTTGCTTCGGTGAAATCGTTTATAAACGGTCCACCCACGAGATCCACCCATTCTAACCATGGAACAATAGCTTGGATATTATGCTTCTTTTCAAACATATCCTTTACGATTTGCTTGATTTCTTCTGCCCCATTATAGATACGGACCGAATTCTTGGTTTGTGAACTATGTTGAATAACCTGAAGTTTCGGAAGCACCGTACGCAGTGCGTTTTCTCTCTCCTTGAGTTGTGAGAGAAGTCTGTCCGGACTTTCTGCAGCCCAAAGCTTGCGACGATTCATAAGGTACGCATTGATCATGCCCTTTTGGTGGAGAGACTTGATGCAGGCATTTGCCGTAATGCGCGGCATGCGGGCACGCTTGGCGATCTCGGTAACAGTGCTTTCACCGAGCTCAAGCGCAGCGAGGTAAACCGTCACTTCGCGGGGAGAGTATCCGAGACTTCCAATGGTGGTTCGGATATGCATATACACACATCATACCAAAAATAAAAAAAATGACGACTTTTTTGACGCCACACATATGTTTCAAAAATGCGTTGAAATATAAAGATTTTTGAGTGTCAGATTTTTTGACATGGAAAAAGCTTCACGACTTCTTGATGTATTTTTACAATGGACTCACGTGGGGATGTGCTCCACAACTAGTAGCTAACTACACTCACCCATGACACTACAAGAACTAAAACACAAAGAACAAATATTGACGCAGGCATATGGAGAATTCGAGAAGCCGCTTCGCGGATATGCATTTTCAAAGCTCCGAGACAAAGCGCTTTCCGAAGATATTACCCAAGAAGCATTTCTCAAAGTGTGGGCGTTTCTCAGAAAAGGGGGAGAAGTTATGAATATGAAAAGTTTTTTGTATCGCGTGGTTAATAACCTTATTGTTGATGAGTATCGGAAACACAAGGCTACTTCACTCGATGCGCTTCTTGAAAAAGACTTCGAACCCGGCTTTGACAATTCACAAATAATGATCGACTACCTCGACGGCAAGTCGCTGGTCAGTCTCATTAGTGAGCTCCCAGAAAAGTGTCGCGCCGTTATGGATATGCGCTACGGGAAAAACCTCACTATAGAAGAGATTGCAAAGAAAGTATTTACCTCAAAAAACAACGTCTCCGTTCAGCTTCATCGCGGGCATAAAGGGCTAAAGAAGCTTTGTGAGCAGATGGAGGAAAAATCCAAACTTGTCACCTTCTCATTCCCCTTCTTTTTCGACCGTCGCCTAACGCCGAGAGTCGCATAATGAAGCTAAAAATAAGGAAAAGAAAGCGATCCGCATTGCGGATCGCTTTTAGTTTACGGCCTTTCACCCCGTTTTCTTGCCTGCTTACAGAGATACATCTCTCTATCAGCACACTTGATGAGGTGTTCAAGCGTCTCTTCCGGAGTAGCATCCCGGTCGGCCCGAAGCGTGTATGCACCAAACGAGATCGTCACGGGCACCGCTTCACCCGTTTCCGTAACAATCTTGAGCCGCTTTACCGCGGCGTCTAGGCGCGTAACAAGGCCTTGCCCCTTACGTTCATCGGCGCCCGGGAAAAGGAAGCAAAACTCTTCCCCACCATATCGACAACTGAGATCTGTCGGTCGTATGGTGTAAGTCTGGATACAACGAGCAACTTGTCGCAACACTTCATCCCCGAAGGGGTGACCGTAGGTGTTGTTGAGTTGAGTAAAGTTGTCGATATCACCCATGATACATGTCACGGGGACACCGTCTACTTGCGCTCGATGAATTTCGCGGAGTGCACCGCTATCAAAACTGCGGCGATTCAAAAGGAGCGTAAGAGGATCCAAGTTTGCCGCAACTAGATCCGGCAAATGCTGGCGAAGTTTCGCATTCAACTTCTCGATTTCTCGAGTGATGATAGCGATGAGGAGTTCGCGCGAATCTGCCGCCTTGATCAAATACAGATCAGCCCCTGCCTTGAGCGCCCTGATTTTGGAGTCGTCGGAACTGTCGCCCGAGAGCACAATGATCGAGGCTGGAAAAGGTTGGGTTGCCTGCCTGATATGAGCAACGAGTTCGTCGCCAGTCATCTCGCACGGGCCAAGATGCATATCAAGCATCACAACTGCTGGACCTTCGAGTCTCGGCAAAAGGTCAAGAAGCTCTTCGGGACTTCCGGCTGTGGCCACTTCAAAGTGCTGACCATACAAGTGGGCATACGAGTCTCGGAGATCTTTGATGTCGTCCACGAAGACAACTACTGTTTTCTCGATCAGGCTGTTCGCTGCCTGCTCGCTTAGCCTATCGATTACGCTATGAATCTCAGGCATACAACACCTCTCTTCAACACAAAAGCGTACTGTGAAAAAACTGGTTCTTCCGAAAGTATACAAAACCGTTTCTCAAATACAACCCTTGGATCATTTTGGCAAGAGAAGACCAGAAAACAATCGGCATCCCATAAAACTGTTATGCGATACCCTCTCCACCCGTCACTCCATATATTTCTCCAGTAATATAGCTTGCGTCGTCTGAAGCAAGAAGTACGTAGACAGGTGCGAGCTCGATCGGCTGGCCTGGCCTTCCAAACGAAGAATCTTCTCCGAATTTTTTCATTTTTTCTTTTGGCGAACCATGCGTATTGAGCGGAGACCAGATAGGACCTGGCGCCACTGCGTTTACTCTGATTCCTTTTTTAATAAGCTGCTCAGCCAACCCTTTGGTCAATGCTACAAATGCTCCCTTGCTTACTGCATATGGGAGAAGAATGAAATCCGGATCGTAAGCTTCGATCGAAGCAGTGTTTACGATGGAACCACCAGGTTTCATATGCACTGCCGCGGTTTTGGAGAGAAGAAACGGTGCAATAACATTTACTTGGTAGATCTCCGCAAAATCTTCAGCTGTGATCTCATCGAGTTTTTTGAAAAATTTCTGAAGACCGGCATTATTTACGAGGATGTCGAGGGTGCCGAACTCTTTTACTGCGTCCTTCACAAGCTTTTCGCAAAACTTCTTATCGCGAAGATCACCCATAATAGCGCTTGCTTTATGCCCCGCATCCTCCACAGCCACAATCGTCTCTTCCAAGTCTGTTTTCTCTTCTGGCAAACAAGAAAGGATGAGATCCGCTCCTTCTCTAGCAAATGCCACTGCGACTGCACGACCAATACCGGAGTCTGCGCCGGTGATAAGCGCTACTTTACCTTGGAGTTTTCCTGACCCTTTGTAGGAATATTTGCCATAATCTGGCTTGGTAACCATCTTTGACTCAATACCAGGATAGCGTTGTGTTTTTTCTTTTTTCCCAGGCTTTCCGTATTTTTCTTTTGGATCTTTACCCATACAGATGGGGACGCCGTGGAAATTATCGAATTACATATTACCGAAGAATAACTTGCCATGTCCTCCCTCCCCACATTGAAAACGGGAGTGTAACATAGCGGACAGTGACTTGAGTTCCCCCTATGGTATAACTCACTGTTTGCGCGCCCCTGTTAAATGTTTGCACATCGCGACCGATACGGGCAAAACGACGGATAGAGGTATTTGGAGTTAGCGCTACTGAGGAGCGGGACACGGAGAAGCTGGCACCATCTCCACTTAATGCCGAAGGTGTCGCAAGGGTCTGGCCATTTACTGCCATTGTGATCGGCTGGCCACCGAGATTTACAATATTCTTAAATGATCCATTTTCTGTTGCATACGCCCCAGAAAAATTTACACTTCCGAAGCTGTCGAGTGGAGTAAAGCCTGTATTAACTCCTTCGCTATTTCCCATCGGCATCTCTTCTATCCATTCTACGGACGAATAAGAAGATGTGTACGCTACAGAAGATTGCGAACGCTCCCCAGTTGTAGCATTGATGATCGTAATGCTCCAAAGGTTTGGCGAAGTCTCAGCAATGAAAGTTGAAATACGATCTCCGGGATGAATCGAGAGCGGTAAGCGAACCTGGCCTGAAGGCAAAAGTTCGTACCATGCCTCGTATGTTACTGTGCCACCTTCTGAGATAGCTTCAGTACCAGCTTGAATAAGATCGGTGCTACTGACTCCGCCAATACCTACCCATGCAGCATCAGCTGAAACAGTATTCGTAGCAGAAACACTTGGTACCACCCAGGAACCTTGTACAGAGTTATAGCGGGAGCCGATCGCCACATACCCAGACCAGTTTGACGAAGTATGCATGCCAGGACTCTGGAGAGGCGCAGTCTGGGCAAAAGCGAATGTCGGAAAGAAACCAAGCAAAAGCACTACGACGAAGGAAAACTTGGAAAGAAATCTAGTCATTGCGGTAAAAATTAACGGATAAAGGAATGTACTTCTGTAATACGAGAAAATCGCCCGATTGGTGCACTCGAGTTCACCTATGAGGAATTTTGGGCCTAAAATTAAGGAGAATTTGGCTTCTTTCGCTTTATAAACGCAACCATAACTGTGTTCGTACAAATCATGGCTAAAGAGTGGAATGTCGTGGCAATATTGTACGCCTGCAAAGAAAAGAGAGTGAGAATATGCCGCGCAATATTCATTTCATAAAGAAGCGGGCGCTCAGTTTCTGGGTTATGCCAGGTTTTGTTGAGCGCGGGCCCAAAAGCAAAAACATCTACGAGCACCACGGTCACCACCGATACGGTCGGATCATGAGTTATGATCCATGGGATCAGACCGAGAAGGCAAATAATAAGAAAATAATTATCAATAGTTCTGATTTGGCCTGCCTTTCGGTTAAAAAGATATTGCAAAGAAAAGAAGAAAATAATAATGGTAAAGCCTTCTGCCACCCCGGTCGGCAACGCCCCTATGCCAGCCCCTTTCACGACACCGCCGAAAAAGGTGGTCATCGAAACGATCGACCAGATAAACCAGGTATAAGGATGCGGGCGCACCTTCCCGTTAATTACATCTTTCAGGTATGAAATATTGCCAACAAAAGCGAGAATTGTTGCCATAATTGCAAGTCCTTCTTTCATTGACCTTATTCTATCACCCGCCTATATAAAGAAACTCTGTCTTACCAAACCTTGAAGATCTCGCGAGAGCCTGAGTAGTACATGCTATTCATATCTTTAAACTTCTCACTCATTTCCTTCTGTTTCGCTTCGTCTTTCATCATTTCTTTCTGTTTGTTTTCGTAGTCGGTAAGGTTTTCGAAAGTACTCGCCATAATAACGCGGTGATACTGACCCGTCATATCGGTCATGATAGTGACTCCCTTCTCTTGGCCCATAGTCTCTTTGCAAAGCTTCGCAAGCTTCGACGCATTGCCTGGTTTACAAACAAAAACATCATGTACGATAATCATAGATTAAAATTAAAGAATAATTACTCGTGATTTTATCACAACGAAAACTAGGCATGCATAGGTTTGGCCTCTGCGCCGATCGAATCAATGGCATTGATAGCTGCTTTTAGCCTTTCCTCCTGAGAACCGGTAACGATAATGAAATTTTTCTTTTCTTCGGTAAGCCTCTCGATGAATCTCTTGTGCATGTCGTGGCGGATATGCTCCCCATCCCGCAATCCGTCCTGGACAAAAGGAATTTCGTCTCCCGTGAGGATATACAAATCATATGTTCGTTTGGCGGCGATCGTTTCTACAGCTTTGGACCTTGTACCTATATATCGTTCATGCCATATGCCAGTGGCAAAAGGATCGGTATCACAAATAAGAAGACCGTTTGAGGCTTCAGCCAAAGAATCTTCGAGTGCGGACTGAGCTTTCGCAATCTTCACAAACTCTTCGCTTCTCCAGATAGCATTTTCATCTCCAAACACCTTCCCTTCTGAATAAAGCCTGCCATATTCTGGAACCCAGGTTGTTCGGTAATGTTTGGCAAGGTCTTTGGAGAGAGTGGTGGTCCCCGTAGACTCGGCACCGAGAACACACACTCGGCGTGCAAACGCTCCCCTTACGCATGGTTCGAGAAACTTGGCATAATTCTGTGGATCATTGCGAATCATTGTGCCTGAAATAGGAATATGGGTACGATCCTTATCAACAAGTACATGAACCGATCCTAAAAATTTGGCATACGGATCGCCGTAGGCTTCGGAAGTGAACACCGCATCTGGGACATAGCCTAGTACTTCGATAGTATTCTTTGCCCATCCTTCCGAGTCGTCATCGGCAAGTCGGTCGTCATCAAGAAGCTTTACCTCTACATCAGGGTGGATTTCCTGAATCCAGCGAGCGCGATCAACCCCAGAGATAGTCTGACCTTTTTTCCAACAGACAATAACCGTGAGTTCTTCGCATTGGGATTTTGCAGTATCAATAAGATACTTATGACCCCGATGCGGCGGATAAAACTTACCAATGACAATCCCTCGATGGAACATAATTTTTTGTTAGTCCAATTTCACCCATGCTTTCAGGGCAAAAATGGCGTGAATAAAGAAAGCGATATAAAGCGCTGTTAATGTATATGCACCGGTAAGGAAGAAGAGAACAACAGAGACTAAGTTGACTGGACCGAGCCAGAGAATCCAACTCTCGACCTTCTTTTTTCCCAAAAGAAACTGGGCGGTTACACTTGATGCTACTACAAGCGAGTCGAGCCAAGGGTAGTGGGAGCCCGCAACAAAAATATCAATGAGAAAGTAAATCGCTGCCGTCCCCACGACAATCGTGAGAAGAGTAAGAAATCTTTCTCGCCAAGTTAGTCTGGTGACCGGCAATGCGGTATACGCCTCGCCGCCAAACGCCCAGTATGGCCATGACCAAAGCTGCACAAGAGTGAAATACACCCAGTTGAGCCACTGCTGACCAGGGAGACCGATCTGTTGGAAGAAGAAGCCAAGGGCAACGGAGCTTACGATCCCCCACGGCCAACAAAGAATATTTCTGGTTCGAGAAAGCCATACGCACACAAGTCCGCTCCAGGTCCCAATAAATTCGTAAATATTGAAACTATATCCAGGAACGAAATGCCGAGAGATCAGTTCATAGAGCGCAGTAACAAAAAACATGGAAAGGGCTATCCCGATTTGTTCAAGATTTTCTTTTTTATTCCCCCACAGCGCCCTTAGTTTGATGCTCATAATTTTATATACTTATTGTATTAAGTACACTATATATGAGACTGAAATAGGGGTCAAGTTGCTAGGTGGATACAAAGCGGCTACATTGAGCTTCAGATATATTTGACAATCTTTTATAAATATGCATAATATAGTTAGACCCCGAGGTACTCCCCCTCTTGGAGGAAAGAAGATGCAAAGCATTGTAACGGTTTTGTCTCTCATGTTCTGGGTCGTCTTCAGTATCTGTATGGTCATAAACCCATCGAGCATGAAGATCAACGACAAGAACGTGGAAAACCCATTTCTTCGGTTCGTCGGCGGAGTGGTCGCTATTCCCGTCCTAGGTGTGATCTTTTACATCCTCGGTTTCGCGGGAAAGTTTCTTCTCCTCCCGATGATCTGGGTCTTCCACCAGTAAATACGCAGGCCGCCCGTCGAATGACGGGCGGTTGTTTTTATTCTTGAAGTAGTAGGAAGTAAGTCGCCATTAATGAAAACAAGCCACCCGCGGGTGGCTTGTTTGGAAAGATCACATACCGAGCGCTTTGGCGTTTTTCATAAAGGCCCGGATACCAGAAGGAGTCCACGCTTCGAACCCGCCAGTCTTCCGCCATGCCGAGAAAGCGAGAAAGACAAGGATGAAGCAAATGATGTCGAACCCGCTCGCATACAGGACGTAGGCTGCGCAGGCGAAGAGGAGAAGATCCCCGAGCATCACCATGATCTGAAAGAGATACCGCATAGCTGCCTCCCTGAGAATTCTCCTATCACTCTACACCCGCATTTTCAGGGTGACAAATGACTATCCATGATCGAGGATCTTTCGGAGAAGCCGGAGAGCGGCTTCGGCTCCATTTAGTGCGCGATGTGGATCGGTCTCTGGCTCAACACCATAGAACTGGCATGCGCTCTTGAGACTTATGCTCCCGAGCTTCCCTTGCGCTCTCTCCCACGCCATACTCATGACATCAAGTCGGTGATAGTCCATCCGGTTCTTGGTCTGACTGGTGCGGAATGCATGCTTGATAAATGACCAGTCGAAAGTGGCGTTGTATGCCGTAAATACTGCATCGACTGTGATCTCCGCAAACTCGGGCATAACGTCGGCAAGCTCCCGCGCTTCTCGCCAATCTTCTTCTTTGTAGCCATTGCGTTCGAGCGCAGCTGGTACCGCCGTTTCGATATGGTGCGGCTTTATGAGCCAATTGCGCGCATGAATGACATGCCAGTCAGTCTGCTTCGCGACCACGACGCCGATCTCGAGTATTTCGTGCGTCAACTCATCGTCGCCCGTAGTCTCAATATCCACGATCGCGAGCGGCCTATCCCGGAAATCCATTGGTGTCTCCATGATTATTGCCTGAAATTCTTCTCTGATTATATCGTATAAGTATTGATGCTCGGTCACCGCACAAGCATTGAGAAGATAACCACCCGCTTCAAGTATTCCTTGATCGCCTGGTCCCAGTCTCCCCCGCAAGTAACGAGAATGAGGTTCGAGGTCGTAGCGCTCCCAAATAATTCCCCCGTCGTAGTAGCATCATAGTCCCAAATCTCCTTTCTCGTCACTACGAAATGCGATACTTCTCCTCCCGCATTCACGACCGAGAGTTTGTCTCCCGGTTTTAAAGTATCGAGGCGTTTGAACACCCCGGACAAATTCACGGCATTGTCGACGTGGCCGTCTATCACCGCGTTCCCCATGGCACCAGGAACCGGACCGTACTTATACCAGCCGACATCGGTAAAGTTGGATGGGATCCCCATCGTATCTTTCTTAGTAATACCCACCTTTTGCACCTTGGCATCTATCGAAAGTTTGGGGATTTGTAGCCGCACCGGAAGGGTCGAACTAGAGGAGAGGACGACCGAGAGACCGAGCGGTGGCGAAATTTCTGCATCAACAGGCCCAACAAAAAGTCCTTGGTAGAGAATGACGCCGAGTGCAGTGAGAGCGAGTACGATTATGAGAATAGCAATAAAAGAATATGTAGAATTTTTCATATAGACGAAATAATACCCGCCTTATCGGTGGGTATTATTTCAAAAGGAGCATTGTTATCCCAGAATCTTGTATCGGATCAGAACGAAAGCTGCGACCGCTGCAAGGAGAAGTACGGCGATACCGTATGCAAGCGTCGGCTGCGGACCAACACCAGTATTAGGAAGTCCTACAGTAGTGGCGCCACTTACTGAAGATGCATAGACAGGACCTGTCGGCGCACTCGTAGAAGTGAATCCTGTTACCGGATCGTAGTAAGTCCCGGTGTTTGAGTTGTAGTACGTGCCATAGGAAGATGGCGTGTATCCGCTCGGGATCGAATAGCTCGTACCATTCGACGTGTACGTAGTTTGGGGATTATATGTTGGTCCAATCGGAGCTGTGGTCGAGTAGAACCCTGTGCGTGGATCATAGTACTGACCGGTAGAAGAGTTGTAGTAAGTGCCATAGGTCGATTGATTGTATCCCGGCGGGATCACGTATCCCCCGCTGCCGTTGCTTGCTGCTGGGCCAGTCGGTGCAGAAGAAGAAGTCTGCCCTGTTGCCGGGTTGTAATACGTCCCAGTGCTTGGGTTGTAGTACGTACCGTTGTTATATGACTGGTATCCCGAAGGAATCGAATAGTTCGAACTGTTAGCCATAGTTGGTCCTGTAGGAGCAGTCTGAGAGGTTTGCCCGGTTGTCGGATTGTAGTATGTTCCGGTGCTTGGATTATAGTACGTACCGTAATTGTACGATTGATACCCAGCTGGGACGGTGTATGAAGTGCCGTTTGAAGTATAGGTAGTCTGCGCATATGCGACACCTGTCATACAGAGCAATCCCGTGACAACCAAAAGTGTGTTTGTGAGGCGTTTTTGTAATGTCATAGGTAAAATTGATTAGCCAGTAAATGCGTCGGGCGATCAAAAAAGACCGCCTAGCTTTAGCGATGACGTTATACAAAAAACCTTATTACCTATTATTTTTTCGACGAGAAAAGGCTATACACTCCCCAGAGTACGCAAAAGATGATCGCTGCGAGCACTACGACGACAAGAAGGTTCGGGCCTTCTGGGTCATTGATAAAAAAGAACACCCCTCTCGAGATCACGAGAGATGCTACAGCCAAAATAAACTGTGAAGTCTTTTTTGTATTGAAGTTCATGTGGGCAATTATACTAGATCATTTCGTGAGACGCATGATCATATCCATCGACTTACCTTTGGCGAGTTCGTCGACCAGTTTATCCAAGTAACGGATCTCTCGCATAGTCTTGTCTTTTATATCTTCCACGCGAACACCACACACCACTCCTGTAATAAGTTTGCGCTTGGGATTCATTTTGGGAGTTGCATAGAAATCCTCAAAAGTGATGCCACTCTCCAAGTGCTTCTGGAGCTGCTTTTCTGTATACCCGGTCAACCAGCGAATAAGTTCATCCACTTCCGCTTTGGTACGACCCTTCTTTTCTGCCTTGGCAACGTAGTATGGATACACTTTTGCAAAAGGCGTCGCGTAGAGATTTTCCTTCAACATGGAATTTAATAGCTAAACCTATTTATTTAGAATGCCGTTTATAAATTCAATCTTTCTTTTATAGTATTCACGCACACTAAGACCGTTTCCCTTTTCCTTGAGAACCTTATAGCGCTCCAAATCTTCAGGATGTGTCTTGAGATACACCTCAAACCTTACCCCATCTAGCCAACTTGAAGCTTCTCTGTTTATTAAATAAATATCGATCCGTTTACCGTCTACTTTAGTAATAAAATGAGCTCTATCTAATGGATATACTTTCCTGGGCTCTCCAAATACTTTTGTAAGCTTTACGATATGAGCATCAAATTCTTTTGGATCTACTGGAATGTATGTATCTATCTCATCCTGCCCCGAAATACCAAGGCTAGAGGCACCACGATGTTCAAATGTTATTTCGGGACCTAGCTCTGTGTGAACCATCGCTTTTACTTTTTCAAACTTTTCCTCTGAACTAGGGTCGAACGGTACTACCGTAATGAACGTCTCATCTGAAAGGTGGTTAACCCATTGTTGTTGGGCGAGAGTGAGCATATACCAAGCATAACATTTGACTTAGGCGAGGTTAAACCCATAGTTTACGGAGGCGAAGCCTCCGGAGTAACGACGCGTCTCAAGCTGTTAACCATCCCTGGTCAGTTAATTAAGACTTCAGACGGTTATTTGGCAAAGTCCTCTGGCAATTCGATGTCAATTGGTAGTCCCATTTGAACCATGGGATTTTTAGTTAGATCATTGATGGCAAATCTTTGATTGTTCAGTAAGAACTCCTCCTGAAGTTTAAGTGGCATATATATTTTATTTGACGAAGATTTTATATTTCTCAAATAAATGCCCCTCAAATTAAAGGCCAACTCATCTAGCAAGGCAATGATTTCTTGTGAATTTGATTTAGATCCAGCTTCTCCGTAGCGGTGAGTCGAATAACCTTCAGATAATTGGTTTAAAAAATCAACCTTATGCACATCACTAAGTATTGAGGAAAAATAAGAGTCTCTATCCTTGTATTTTTCTAAAAGTTTAACTAAATCATGACCTCTCTCCTGCTCATGATTCAGCATGAGGATGGCTTTTATATAAAGTTCTAGAGATTGGTGTGCGTTTGAGCAACCCACAGGTATCCATCCATAAGCCAAAGCTCTGCGAGCGCTTATATAAAAACCATCAGCATTGGAAAAAAGGAATATAAATTGAAGCGTGGAATCTTTTATTAACTCAAAGGGACTAGGCATATTGTTTAGCTGACTACCTCCTGTATTTAAATCAGACCTGTTTTATCTTTGATTAGCTTGAACGGTGTTGCATATGCAATGCTAAGAGGAACTCTCATTGAGACTGGCTGTAGATTAGTCTGTCCGCTTGGATGTACTTGCGCCGCAAGTAAATCATCTCTACCCCAATTCATATTTCCATTAATAAAACCGACGACTGTTTTCTTGTCTTTTAAAAATAATGGTGCTCCGCTGTTGCCGCTTAGATTGATTGCATTAATTTTTATATGTCCGTAATTCTCGCCGCCAATAATTGTTGTCGGAAAAGAAGAGACGATCCCTTCAGTATATGCAAATGGTGCCGTGTCATGTGTATATCCAAATTGGCTTGGAAAACCCCCAAACGAAACTGAATCTCCATATGTCGGAACTAATTTCATATTTAGCTTACAAACATTCACATTCTTAGTTCCAATAGAAACTTTAAGTACAGCGAAATCGTAAAACTCACTAAAACCATCAAGTTCAGTGGTTATTCTGTTACCATCTTCTAATTCAATAAATACTGATGGGGTTTTGTTTGTATAAAAAATATTTAATCGCTCATGCTCACTAGTATGTTGAATAGCGCTGAATTCAGGTAAGCTCCTGATGTTACGCAGCTCTCCACCGAAAATAACATGAAAGCAAGTTATAAATTTTTTCTTACTTACAAAGAATCCTGAACCGGATGACTCAGTACCATTGTTGTATCTAATAATTACTCTATAGACTCGCTCTTTTACAAACTCTCCGTGGGATAACTTTTCTAACATACTGATATTGTATAGCCGTTAGAGGCTTTTGCTAGTCTATGCAAAATTAGAAAGTCGTTACATTAACGCTCTTCATGCGTCGCTCAACCTGGCTGCGGGACTAGGACTCGAACCTAGATTAGATGATTCAGAGTCATCTGTCCTACCATTAGACGATCCCGCAATGTCCCGAAATAGTAATCAAAATAAGCCTAAAATTCAAGTTCAAAATGAAGCCGCCTCGAGGATACGAGGCGGCGGGGTTTTCAGTCATTTGGCGGGCTGAAGATGCTCGGGAAGTGGCTTGTGGCCAGGCTTCCCTTTCGCATGGTCCCAATCGCGAAGGAGAACGTAGTTCCTGATCGACATTTCCTTGGTCATGGCACTCTGGTCGCTTGGCTTTTCTTCTGCCATAGATCCTCCGAAGGTATATGTTTCTTATCTCACCCTATCACGGTTTCCCACAATCTGCACAAGCTTAACTTGTGCAGATTGTGGTATGCCCTATTGTGCTATGCTATAAAAATGAGATCCGCAGGAGTTATTGGCGGTCTTGGACCTGAAACAACTGCTGAATTCTATTTGGACGTAATTTTCTCCTGTCAGAAACAGGACAGATCGAGTCGCCCTCCCATTATAATCGCAAGTGTACCTCTTCCCTACCAAATTGAAGAGGATGCGATTGCGAAAAATACTGGAATCGAAAGGTGCCTTCCCTTTCTCATATCTGAAGCAAGAAGGCTAGAGGAGTCTGGGGCAGATTTTATAGTCATGCCCTGCAACTCACTTCATGTATTCATTGAGCAGATCAGAGATACAGTAAGCATACCCGTACTGAGTATTGTCGAAGAAACAGTTGCTTTTTTGCACTCCCATGATTTCAAAAAGGTAGGGATTATTTCTACTTCAGCTACATTGCGCAACAAACTCTATGATGACGCTTTTAGTGCAAATGATATTTTGTGCGAAACTCCTGACGATTTTCAACAAGAGAAAATGGGGAAAATTATCCATAATCTCGTAAATGGCCAGCATAATAATAAAGACAGAGAAGAACTCATACATATTATCGATTCTTTTGAGCTGAAAAATGTTGACTGTGTAGTGCTCGCGTGTACAGACTTGCAAATTCTTATACCCAAGCACCAGAATCTCAAGGTCTTCGATACTATGAAAATTCTTGCAGATTCTACTGTTAGAAAAATCCTTGAAATCGAGCAACCTCACAAATCTGTATAACTTAAACCTCTTTACAACCTGCCCTAGTGTTTGAATCATTGATACAATATCTCTATGAGAAAAATCATTGTTCAAGAATTTATTACCTTAGACGGAGTCATGCAGGCGCCGGGTGGGCCCGAAGAAGATACTTCGGAGAACTTCGCATTCGGTGGCTGGACCGCGCCATACTTTCATGGAGCTGACGCAGAAGGCGATGCGTTGATGCAAAAATGGCTCTCGCCTACTGATCTCCTCTTGGGAAGAAAAACATTTGATATCTTCGCTGCCTACTGGCCCATGCATGCGGATATTTGGCCTGGCATCATGGATGTCACCAAGTACTGTGTCAGTAATACAAAAGTCGAGTCAGATTGGCAAAACTCTATGTTCTTAAAAAATGTCGAGGATATCAGAAAGCTAAAAGAGTCTGGCGATGCAGATCTCCAAGTGATCGGTAGTGGCAACCTCTGCCAAACACTCTTCAAACACGATCTCGTGGATGAGATGCGGCTCATGACCTTCCCTATTACCCTCGGCACTGGCAAGCGATTATTCGGCGAAGGCACTATCCCTGCCGCATTTACCATGACCGAAAGTTTAGTCACCAAAAACGGTGTCATTTTCGCGAGCTACCAGCGAGCTGGGGAAGTAAAAACTGGCACAGTTGGGTAATAGTCACGATCTACCTTTTGAAAACAGCCACCTCGTACTGGCAGCTGTTTTGTGGTTGTAATTTCATCCCATTCAATTCGTCTTGATTTTCAGAGAAAGGCTACGCGCGAGACCATATTATGTGCGCTAAATTGCTAATTTTATGAGCAAAAACATAGTTATCGGAATACTGGTAATAATTATTATCTTTGGTTTTGGATATTGGATTTATCATACCGGTGCTCCGAACGCTTCCTACGAGAACCCGACTACGGTTGCCACCACTACGGCAACGAACCCCTCTACCACTACATCTTCTCCAACCCCGACACCAGTAGCGAGTGCGCCCAAGGTGGTGACAAGCACCTCAGTAGTCGTCTCCAACTCCACAGCTAGTATTACCGGATCAATAGTGCCAAACGGCGCCCAGACAACGTACTGGTTTGAATATGGCGAGACGACGGCACTTGGCACTCGCACTTCGGTTCAATCTGCAGGATCTGGTTATGCTACTGTCGGCACGCCCGGATACATTACTGGGCTCAAGGCAAATACGAAGTACTACTATCGATTGAGTGGCCAAAACCGTTTGGCTATTGTAAACGGGGCAACATATTCATTTACGACAAACAATAATCCTCCGCCACTTGGCTCTGCCCCCTCCTCTCATACTGACGCAGCTACTGGCATCGATCGCACTGTGGCAAAACTAAACGGCCATCTCACTCCGAACGGTTCGGAAACAACATATTGGTTTGAATGGGGTACCGACACCAACTTTGGTTTCACTTCTTCATTCCAATCCGCAAGCAACGGAAATAGCTCCATCAACGTATCCGATTCTCTCTCCAACCTGGAGCCTCTTACGAAATACTACTTCCGATTAAACGCGCAAAACCAGTTCGGTACGGTAAATGGCGCTACCCTAAGCTTCACCACCAAGGGTCCGCCGGCACCCACAACGCCGATCGTCACTACAACCAACGCATCAAATGTCGCCTCCACTTCCGCCACTATGAACGGCAGGATCAACCCGAATGGCGCAGAGACTACGTACTGGTTCGAATATAGCCAAGACTCAGCTCTCGAAAGCCTCCTTGGCACAGTGACCGCATCGCAGACGATCGCGGCAGGCAATGCCACCACTTCTGTAGCACTCAATGCATCGGGTCTTGATCCTCACACCATCTACTACTACCGACTCGTTGCGCAGAACCAGTATGGTACGACAAGAGGAAGCGCAGTTTCATTTACCACCAAGTCGCAGTAAACAGTGCAGGAAAATAAATAGGCCGCTTGTCAATGAAATCAAAATCATTAATGTTTTCGGCCTATTTTCAAAAATAAATCTTTTACACCACTTCTCACTTACTTTGTACATTGTTCTGCAAAGCTAGCGTGCTACACTTTCGCGAAAAGTTGCGAAGAATAGAGAACATAACATACGGGGTAGCTATTTCTGAGATGCGTGCGAAGTTTGTTGCGAGATTCTACTGTAGTAATGCGGCGAGGTTGTTGCGAGACATAGGTATTGGTTTCATCATACTCTGTGGAATGTCTTTTTCTTTTGCGCCGATAGCGAGCGCAAGTAGCTGCACACTCGACCTGTCAGCGGTCGGGAGTCCGACAACGATCTCCTCCGGCGGCCAGATCACTTACACTTATATACTCAAAAATACGAGTAACGTTCTCTGCAAGCAGACTCGTGTGGTTATTACATATGGATCGAACGAAAAGTTCGCTTCTTCCTCTCCTCAGCCATCATCTTCTAATACAACATGGTCAGTAGGCACTCTCCACCCAGGTAAGTCATATCGAATTTCCCTTTCCACTACAAATCTTTCAGATGGAACATTGCAAGTGGTAAACAAAGCATGCAGCTCTGCCAGCCAAGCAAGCACTGTCTGCGACACAACGACTACTTCTATTCAGCTGATAGTCCAAACACCGCCACCAACAAATCCTCCACCGCAGAGTAAAGAACAAGGAATTTGGTTTTGGACATCTCCCTCTGCGCTCTCTCAAAGCGCAATGAAAAGCTACATTGATCAGGCGGCGGCAAATGGCTTCAATGCAATTTACGTTACAGTCGATGACTATCTTCCGATCTATGCCATGCCCGCCGGTACTACTAAAACACAGGCTCTTACCAACTACCAAAATTCTATTGACCAATTCATTGCCTACGCCGCAAGCAAAAATATTTCAGTAGATGCAGAAGCGGGCGATAAGGATTGGGCAGAGACCAAGCAAAGTAGCGCTCTTGCGATCGAAAACTTCGTCATCTCCTATAACAGCACTCATGCCAATAAGTTTCGCCACGTTCAGTACGATATCGAACCATATCTTTTGGCAAATTATGAAACAAACAAAGCACAGGTTTTGACAAACTACATTACGCTCGTCGACAAACTTGTCGCAAACGACACTCTTAACCTCGGAGTAGAAATGGTCATTCCCCACTTCTTTGGATCCAATGACGGATGGACACCAGACATTTCCTACAATGGAAAAACTGCTTCGACTTTCTCTCATCTTCTTAGCCTTCTTGATCAGCATTCAGGCGATGCGATCCTTGTTATGGCGTATCGCAACTTTGCAGCTGGAACAAACGGAACCATAGATATCGCAAGCGATGAGTTGGCGGAAGCAAGTAGCGGCAGTCATACGACCCGAGTTCTTATTGCTCAGGAAACTGGCAATGTGGACCCAAGCTATGTCACTTTTTATGGACTAAGCAAAAGCGTTTTGTGGGGGCAGGTGGCTCTCATCAATCAGTATTTCGGCACTTCTTCCGCATTCTCTGGTATCGCCATTAACTATATCGACCCATTCCTCGCACTTCCCTAGCTACGGAGCGAGCTGAAGATACGGATCCAGATAGTGCACCGCTACGCCACCGAAGTTTGCGTACGGGCCAAAGGCAGTGCGGATATTCGTGAGAGCAGAGAAAAGATCTTTCTTTGTCATGCCGTGGAAAGTCACATAGCTCGGTTGTACATCCCCGGTCTCTTGAGCGACGATAATTTTCGTGCGGTAACCACCCGTTGAAGCTTCGGTGATTTCGGAAGTTGCGATGTCTTGGGTGCCGTTATCACCTGTGAAGAAATTGCGGTACGCCATGATCGTCATAGTACTTCCCGGTTTTTGCTGTAGTACATCGAGAAGATGGGTAAAGGTATATGCATTCTTTCCGCCATAAGTGAATTTGGGAGTCCATGCGATGACGTCATCATAGAAGTGCGGGATAACCACCGAAAATCCTGCGTCAACATTTTTCATACGCTGTGCTGAACCATCGATAAATGCGACAAAGTCAGAAAGAATAGAAGCCTGACTGCTTTCATACTGAGGAAGAAGGTATGACTCTACGTCATATTGAAGCGCGCGCACCTTTGCATCCGGATACGCCTTGTTGTACGCAGAGACAAAATCAATAAGCGCATATCCCTTCCATCGATTGGAAACCTGAGCCCAATCTCTTGCCCCGCCTTCCACATCAACCGCGAGACCAGCGTTGTGAGCAGCGGTTACAAAGCGAGAGAGCGCCTGCATATACGAGGTGGTTTCGCTTGTGCGAGCGCTATCCGCTGGTTCCGCTGCAATATCAACATAATCTTCGATCGTTACGTACACCGCATTAAAGTGGCTCGCCTTCATATTGGAAACAATTTGAGATATATATGCAGGAGACATGTCTTTCGGAGATTGCCACACCCAGACGCCATATTCCCCAGCTCCGGGAGAAAAGCTTGATGCGACAGGGGCTACAGACGGTGCAGGCGTAGTAGCTATAGAAGGAGCGGCAGGGACCGCGGCGTCGCCGACGAAAACAAGATTTTCAGGACAAACATCGGCAGAATTGTCAGCGGTGGCACATGCTTCATTTCCAATCTGGTATGGCTCTTCAACCGACTGTTCGTGTGTGGTAATGGATACTGTATATGTTGCACCTGGCTTCATATTTCCCACCGCCCAGTAGTAATCGCTTGCCGACGGTTTCGGAGTAGCAGAAGCAAACAATTCATTATTGGAATAATAAACAGAGAAACTCGCATTCCGACATGTTTGTGTACCTCGGTTATGGAGCGTGAGAGTGTAAGTAATAGCGCCGCCTGTCGCGACAACTTTTACATTCGGCGCAAAAGAAAACGTGAGGCTACAGCCTGGGACTCCGGAGAGTGCTGCCGCAGCAGTAAGACTACTATTTGCTCGCTCGCTATATTGACCGAGATTTTGGTCGCTCGCCTGTCCGACAGTCGTCGCTACTGGAGACGATGATGAGGTGACTGGTGACGAAGTAGCTTCCGGCGAAGGAGAGGTTGTGCCTACGCCTTTTTGAAGCAACCAGAAGATACAAGTAACGCCAAAAGCCAAAATGAGAGCGCTCAAGATTCGATAAAGGGTGGTTTTATTCATTGGGGAAGCTTGAGACTTGAGATAACTTGCGCATCATCGATGCCTTTGCGATTCCATCTTTGCCAAGCCACTGTTTGGCGTGCTGACATACCGAAGATTGATTTGATGAGTGCTTTATATTCTACCCAAGTAGTAATGTAAAAGAAAAGCCAACCGACGGGAGCAAGCAAGTAGAGTACGCCGCGGTGCACAGACTTATCATCGAGCATCTGGACGAAAAAGATCGAACTCACCACGATGATACCGGAAATAAAAGATGAGAAATCATGAGTGAGAGAAGAGTAGATGAAAAGGAAGGTGATGAAAAGGAGTTCGAAGAAAAGCTGCATGTCTCCGAAGACTGCGAGCGGAAGCACGAGCCAGGTAAGAAGCGGATTGTGATTTTCCTTGGTGCTAAAAAAGAGGTACCGGTGGTCGGAAAACGTCTGGAAACGGCCTTGTTTCCAGCGAAGTCTCTGGCTCGATAGACCGTCGATAGTGTCTGCCCCTTCGGTATATACGATCGCATCTGCCGCATAGGCGATCTTCATACCGGCAGCCTGAATACGAATAGAAAGGTCGATGTCCTCAGTAATATTTTGCTTACTGTAATAGCCGATCTTTTCAAATACTTCCCGACGAAAGGCGCCTGCTGCTCCTCCGATGATGTAGATTGTATTAAGGAGCGAATCGGCTTTTTTGAAGTAAAAAGAGAAAAGAAACTCGAGGTATTGAAGTGTCCCCAGCACATGACCAGTGTTTCCGATCTTCACATTACCCACGGCAGCCATCACCTTCGGATCTTCGAAGTGGCGCACGAAGTTTGAGATGGTGTCAGGCGGTACAACACAATCCGCATCCACCGAGACAATGATCTCGCCCGAGGAAAGCATGATGCCGCGGTTGAGAGCGCTCCCCTTTCCGCCATTGCGTTTGTACTCATAGACAATGTCAGGACGATCTTTATGTGCAGGATCGTTTTTATGTAAAGCCATGAACTCGCGAATAAGCCGGTCCGAATCGTCGGTCGAACCATCGTTTATGATCACGATCTCGAGGTTGCGATATGTGCTCGCCAAAAGCGTTTTAATAGTCGCAATAATACCCACTTCTTCATTCCACTCAGGTACGATCACCGAAACACGGGGCAAATAAGCGGTCTTTCGACGATATGCATAGTATTTGTGCTTCCATGCTCTAACTACGTCATACCATGGAGCGATCGTCATATAGATAAAGTATTTGGTAAGAAGAATAGTAGCGAAGATGATGATAAAAAGACGCAAAAACGGAAAATCATTCCGCTCGTTGGCGCCGAGGAAAAATACCGAAAGTACGATACCGCTCGTGACGAGGTACAAAATAGTGTAGAGAAGCAGTTTTTCGAAAAAGCGGCGGTTAATCATGACTTGATATAAGTAATGGCGAGTTTTGCCAAAATGTTTGAGAGAATGATGATAATAAGAAACGCTCCGACAAAAATGTACGAGGTGTTATGGAAGTGGTGGACAAACCAACTCACAGCAAAGGCGGCTATGACGGTAGAGGAAACGCCAATGAAAATAATGCCTAAGCGATCTAATAATGTGGTGCCCATATCTTGTGAGACGAGGACCGCGCACTTCATCTTTCTTGCCAAATCAAATATTTGTCCTCTACTAAAAAGGCCCTTTAGAGCCGTTTTCAAAGGAAACTAGAGGAAAAGAAGGTCGCGAGAGGGGTCGTCAAAGTCGCGCCCGGCCTTGTTCTTCTCTTGTTTTCTGGCTAAATCAGCTGAAGCCAGATAGACAGTGTGTTTGCCGAATTTTTGCGCGAGCTCGTCGACTGTTTTGTGGATAACTTCAAACTTCCCCACTCGTTCACCTTCACCAAACAAATCTCCCTGGGTAAGCGAAGTGGAAACGAGCTCGCGCAAATGTACTCCCGAGGCCCGGTACAAGAAACGCGGTCTACGAACCTTGCCAAACTCACGACGAATAGCAGGGAAAATAATTTCAGGAGCGTTTGTGGGTAGATCAAGATGAAGATCGCACGCATGATATCGAAATTCTTTGGTTTTTATAAAAAATGAAACCTTGCGTGCAGCCAAACCGTATTGGCGCGCTTTCGCGCACGCATCTTCGAGATGCTTGGCGAGCTGGGAGAGAAGGAAGGTTTCGTTATTCGTCGAAGGGTGGAAGGTCCGCGTGCGCGAAATAGAGCTGTAGCTGTCGCGCGCACTCGCATCCACGCGCGAAACTCTAACTCCACGAAGTTCGAGCCAGATGTGGCGAAGATTTTTCCCAAGCACTTCATCCGCCCAAGCCTCGCTTTGGCTTGCGAGATCCAGTGCTGTCTTAACGCCGTGCCGGCGCAGGTATTGTGCAGAGCTCGGCCCCACTCCCCAAAGTTTATCCACCTCGACTTTTGGTAAAAATTCTTGGATCCGCGTTCCTGGAAGCATCGTAAGCCCGTCTGGCTTCTGCCACTTGCTCGCCACTTTGGCGAGTACCTTGGTCGGAGCCACACCGAGAGAAACGGTAATGCCAAGCTCGCGAGTGATGTTACGCTTGATCGCTCGTGCGATCTCTTCATAACTCATCTTGTTCATACGGGTAACATATGTCAGATCGGCAAAGCATTCATCGATACTGTACTCTTCGACGTCATCAACATAACGACGAACAATGTCGAACATCTTCTGTGAAATATTTGCGTAGAGTTCGTAATCTCCCGGCTGTACAATCACTTGCGGAAAAAGTTTGCGTAATTGAAAGATCGGCATACCGCGCGACACTCCGAGAGCTCGCGCTTCATAAGAAACCGCCGTCGCGATCCCTCGCTCTCCACCAGAGACGACTGGTTTCCCGCGAAGCTTTGGATGCGCAGCCATCTCGCAGCCGACAAAAAAAGCATCCCCATCCATATGCATGATAGCTCGAGGGAAATCTGTACTTGAAAAAGGCTTCTTCATTGTGGTATTCTAGTGAACTAGAGTTCACCTCGTCAACGGATAAGCCTTATTTCGTCATCATTTACATGGAACCACTCGCCTCCCTTATACGACCCAAAAACCTGGAAGAATTCGTCGGCCAAAAGGACCTCGTCGGACCAGGGAAACCCTTGCGTATAGCCATAGAAGAGAAGCATCTGTTTTCCTTTATCCTTTGGGGTCCGCCTGGCTCAGGGAAGACCACGCTCGCCCGCATTTATGCCAGAGCGCTCGGCGCAGAGTTCCATGAGATCTCTGCAGTCGATTCTGGGAAAGACGACATTAAGCGCATCGTGGGAAAGCGCGGTACGCGTGGTCTTTATCCTATTATCCTTTTTATCGATGAAATCCACCGATTCAATAAAGCCCAACAAGACTTTCTTTTGCCGTATGTAGAAGACGGCACGCTCACACTGATCGGAGCTACGACCGAAAACCCAAGTTTCGAAGTTATCTCTGCACTTCTCTCTCGCTGCCGGGTATTTGTGCTTCATGAACTTTCGCAAAGTGACATGGAAGAGATCATCGATCGCACCAAACTAAAGGTTCCCAAAGATGCGCGCCGGTTTCTTATCGAAGTAGCTGCGGGTGATGCACGACAGGTTATCACCGCTCTTGAAAACGCCGACAAACTCTATGGCAAGATCACAATCGAAACACTTACTCACGCTCTTCAATCCCCTATTCGCTACGACAAAAAGGGCGAGGAGCACTACAACACCATTAGCGCGTTTATCAAAAGCATGCGGGCAAGCCAGACCGATGCCGCACTTTACTATCTCGCCCGTATGGTCGCTGCTGGTGAAGATCCGAAGTTCATCGCGCGACGTATGGTTATTTTTGCGAGTGAAGATATCGGTCTAGCTGCGCCGACCGCGCTCGTGGTGGCAAATGCAGTTTTCCAAGCAGTCACCACGATCGGCTACCCCGAATGCACCATAAACCTTGCGCACGGCGTCGCATATCTCTGTCGCGCACCAAAAGATCGATCTTCCTACGAAGCGCTCGGCCGGGCGCAAGCCGATGCAGAAACGTATGGCGCCCTTCCTATTCCCATGCGCGTACGCAATGCGCCGACCCAGCTTATGCGCGATCTCGGCTATCACAAAGGCTACAAAAAATACGATACCGAAAGCTACCTGCCAGACAAACTAAAAGATAAAAAATATTTTATAAAATCTATTCCGAAAGAAGCGGGTCTCTCAAAAAAGAAAAAGAGAAAAGATCTCGATTAAATAAAAGGAAAAGGGACGAGCGGTACGCTCGTCCCTTGTAATACATCCAACGATTTCAGTTGCCTCTGACCTGCGAGAACGCCAGCACCTGCGAACCCGCATTGATCTCCTCATCGAAGTTGTCGACACTCCTGCCGTTGTGGCGGATGTCAGCCTTACCGATGAGGTGCTCAAGTCCAGCTGCCTTGAGAGCGTCGCGCACCGTACTGCCGCGCGGCAGGCTGTAGTCAGAAATCTGACCGCCAGGGAAAGCCCCGACCTTGAGCGGAAGACTCTCGAGTCCCGCCTTGCCGGGACCGCCACCAAGCGGTGTCGATCCTTGTCTGCCTTGGTCCTGCTGTGCCACAGAGCCTCCGTTCAGTCGGGGAAGTTGAGACCGATGACCTGCATCGGCTGGAGAGAAAACACGAGCTCATGTTCCGGCTCGTCGGTGACAGACTGCGAAGACTTGGCCTTTTCCAGGGCCTGATGCCAACGGATGAACTGCCAGACTGCGAGACCAGATACGATCTCTGCGGTTGGACCGACGGAGACACTCGTGCCGCATGCCGAAACTTCGGCCGCGTCATCGGAGCACAGCGTCTTTTCCCATCCTGTTACATGAGGCGGCGCACACGGATTGACCGTGTACACTCGACCATTGTTCGAGCCCATACGGGTCTCGATCATGAGCTTGGCGTGCGGCTTGTACCGCAACGCCCTCTTCCAGATCTCCTGGCGCGACGCCATCGTGTCGGTAAGGACAAACACCACAGACCCGAGCCTTTGCGAACCATCGACACGCTCTGCGTGAGCGATGACTTCGATGCCGGTCTCGGCAACGATGATCTCCTTCAATGCCTCGACCTTGAGTCGGCCGATGTGCGTATTGCCGTAAACCTGATTCGCAACATTGTGCGCCTCGATAACATCGTGATCCCAAATATGAATATTGGTAATCCCGAGCTTTGCGAGGGAAAGCGCAATACGCGAACCGGTGGCGCCGACGCCGACAATGTCGATACGATCCTGAAATGAATGCGGAGCAAACACCGAAAGGTGTCGAATTGGATCAATCATGCGTCTCTCCTGAGTTGACGGTCGAAGATGAGATACCTGCAAGAGCTAACTGATCAGTCGAAGCTAGGGCTTCGTTCTGAACACTCGGTTCCACAACAGGAGAAGTTGCCGGTGGGGTTACCACGACACTCTTCTTACTCTTGAAGCCTGAAGTCCAGGACTTCACCTTCACGCGACTTTTCATTTCTGCGCGAAGCGCAGTGCGAATCTCGCGGAGTTCATCTTTATTTGGAAGCGGGAGATCCGCCATGGTCCATGGCATACGATGCACTGCGATGCCGCGCTCCCAGTCATAGAGACTGAAATTCACTTCGCCGCGGCGGTTGAAAATACCACGAAGAAAGAAGTTACAGCCGAAGCTGTGGAATTTGTGCATCTGGTCGTTATCCTGCCCCGAAGGGTAGGTCATCATGTCTACGTGAGAATGACCCCAGAAGCGCATAGCGTTGAGAAGCTCTGAGCCGTTGGGCTTCTGAAGGAGCTCCATCGCTACTTCGCTTAGGCCATCGATCGAGATCTCAGTGTGGCTACCGCTGACTTCTTGATTGAAAAGAAACATGTCCTCAATGAAGACATTGTCTCCTTGCCGCTGTGCGGTACCAAGCCAACCAACTTCTTTGTCGATTCCGCCAACAATGGTGCGAATCTTAAAGAGAGCGAGTGGGTGAACGATAACCTCTGGGAGATTATCGGGCAGCCGCAAAAGCTCAACCGAGGTCGGATAGTTCTTTGAAGGAACGAATTCCGTACCGTCTGATTTGGGATGATTCCACCGTGAAGTGAAATCCCCTTGAAAACTTTGCGACAGCTCAGCCATCCAATTACGCCCCATCAAACCTCCAGAAAAGTATGGTGAATGAATCAATTGATCAAAGTCAACGTGCTTTTCTGAAAAGACCCTACCAATTTATAGAGTTATTGTCAAGATCTAGTAAAATCGTAAGAAGAAACGAAAGGACCAGGGTTTTCACCCTGGTCCAATAGTATGGAACTTATGCGACTTGCTTCCACTGTGCCAGAACTTCTGGAGGAACGTCGGCTCGATCGAAATCTTCGAGAACAGCGAGTGTCATAGACACTGCAGCTTCGAGATCGACCTTACCGAGGAGTTCTGGAAGTGCCTCAGAGAGGCCATCGTGCTCGATGACACCTTGTCTTCCTTGTGCATGTGGCGCATGAAAGATTTGGTTGTTACTCAAGCGGATCGGATTGGCGCTCTTTGCAGTGACGCTACCTGAAGCAGTGTCGAAGGTGAGTGTGAGTGCTCCAATCTGGAAACTCTCTCCACTCTGCCGATCATACGCCACAATATCCTGAGTCACGACGACGAGAGTGTCGTTTGTGATAGAAGCTTTGGCAACTGTCGGAAGATTCGCAACTGCTTGGATGCGACGCTGCGTTTCTTCTTGAACAAACTGTGCCTTGTTAGTCTGGCCAGCATGCTGCGCTGTATCACGGATGTAAAACTTACGCGAAGCGCGAGCTAGAGCGACCTTGGCTGAAGCAGCTTTGGTATTCGCCCGTAAGAGCTGAGCCTCGAGAGGTTCGCCAGTCGGGTCCTTTTCGATTGCTCCGAACCAGCGTGCGAAAGTTGCTTTGTCGCGGTCAAGAATCCTTACCTGCGGAGGATATACCAACCGACCTCGTCCTGCGAGCGGGAATTGTTCGAGAATACGGAGGTAGTTACCTCCATGATGGTCTCCTACTGACTGCAAGACAGCGAGAGCGAGGAGTACCGCGCCCTGTATTTCGCAGTCACGAATGAGTGGCACAATCGCCTCACCCTCACCTGCACACCAACCATTGTCGTTAATATTCGGATGATGATACGAGCCAATCTGCCGAGTGAGATTACGGAATGTTGGATGTTGCGCTCTACCAAACGGAAAGGTGATCTCGAACTTGCCAAGCTCGTAATAAACCTGCTTTTGCGAATGCTTGCAGTAGATGGTATGCGTGTAAACCTTGAGCACACCATTGTCCTGCAAAGAGAGGCTCTTGATTTCGGGGATTCGAGCAAGAACCTCAAGCAGATGGTCTGACTCGTTGATGCCCTCAAGAACACGCATCCGCTCCTTCAGACCGGCGACATTTGAAAGCGCGCCGCGAAGACCTTGCCTGCGCGTCGTAAGAACAGCGGGATCGAAGCGGAAGCGGATAGAACTATTCGGCTTCTCGGAGAGCCCTTCAAGAGGATACCGAGGCTCCAGAATTTCCGCTGTCTGTGTGACAATATTACGGAATACACCACCCGATCCTATGAGGCTCGGATCACTGACCCAAAAGGGTATGTAAAGCGTGTCGTCGATGATCTCAGCGACCGTCATATCACTTCCCGGCTCGACAATGTCGATGCCCTTCCCCGACGACTGGAAAAAGTCGAAATAGAGATTGAGTGATTGACCCCACAAGGAATCGAGTGATCCGATATATTGAGGGTTAAGTCCTGGATGCGAACCGATCAACACTCGAAATACCTTGTCCTTACTTTGCCGAGAGTTCGGCATGGGCAAATGAAAATCACCAGAATCTATGAGGACGATCTTCTCGAAACCGCGTGCTTGAAGCACCGGTGCCAAGATGTCCGCAAGCGAACGCGCGAACTCCTCTTCGGTATATGATTCTCCTCCCCAAGCCTTTATTACAACCTCCATAGGCACTCCGTGTGGAAGTGTCAATGAGCAATACCTAAGGAAATGATTATCACAAAATATAAGGTAAGTCAATATATGCAAAAGGACCAGGGTTTTCACCCTGGTCCGATATAACAGAACTCATGCTACCTTCTTCCACTGTTCGAGCACTTCGGCTGGAACAACCGTGCGATCGAAGTCTTCGAGTACAGAAAGTGTCATAGACACTGCCGCTTCGAGATCGATTCCGCCAAGAAGTTCTGGCAGAACAACCGCAAGTTCCTCCTGGTCGACATACCCGTCGCTACCAAAAACGTGAGGAGCGTGGAATAGGCGTTTATCACGAGAAAGGACGGGGCGACTATTCTCGCACTTTACGATTCCTCTTCTCGTGTCAAAGGAGAGCGTGAGTGTGCCCAAAAGAAATCCGTCACCGCTTGAATGGTCGCGAGTTACGATTTCTTTTGTAGTGACCGTAAGAATGTCTGCGCTAACCGCGACACTCGCTATCGCCGGATGGCTGTGGAGCGTCTGCAAATGTTTTTCAGCAATCTCGGCTGCGAGAACCAGAACTTGAGAAGGATCATCCAGGTTTCTCGCAAAAAGCTCATGAACGAATACATGTCGAGAATTCCTCGCCAGTTGTTCTTGAGCTTCTGCTAAGACTTTCTTGCCGTGCTCCAGTGCAATCTGTGGGTTTTCTTCAGAGGGTCTCCGTAATTCTTCGAACCAGATTCGAAACGCCTTGCGTTCCTTATTGCTTGGCATCGGTTTCTCTGGATATTGCATCGGCGAACGGCGCCAAAAGAGAAATCCACGTCTGTGTGCGAGAGGAAATGTCTCGAGAATGCGAATGTAACTCCCATCATGATGATCCCCTACCGACTGAATTGCGGCGAGGGTCATGAGGACGACAGCTTGAACCTCACACCTTCGGGCAAGACCCACGATCTGTTGCGCTTCTCCCATACACCACCCTTCACGACGGTCGACATGAGGATGACCATATCCTTCAGGGCGGCGGGTGATATTCTTTATTGGATGATTTGTCCACTCCAAGGATCCCGCAGTTCCAAATGGCAACTTCATTTCAAACTTGCCAAGCTCGTGGAGCTTTTCGGTCTGCGGGTTTCGACAATAGAGTGTCTCGGTAACGATGTGAAGTATGCCGCGCCGTGATACCGAAATTCTCTCGATCTCAGGTATCCGATAGAGTGATTCAAGAAGAGTGTCGGCCTCTTTGGTATAGTCAACTTTCTTGCTTTGAAGAAGTGTCGCGACCTTATCGTAAGCGACCCTCACGGCGGAACGATCCGTTGACAGATTGGTTTCTTGGACAGGGCGTAAGATAGTGCCACGTCGACGAACCAAATCCTCGAGAATCGGCACTGAATTGAGAAGTTGAGCGGCCTCTTGCAGAATTTTGCGGAATACATGAACCCCGTCCCTAAAACATGGATCGCCAATGTAGAACCCAACATAGAGGACGTTGCCAATGATCCGCGCTACTGTCATACCACTTTCAGGCTCGATGATCACCATGCCTTCATCGGGGAATTGATACATCCTGCGTAAACATATGGAGGCTTGATACCCCCACATGTAGGCTGGTGCTTCAACATACCCACCATCATTGGATGGCGAAGACCACAGCGCAATAGAAAATGTATCGGGGACGTGGTCGTACTGTGTCACTTGTCTTTCATCAGAGAGTTCAACTCTCTTCACACCTCGAACTTCGAGGACTGGAGTGAGAATTCTCGTGACTTCCGTCACAAAAGCATCTCTTGTGCTAAAACTTTCTTGCCAATTTCTAGCGATGACTTCCATCTTTTCTCCGTGTGGAAGTGTCAATGACCGAAATCTAGATAAATGATTATCACGAAAAAGTACTTTAGTCAACGCTTACAAAAAGAAAGAGCTAGATGGCGTTGCCATCTAGCTCTTTGTGCTATTCCATCTTACATCATTGCCTGAACTCTACGGAATCCAGTCACCTTGCCGCCGCTCTGTCCGCCGCGAAGCGAAACAAAGTCGTCGATAGCCTCATTATGATTGAGACCCTGGTTCTGGACGAAAATGTCAGCGGCCGCTGCGACGAAGTCTGACTCCGTAACACCACACGCCTTCCGCGCTGCGATATCGCGGCGCTTGGCATGCGTCTTGGCACGCTTGACCGCAGACTCGATCATTGCACCACTGACGAGTCCAGCGAGCGTGAAGTCGTGCTTCGTTCCGTTCAACTGGAGCTCATAGTAGCGCTTGTCCGGAGCAAAGAGTTCTCGCACCAGAACATCCGCTGCTTCGGTCACGGAAAATCCGGAAACAAGCGGTGCCCTGCGCAAGTGAATGAGAGCGATCTCGAGCGCTGCTGTCTGGTCCGGACGTGGCACCATGATCTTGAGATCCATGCGTCCGTCACGGACGACGGCGGGATCCAGAGACTCGGCCCGATTGGTAGCCAGAATGACGAAAACACTGTCATCATCGAATCCGCTCATTTCTGAGAGGAACGTCGGGACGATAGTCTTCTCCATGTCCGAGCTGATGCCAGAGCCGCGAAGGCCGAGAATGGATTCAGCCTCGTCGATGAAGACAAGGGCCGGATATCCACTCTTCTGCGCGTGCTTGCGCCCGCGAGCGAAAAGTCCTCGGATGTTGGCTTCGGCATTACCGACCCACTTCTCCAAGATCTCGGGACCCTTCACATAGAAAAATCCTCGTGAACCCGCAGACGAACTATTGAGAAGCCGTGCCTGTGCGGTTGCAGCCGCCTTGCCGAGCAAGGTCTTGCCATTTCCCGGAGGGCCCATGAGAAGTATTCCCTTACAGGCGTCATCGCCGTAGATGGCAAATTCGCCCTTGGTATAGTAGGGACTCTCCACTGCTTCTCGCAAGTCTCGCTTCTGACTGGCGAGACCGCCGATGTCGTCCCAACCCACATTGACGAGGGTTTGGAGTTTGTAGACCGAATCATCCTTACCAAGATTGGCAAGAACAACAAGGCCAGAACTGTCGAGAACGACCTGATCGCCCGCTTCCACTTCCTTGATATTCGGACTGTGGATGACGACGCGAACACCGCCAGAAACATCGACGCGACTACTGGTTTCGTTGACGGCAGAGCGCACAAGCGCTGTTTCACCGACTGCGGTCGGAGGAATGACATCAATAATCTGCATTGTTTGGCCCGAGAGCCGAACAATGTCGCCGATCCTGACATCCTGCTGCGGTAGCGCAACGTCGAGAATCTCGCCTTTACTACGTACTACGGTCACAACCTCACGAACCTTGTCGACTGCGATAACCGATCCATGAAGGAGTGGTTCTGCAGAAAGTTGTTCGACTAGCGCTTCGAGCTGAGCAATGCGCTCACGTTGCATCTGGTTCTCGTCGTAGTTTTCGATCGGACGCCGGGGAGGCGTATTTCGAAATGTACGCGGTGCGGTCATGTCACCTCCAATGGGTTAGCGAGCTGTAAGAATGGTTGTGAAAAAACATTACTCTATCGCGACGCTATCATACTTATATAGACAAGTCAAGATGCAGCACTTTTGAGCTCTTAATGCAGAACCTTAGTGTTTTATTCGCCTTTTCGCAGCACGGATAAAAGCGGAGAAGAGGGGGTGCGGCGAGAGTGGTCGAGCGAGAAACTCGGGGTGAAACTGGGTAGCGAGGAAAAACGGATGCACCTTACGGGGGAGTTCCATGATTTCCATGAGTCTCCCGTCAGGCGACTTACCTGAGAACACAACTCCGTCTTCTTCGAGTTGCGCGACATATTGTGAATTCACTTCGTAGCGGTGGCGGTGCCTTTCGGAAACCTTCGGAGCACCATACGCTTCTCGTGCAATAGTATTTTTCCCAAGCACCGCCGGATATGCGCCGAGTCTCATAGTGCCACCATACTTCTCTTCGGCAATATGCTTTTTCTGTTCAAGCATAACATCGATCACTGGATACTTGGTTTGCGGATCTACTTCGGTAGTATGTGCACCCTTCATCTGTGCCACATTGCGCGCATACTCGATCACTGCAAGCTGCATACCGTAGCAGAGACCGAAATACGGAATCCTTTTCTCACGCGCATAACGAATCGCCATTATGATACCCTCGACACTAGTCGCACCGAATCCCCCGGGAACGAGAATACCGTCGTATTTTGAAAGAGTGGCAATGGAAAGGGTTTTATTTTCAAAGTCGCTGGCAGAGATATACGTAAGGATCGGCCTCACCCCTTCTTTGTATGCAGAGAACTTAATCGCTTCGAGAACCGAGATATAGACATCAGCCAAAATAAAGTCACCGGAAGTAAAATATTTCCCTACCACTGCGATCTTTACTTCTTTTTTCACAGTTTTCGATCGACGAACGAATGCGCGCCATTCGACAAGATCAACTTTCGGCTTTTTGTTTATATGAAGCGTCTCAAGGAGTTTGAGCGCCAAGCCGTCTTTCTCAAAGTTGATTGGTACATCATAAATACTCTCCACATCTGGGGCCGAGATAACGTGATCAGCAGGGACATTGCAAAAGAGTGCGATCTTTTCTTTGCGCTTGCCGTCGAGCGGCACGGCCGAACGTGCGAGGATAAAGTCTGCTTGGATACCTGCGGAGTTTAAGGTGCGCGAAGCGTGCTGAGTGGGCTTGGTCTTCATCTCACCGAGCTTTCCTGGCACCGGAAGATACGAGACCATAACAAACGCCACAGAATCCGGCTCGGCGATCTTCATCATGCGTGCTGCTTCGAGAAAGAGAATGTTTTCGTATTCGCCTACAGTGCCCCCAATCTCGATCACCGTGATATCAGCATTGGCATTATCTGCAGCACGACGGATGCGACCTATCACCTCAAGCGGTACATCGGGCACCACTTGGACATTGTGCCCTTTGTATTCAAGATTGCGCTCTTTGCGAATCACTTCTTGATATACGCGACCCGTGGTCATGTAGTTCACTCGGGTGAGAGTTGTATCGAGGAAGCGCTCATAGTTACCCATATCCTGGTCTGTCTCATCGCCATCGTCGAGCACAAAAACTTCACCATGAACCGTAGGATTCATGGTGCCAGCGTCGACGTTTATGTAAGGATCAATCTTGAGAGCGGTAACACGGAAGCCTTTGGCTTGGAGGATCTTTGCGATGGAGGAGGAAGCTACCCCTTTGCCGACTCCCGACATCACTCCCCCGACGACAAAGATATACTTCCGTTTTTTCATTTTATATTTTTAGATATTTTCTAACTGCGAGATAACTCGAGAGAGCGCCAATAGCCATACCCGAGAGCATGATAATGAAAAAGATTTCTGCAAAATTACTCGTGTAGTAGTCGAAAACATTTACCGAGAGGAAGAAGCTCGAAGTTGCCCGGCCAAGCCAGAGTGTCACTGGGTAGCACAAAATAAGGGTAATAATGCCGGAAACCGCACCATAGATAGTGCCGACGACAATAAACGGTCCGCGGATATATGCCGCAGATGCACCGACAAGTCGCATCACAGAGATCTCTTCTTTAGAAATAAAGATGGCGAGGCGGATCGTATTGAAGGTAATGAGCACAGATACAGCGATAAGCGCAAATGCAAGGATAGTGCCGAGACGGTCTGCGGTAGCGATAATCTGCGAAAGCTTGTCGATCGCTGTTTTGTTTTGGTAGTAATTTACCTTGTCGATAATCGAGTTTCCGTTTTGTGACGAAAGAATTGATTTATTCTGAAGATAGTCTGCAATGCCTTGATACTGCGAAGGATCTTTGGCTTTGATATTGAGCGAAGCACCCAAAGGATTATCAGAAAGTTCGGTCAATGCTTGGAGAGTAAACTGGTCGTTTTGGTGACGCGTTTTGAAGTCGGCGAGAGCCTGATCGCGGCTGGTGTAGGTTACGCTCTCCACTTCAGGAAGGGCTTCGAGATTTTTCTCTAGTGCCAAAATATCGCTTTCTTGCGCTGTTGTAACAAAATACACATTAATGTCGACTTTGCTTTTGATCGCATCGAGAGATGAGGTCAGAATAGCGGAAAGGAAAATGAGGGAGGCAATAACCGATAATGTGATCACCATCACCAGAATAGAAGAGAGCGACACAAACGCGTTGCGCGAAAAATTGAAGAAGCCGCTCCGAATAATTCTTTTTACGCTAGTCCAAAGCATGATTTAGATTATATACCTTCCCTGCTTATCGTCTCTCACCACTTGTCCTCCTTCCATCGTGATCACTCGGCGACCCAGTGAGTCGATCACTCCTTTGTTATGAGTGGTGAGAATGACAGTTGTACCGAGATCATTGATCTTTTTGAGTATCTGCACGATCTCATAGGTATTTACCGGGTCGAGGTTTCCTGTCGGCTCGTCGGCAATAATGATATCCGGCTGATTCACGATCGCACGCGCGATAGCGACGCGCTGCTTTTCTCCGCCCGAGAGTTCACGCGGGAAATTCCACATTTTCTTTCCGAGATCCACGAGCTCGAGCACATGCGGCACATCACTTTCTATCTCTTCGTCACTGCGACCAGCAGCTTCCATGCTAAACGCAATATTTTCATACACATTTTTATAGGGAAGAAGACGGAAATCCTGGAATACTACGCCGATTTTACGGCGTAGTTCTGGGATCTCGCCGAGTCGCAAACTATGGATATCAGTCGAACCAAAAAATACCTTGCCGTCACTTGGAGCATCCTCGGCGAGAATGAGTTTGATGAGCGTCGTTTTGCCCGCACCGCTGTGGCCGACGATAGAGACGAATTCTTTGGGCTCGACACTGAAGGTGACATCCTTGAGAGCGACCGAATTGTCTGGGTAGATCTTGGAAACCTTGTCGAAGTAAATCATTACCAGACTATTGTATCACATATGAAAAATCGCCAAAATATGGCTCAACACAGTCCCAATGTGATTATAGCGAGCGCTCTGCTTCGATAAACTCATCGAGATTTCCCTCAAATACTGCATCCACGTTGCCCGTCTCTACTTCGGTACGATGATCTTTGACCATCTTATAAGGATGAAGAACGTACGAACGGATCTGGTTCCCCCACTCTATCTGAGTCGTTTTGGAAATATACATTCCTTTTTCTTTCGCTATGCGGTCTTCTTCAAGCTTTTTGTAAAGTTTGGCTTGGACAATAGCAATGGCCTTCTCTTTATTCTGCGCTTGGCTGCGTTCGCTTGTCACATGAGCAGAAATATTGGTCGGAATATGAACGACACGCACCGCGGTCTCTCGCTTGTTTACGTTTTGCCCGCCGGGGCCGCCAGCGCGCGATAGTTCAAAGCGAAGATCGCTTTCTGGGATTTCCATCTCGGTCACTTTTTCAAATTTTGGAATCACTTCGACCAAAGAGAACGATGTGTGTCGGCGCTTGTTCGCATCGTACGGAGAAATACGCACAAGACGATGCACGCCAGACTCATTTTTGAGGGTCCCGTATACATCACGCCCCGCAATTTCGATTGTGACATTGCGATAACCGCCATGATCGTTTTTGTTTTCGTGGATCAGGTTGGTCTTCCAGCCGCGGGCGGCGACATATTTGAGATACATGCTTAGTAGCATCGCCGAGAAATCCTCGGCGTCGTCGCCGCCCGCACCAGAAAATATAGTCATGATGGCGTCACCACGATCATACTTTCCTACTCCCGCGATCTCATCCTTGAGTTCTGCAATCTCTTTGATCGTTCTTTGCGCGCGATCTTTGTCCGCCCAAAAATCCGCCGAGGCCATTTGTGCTTCGAGTTCATCTAGCTTTTTTTTCTTTTCGTCGGAATTTGACATGAGCCACCTCGCAGGATCGAACTGCGGACCCCGTCTTTACGAAAGACGTGCTCTACCAACTGAGCTAAGGTGGCGTAACCATTACGCTAACAAAAAAGCTCTCTTGAGGCTAGCTATTGAACTCCTCGTACATTGTCTCGATCTCTCTTAAAAGTTCTGGCAATCCCTCATGCTCAGCGAGTATTTGCGCACCCATGAGAGACTCAACGGCGTCGTCATAAAATCCCGCTTCAAAGTATAGCCGCGCACGATCCATTTCAAAACGAGTCTGCCCTTCCGCATTTTCTACCATTCTTTCTTGTCTACTCGTCCACTGTACGAGTACGTGACGTACTTCTTCCTTTTCTGGTCCCCATTTTTTGAGATTTTCCACGACAAGAGCTCGGAGAGCTTTATCGTCAAGGTCCTCAAGATTGTGAGGAATTTGTGGGCCTTCTTCAGTTGGAACACTATTTAAGGGGTCTTCAAATGACATACCCCAATTATATCTGAGCCAAGACCCGGGATCGAACCGGGGACCTCATCCTTACCATGGATGTGCTCTACCGACTGAGCTATCTTGGCATTGTAAAACTTCGACTGGCATCATATTACACCATGCTCATTTTATCAACGAATTCCTTGCCGTGGCCGATGGCAATGTTGACTGGGATCTTAGCTTTACACATGGGACACTCGGATGCTTGATACATGGTCACTGGATATTCGCAAAGTGTTCGAAACGGCACTCCGAGAGTTTCGCTGCTAACTTTGTCTGGATCTCTGTTTAGCATTGCGCAAATTTCGAGTACTTCACCTCCTGCATCTTTGACCGCTTTTGCCACTTTCATGACGGAACCTCCGGTTGAGACGTTATCTTCAACAATAAGCGTGCGCTTGCCCCGCACCAAACGATCATAGCCTTTGCCAAAACGCTGTCCCTTGTCTTCAGTTTTCATAGTAAAAACACTTATGATGGGCCTCCCGGTTCTGATAGACAAATGATGAGCAACCCACTGCGAAAGTAGGATACCACCAAGAGCGGGAGCGGCTACCACTTCGATGGCACGATCGGTATAGGCCTCCGCAAAAAGTTTCCCAATTTTTGAAGTTTCTTCAGTATTGGTAAAGAGGGCATATTTGTCGATGTAGGTGTCAAAGTGGAGACCCGACACCCCAACAAAATGTCCGTTTGGGATGATGGCACCAGTTCTTTGGAGGATCTCGATAACTTCATTCATCTCACTATTGTAGCGCATCGTGGGCTGTGACTTCACCACGACGAAACCGATTGACGAGAATGTGGGCTTGTCGGGTTGGTTCTGGAAGTCGATAACCCCGAAGCGTCATATTTACAATACCCAAAGCATCTTCGACATCGGTCATATGACCTGGAGAAATAATCAGAGGATTCGCTCGTACTTTTGAACGCACTGCCTTGCCAATAATCTCACCGGTTTTTGGATCTACGATGTCGCTCGCTTCGCCCACATTTTTCGGTGTAATAAATCTTCCATAAAGCCTGCTTTTCGCACAACCAATAGTCGGAATACCTGCAAGCACGCCAAAGTGCGATGCAATACCGAGTCTGCGCGGGTGCGCGATCCCCTGGCCATCGAGCATTACAAGATCGGGCTTTACCGGAAGCTTCTCAAGACACTCCATTAGCGCAGGAATTTCTCGAAAGGAAAGAAGTCCAGGAATGTACGGGAAAGAAGTTTCCGATTTTACGAGCGCATGACCGAGAGGCGTAAGATCTGGATAGGAGAAAATGATAATTCCGGCGTATATATCCTTCTCGTAGAGGTTGAGCGAAACATCGGCCCCGGCAATAACCTTTACTGGTCTGGCCAGCTTCTCGATACGCACTTTTTTACGCAGCGACTCTTGGATCAAGATCGCCTCTTTGGGATCAACATTCCATGCATGCATACTAAAACGACGTAAGAGTGTTGAGTTGGCTTAAGTAGGAAGGGATAGCAAACGCGAGACCAATAAGTGGAAGCACAATGAGAAGTACGGTAATAATTGCCGTCCATTTAAAGTAGTTGTTGAGCTTTCGGATCTGAGCTGAGAGCTCTCCAACCTGCGCCTCCAAACCTTCGATTTTTTTGATGAGATCTTGATCGTTCATAAACAGTATTTTACTACGACTAATTATTGTTTGAAAACGAAAATCTACCTTGCACAAAGGGCTTTTAGCGGTATAATGGCCTGCGTATTAGCTAACGCGGGTTTTTCGAGATAAGGATAGAAACGGGTTTGCAAAGATTGAAATACGTGTGCAGTTACAATATAGCGGGTTGGAGGAGTAGTACCTCGACAGGCTCATAACCTGTAGGCATCAGTGCAATTCTGGTACCCGCAACAAGCACTCGTGGGTGACAGACACGAAAAAACAAAGTCACCCGTGGGATGTGAAGAAGACGGGGTAGCTCAGTTGGTAGAGCACAGGACTCATAAGCCTGGTGTCGTGGGTTCGATCCCCACCCTCGTCACCCGAAGTGATTCGGAAATGCGGTCGTAGCTCAATTTGGTTAGAGCACTCGCCTGTCACGCGAGAGGTTGCCGGTTCAAGTCCGGTCGGCCGCGCATCGTTTGCTATACTGACCTAATGAAAGTGTTATTGATTGATAATGGTTCTAACCTTCTTCCAAAACTCAAAGAATTAGTTCCTGGAAACGAGGTAACGAGAAAATTCGATAGTATAAAAGCACTAGATGCCAAGCCTTTCGATTTAATCATTCTATCGGGAGGCGGGAATCATAATGTTATTTTTGAAGAAGGAAATTTTAAAGAAGAAATTGCTATTCTTCGCTCTGGTAAACCAATAATTGGAATTTGTTTTGGCTGTGAACTAATAGCAAGAGCATTTGGTGGAATACTTATTGAGCTGCCTGAAGAGCAGAAGGGTATTTTTGAAATTGATATTTTAGATAAGACTCTCGGGAAAGGAAGGGTAAAAGTTTATGAAGGACATAAATGGGCTATCGCTAAAATGCCTGCTGAATTCGAAACTCTAGCCCAATCAGAAAGAGGTCCTGAGATTATCAAGCACAAAACTTTGCCGATGTATGGGATTCAGTTCCATCCCGAAAACTTAGTAGATAAAACTGATGGGGATGAATTATTCCTCAGATTACTTAAGCAGCTCTAGCTATGCAGAAAGTGATAGTAAAGGAGGCGAGAAATGGATCTGGAGTTTTCTCGACCAAGAAATTTGCTCCAAATGAAATGATTTTAGAAGTAAGGGGTGTACTCATAACTGGTGAAGTAGACGAGAAGATCGATGAACGAACGAGATCGAACTCTTTTCGATTTAATGAAAACTATTACATGAGCCCTGCGGGAGAAATTGCAGACTTCATTAACCACTCGTGCACTCCAAACGCAAAAGTGGAGAAGGAACGCAACAAACTCTACATTCTAGCGATTCAAAATATAGAAAGTAATCAAGAAATAACCTTTGATTACTCCACGGTTATCGCTTCCGATGACGAGTGGACCATGGAATGCAATTGCGGATCAACAAAGTGCCGCAGAGTCATCGGTAGATTCGTAGATCTCCCACTCAATCTCCAGAAACGCTATATTGCGACTAAAATAGTGCCGCGGTATATTCTCTCGCTATAAAACTAGATAACGCGATGTTCTTGGAAAACTGAGGCGTAAAGATCAATAACGCGGCGGGCTTCGCGCTCTGAGAGTGTGTAGTTGGCGCCTTCGTGGGCAATCGTGTTACGGATCTTATGGGCTTCCCAGGCGGCTTCGATGGTTTTAAAGTCGTTTGGGTTCGCTACCTTGAGCTTATCCCCCATTGTCGCTCCAGGATAATTGAGAGAGTCGAGAAGGTCGCTTAGCATGATATCTGCCTCGAGAATCGCAAACTTCCAGTCATTTTCGCTCTGTGAATTCAGGTGGTTCAACACTCGTTGCCATTTGCGGTTTGGCTCTGGTGCACCGGGCACTGCCACTTCAGGCACAGCCTCGTTTTCTGTAGCGATCATGCTATGGAGAGCTCTGGATTTCAAAAGCACCCAGACAATGCCAACTGCAAAGAGGATTGAAAGGAAGAGCGCAGTAAGATGCACCCAAGGAAGCACGTGGATACGCAAAAACTCCATGAGCGCTGCCAGTGGTCCGTTGCTAAACGAAAGATATGCAAGTCTTCCTACGATGGTCATGAAGACCATAAGCGCGATCAGAAGAAAAATTATTTCTTCGTGGACGTCGACTGGTGGCTTCTCTTTTGGTTTTGGTGGCCCTTTTGCAGGTGGCTTGTCTGCCATGGTTAGTTTGCTTCACCGAGAAAATCCTTGCCTGCGCGAAAGAGGGGATCTTCTCGATAGTGTGCTGCTACCAATTGTACACCGAGTGGGAGTTCTTTGTCCCCCACTTTTGTTGTGCCTGCAGGGATAGAGATCGCTGGGTTACCAGAAATATTTGCTGGCACGGTAAAGACATCTTCGAGGTACATCTGGAGCGGATCATTCATCTTTTCACCGAGGAGAAATGCAGGGCCTGCCGTGGTTGGGGTCAAAACCAAATCCACGTCTTTAAAAGCATTGTCGTAGTCTGCTTTAATCAAAGTCTTGATCGCCACTGCTTTATTGTAATACGCATCATAATAGCCAGAAGAAAGTACGTAGGTACCGAGAATAATACGACGGCGGGTTTCTTGGCCAAAACCCTCTGACTTGGTCTTTACATAGTCATCGAGAAGATCTTTGCCGTCAATATGGAGACCGTAACGCACACCGTCGAAACGCGCGAGGTTCGAGGATGCTTCGGCCGGCTGGATCACATAATATGCTGCGAGCGCATATTTGAGATTGGGAAGTGTTATATCTTTTACCGCATATCCAAGTTCTTTAAACCTGCTTATCGCCTGCTCTAGATTTTCTGAAGATTCTTTCGTGAGACCATCGAGCAAGTTTCTCGGCACGCCAATAGTCATTTGTTTTTTCACCTTTGCTTTCTCTTCAGGATAGAAAGAGGTGCTGTCCATACTATCTGTACCTTTGAGTACGTCGAAGAGAGTTTCCACATCGGTAACAGTTTTCCCAAAGGGGCCAATCTGATCGAGTGAGCTTCCGAGCGCAATGAGTCCGTATCGCGAGATAGCTCCATAGGTAGGCTTGAGGCCGACAATGCCGGTTAGACTCGCTGGCTGACGCACAGAGCCACCGGTATCAGAACCAAGAGAGAGGAGCGCCCCATCCATAGCCACTGCCGCTGCAGAGCCTCCAGAAGATCCCCCCGGAACTCGAGAAGTGTCGAGAGGGTTACGCGTTGGTCCATAGGCAGAATTTTCTGTAGAAGAACCCATCGCAAACTCATCCATGTTAGTGCGGCCAATAATGATAGCTCCTGCGTCTTTGAGCTTACCAACCGCAGTAGCATCATACGAAGCTACAAAGTTTTCGAGAATCTTGGACCCCGCACTCACCTTCTTGCCTGTAACAAGCATGTTGTCTTTGAGCGCAATAGGAATACCTGTCAGTGCACGAATATTTCCCGCATCTATATCCTTTTGTGCTTGATCAGCTTGCGAGAGGACGTCGTCAAAAACTTCGAGATACGCATGCACCTCGCCATCGCGCGACTTAATAACATCGAGATACGCAGAAACAAGATCTCTCACTGAGAATTCTTTGTTCTTGAAAGCTTCCTCCGCTTTGTGAATTGTGAGGTTTTTGAGGTCGATCATTGGGATGGTCCACCTAAGATTTTCTTTACCTTCAAATAGTCGCCTTCGCGAGCAGGAGCTTGGGAGAGTAGGGCTTCGGAATAAATGCCGCTTTCATGAGGATTTTCATCTGCACGAAAAACATTGCGAACTTGAGGAAGTTCCGGCGTGACGGAACCGCTCGCTTCCGATATTTGGCCGACATAGGCTAGGATAGAATCAATGTCTTTGGCAAAGCGCGTTTTCTCCGTATCCGAAAGTTCCATACGCGAGAGCGCGGCAAGCTTTTCAATATCCTGAGGGCTAATCATGGCCTTACTATAGCATTTCTTTAAGTAATGAAAATGGCGCATCGCAGAGCGATGCGCCAAAAGGCTTCAAACCCCAGAACTATGGATATAGGAGTAACTCGGCCTCTGTAAGTCGACGGATTAGAGCGACAATCATACTACGGTCAGGTTCGCTATGACCGAGAAAGTCAAAATGATCTCTCCTCAACCCCCACGAATCGAGTTTCTTGAGAAACTCAAGAGCCTCTTGTGTAGACATCGTCGAAAGCAGATTACCTTGAGCAAAAGAATCTCTCAGACTCGGGAGAGATTCGAACAATTGTTCGAGTTTTGCCTTGGGGAAACGACGAGTACCCTTCGCTAACCGAGCCAACTGCGGAACGCTAATACCGATCTTCAAAGCAATTTCTTTCCTAGTCAGTCCAGCATTCTTAATTGCCTCGTCGAGTACGCCAGCAAGAGAAACTCTCTCAACGCGAGTGGTTCCAGCCATCGTTCCTCCTTTAAATCAAAACCTAATCTAGGCAAACAATAATCGCTTTTTCTGTATTGTCAATTTGTGAGCTTTATAAATTCTTGTTCCGTTAGAGTCTGAATGCCAAGCTTCTCTGCATTATCGTACTTACTCCCAGGGTTCTCTCCTACTACCACATAATCTGTATTCTTAGAGACCGAGCTCGAAACGTCCCCTCCGAGAGATTTGATCCGCTCCTTCGCATCATCACGACTGAGGCCGGAAAGTGTGCCTGTGAGAACAAATGTTTTACCAGCCAGTTTTTTGCTCGTAACGCGTTGTGTATGCTCAATGGTTATTTCCGCTAATAAAGCATCGAGCACTTTTTTGTTGTGCTTGTCGGCAAACCAGGTCACGATCGACTCCGCAATGACCGAACCGACTCCACTAATTGCAGAAAGTTCTTCAAGAGAAGCGGTGCGCAATTTCTCAATTGTCGAAAAATGACGCGCGAGATCTTCTGCGGTTTCTTCGCCAACTTGCGGAATCGACAGACCGACAATGAGGCGCGCCAGTGTCACATGTCGGGCTTTTTCGATCGCGGCAAGGAGATTATCTGCAGATTTCTCCGCAAATCGTGGGAGCGAAAGCAAATCTCCTTTTTTAAGGGTAAAAATGTCTGCAAATGTTGCAATAAGATCATTATCTAAAAGAAGATCAAGATTTTTGGGCCCCAAATGTTCAATATCAAATGCGCCCTTACCAGTAAAGTGGTAGAAAGTTCGGCGATCTTTGGCAGGACAACGCGGATTCTCACAATAGAGGGCAGCGCTTTCTGTACCTTTTGCCCCGATCTTCTTCTTCGCGAGTTTAGTACCACATTCAGGGCAAACGGTTGGCATTTTGAATTCGCGCTCCTTACCGGTGCGCATTTCAGTTAGCACTTTCACAATATCAGGTATAACATCACCTGCTTTTTGCAAAATTACTGTATCCCCGATCTTAAGACCGAGGCGTTTTATTTCATCTTCGTTGTGAAGCGTCGCGCGAGAAACTGTGGATCCGTAGACGAGTACAGGGCGAAGGTGAGCCACCGGAGTAATGACCCCGGTGCGTCCCACTTGGACTGCGATATCCTCAAGTACTGTAGTCACTTGTTCGGCTGGAAACTTGAAAGCGATAGCAAAGCGAGGGGCCTTACCGGTATAACCGAGCACTTCTTGAGCACTCCGATCATTTAGTTTTAATACCACACCGTCGATAAGAAAATCTTCTTTTTCTTTTTTCTCTTGCCAAAGTTTCCAAAACTCTATTATCTCATCGACATTTTTACAAAACTTGTGCTTATCATTTACTCGGAAACCGAGATCGCGTAAGTAGTCGAGTTCTTCCTCTTGAGTCGGCGGCATTGGTTTGTCAGAGCGCGACAGGTCATAGATAAACGTAGAAAGACCGCGAGTAGCCACGATACGCGGATCAAGTTGGCGAATCGTTCCCGCTACTACATTACGAGCGTTGGCAAATTCTTCTTCACCTTTTTTCTTCTGTTCACGGTTTAGCCGAGCAAAAGCGGTTTTCGGCATATACACCTCTCCTTCAACAATAATAGAAACAGGTTTGTTCAGTCGAAGCGGCACACTTTCGATCGTTTTTACATTCTCAGTGACATTTTCTCCCACTTTTCCATCGCCACGAGTCGCTGCGGTAACGAGCAAACCTTTTTCATAGGTAAGAACAAGGTGTGTGCCATCAATTTTAAGCTCGCACACATACTCTGGCTTAATATCGCGGCTTGTTTCATTTTTATAAAACCTTCGTACGCGAGCGTCGAAGTCTCGAATATCGTCTTCGGAGAACGCATCATTAAACGACCATTGAGATACTGCATGGACGACTTTGGCAAATCCAGGTAGTGGCTTCCCTGCTACTCGCTGGGTTGGTGAATCCGGTGTTACCAGTTCTGGAAATTGCGCTTCGAGGTCGAAAAGTTCTTTTTTCAAACTATCGAGCGCTTCGTCAGAGATACTCGAGGTATTGAGTACATGATAGTTGTAGCGATGAGTGTTTATAGTTTCGCGGAGCTTCTCAACGCGAGCACGAATGGCAGGAGTGGGTTTCATGGCCCAAGTTTAGCAAAATATGGCCTATTTTCAAGAGAAATTAGTAACTAATGCGGATCGCGCGCTCAACGCGCTGAAAGGCAGTAAAATCACAGGTATTGTAACCTTTTGACTCAATCTTGGTTTTTAACGTAGTCCCCACATAATTCTTTGTAACGCCCACTACGGCGCATAAGTTAGTGGCATTAACACTAAACGTAGTGGTTCCTACGCCGGTAATGGCATCGGTATTATGAACTGGAGTAATAAGTTGGTTGTCACAAGTAATATTTTGAACTGTGGTAGTAGAAAATGGACTCACACCAGGAATAGTCGGGGTCTTCACATCGTAGTAGAGAGCACATTCGGCTGCACTATCCGCAGCATAAAACGCCTCTTCAGAATCTCGCCCGGCAGATGATATGGCGACTTGCTTGAGTGCGAGTTCGATAATAGCGAAGGCGATGAGAATAAGGGCGCCTGTGACAGTGATAGCAATATAGAGTGCTACTCCGCGCGAATATTTTTTTGAAAAGAAATTTTTACTCATTGTTGCCAGTTATAGATTGATTCTTGAACTGAAAAACTGCGCGTGAACGAACCTGAAGTCCAGGATACGGTGACGGTCACAATCGCTTCTTTGGTCGCGTCGAGGACATTGATAGTGATCTCTCTTTTAAAAATAGTGGCACTCCAGGATGGATGAGTGACCGCATCGCCATACATTCCGTAGGTCGGTGAAGATGAGACCAAATCTTCAGTTAATGCGCATTTGTTGACTCCGGCAAAGCACTGACTGAGTACATTTCCTGGCACATCTACTGTACAGCTTTTTCCGGGATAGCACGGGTCGCTCCCGTTTTGTGCAAAACCGGAAAGCCAGTTGTTCCCTACGAGAGCGTTGTTGTCGCGAAGGTTACGGATATATTCCACCGCTTCCTGGGCGAGGTAGTACGAAAGCACTTGATTTTTCGCTTCACTCGCAGTAGCAAGACCGCTCTGCGCGGAAGTAAAGGTGGCGGTAATAGCAATAAGAAGAATGCCGATTGCGATAAGCGTTTCGATGAGGGTGAAAGCTTTCTGATCGCTCTTCTTTTTTAGTTCGAAAAATTTCATCATTATGGAGTTACGGTGAAAATACCGGTATACGTATTTCTCCCATTCGGGCTAGGGTTATTGTTACCTATTACAGGGTCAGATTGATTGGTTCTCGTATCCAATACCTTCCAGGTAGATCCGTCGTTACTCCCTTCTAGAGTCCATGTGACAGGATCACGATCAGCAGAGTCGTTACCAGTGGCATATTTATATCCGTCGAAGGTTACTGGACTTCCAGCATTAATGATAAGGGTTGAGGTATTTCCTCCGGCCCCATTGAGATCACAGAGTTTATCAAGCAAATTACCGTCTATAGTATTGGATGGACCTTCGCCTCCAAAATTGGAACCTCCTGGGTTTGTAGCTGAAGCACCCACTGGCCATGATACTGGTGATCCATTTAAAGTAAGAGTGAGTTCAGAATATTGAATACATCCTTGAGTTGGCTCGCTAAAGGTTGAGGTAACACGAAACTTAATATACTGATATACAGCTTGAGTAGGGCCGGAACTTCCTCCGCCGCCAGGGTTAGAGATGATTACAGAATTCTCATCAAGAATACGTTGTGAGAAAGAGGTTTGAAGCACAAAACTCGAATGGGTCGAAGGTTTATTTCCTGCATACCCGCGAATCACCAAAAGCGCGCGAGGCTGGATGTTATCAGGGCTCGAAGGATCACTTTTCGGATGAGAACCGAAAACATAAAAGAGCATACTTTGAATATTTACCTCGGGAGCCGTAACACCGACATAACTCACTCCCCCATTGGTCGATTTTTGGATTTGGCCCACCGTCTGCCCGCCAACTTGAATATTCTGTAACCTGTATTCAGTGTATACACCATCGCTTGTGACAAAGGCGAATGCCGGCTGAGGCTGTACCGAGGAGCCCGTACAGTCTTGCGGCACCGGCGGGAATACCACTACTTCGCTTGGAAGCACACAGTGATAATGAGTACCGAATTTGATTTCGCGACTCATAAGCTCAACAGCAAAATTAAGATTTGTCATCACGGAGTTAAGCGACTTAGCTTTATTACCAGCATTGAGAATGGAGAGAACCGAGCCCAACGAGAAAGTAATAACCACCATAAATACTGCAATCGCAACAAGAAGTTCCACCAGTGTAAATCCACGCTTTGTATTCCTTGAGAAGGTCATTGGACAGATATCTGACCCGTTGAATAGACGGTAATCGCCTTGGTGTTGCCTTTCGGAGAAGTGAGTGTGATCTTCGCACCAAGCATGCCAGCATAACTCGAAGTGATGTTATTACCACTCGCGTCAAACAGCGTTATATTTGCTGCCGGGTTGGGGCGCAAGAAACTAATATCGACTCTTCCCACCGATACGAGATTATTTTGAGCAGTAATAACCGCAAGTCCAGAAACAACGTTCCCGCGGCTAATGCGATTGATCGCAATACACTCGTTGGTTCCGATGCTACATGTGCTTGGAGTATCAAAATAGGTATTACTGTTTTGGTCGGCAAATCCATAAAAAATACTGTTATTGCCTCCAGAGCCAATATTAAAGTCTACTCCGTATGCAATTGAGAAATTCTGAGTCGAAGGGGCAAGCTCGCGAACCGAGATACCATACACCTGAGATTCACGAATCTGAAGCGCGATATCGTTGGTCACGTTATTGAGAGATACTTCATCCGACAAATCACCTTGGTTAAATACGACAATACCAGTGATAAGAGCGATAATCCCAACTGAAATTATGAGCTCGATAAGAGTGAAGCCGGAGACGTATTTTTTAAGTTGTGGTGAGCTATCCATGGATAAGTAGCGAGAGGTGAAATACATCACTCCCCATGGCATATGCAAGCGCGATACCAATAATGAGGAAGGGGGCGAATGGCACTTCGCTTTTCATTGTAAGGGCTTTACTGCGCGAACTCAATCGCCATGTACCCAGCTTCGAAAGGACCAGGAGGAAAATGGCGAACACTGCTCCTGTCCAAAAAGCGAAGGCAATAGCAGAAAGTCCTATGGGGAGGCCGAGATAGAGTCCGATACCAAATGCAAGTTTTACGTCACCAAACCCCATCCACTTCCCTTTCGAGATAAGCCAGAGAAGATAGAAAAAGCCGGAAAGACATAGCGCTGCAATGAAGTGCGAGGTAACCAGTGTTACATCATGGACCTGCCATGTATTGAAAAGAGTGAGAAGAGCCGCAGATATCCCAAACAAACCCGAGAACATATCGGGGATAATCTTATGGCGAAGATCGTATACAAAAATAACAATAAGCGAAGACCAAATAATAGCTGAGAGAAGAAGTGAGAGAGGATGAGTAACACGCGTAACGAGAAGAACAAATATACACCCAGTGGCAAGTTCCACTAAAGGATACTGGATAGATATAGAAGATCGGCATGACCTGCAATGCCCTCCGAGCGCCAAATAAGAAAACACGGGCACAAGATCAAACCAGTGAATGGGCGCGCCACAAGAAAAGCACCCCGAGCGTCCCGAAAGATCTCGCCCGCTGCCATATCGCAAAATTACTACATTAAGAAAACTGCCAACGATGGTGCCGAAGATAAATGTAAAAAAAAGAATCACGGGCGTTACCATACCCTTATTATACCTTGAAGAATCGGCACGACTGCTTTATTGGCAACCGGCAACGTTTGAAGTAAGAACCGCTGAGCTTGATGCGCTATTGCCATTCCAATCTATGCACCAAGACTGATTGGGATCTGTTTTAAACGGAATCGAGATTGCCCAGCTAGAAGCATTGACGCCTGGGTCTACATTGCCATCGTCGGCATAACAAATGGCCGTCGCTCCAGAAGCTGCCTCAGCGTTTGCGATAGCAGCCGCTATATTGGGATCTGCAAATACAGAGTTCGCCGTTGCGCAATCTCCGCTAGTATCTGCACCATAGTTTTGACCGTTGTTATCGTAGAAAATATTGGCTTGGGAACGAATACCGTTGAGATCGGTTTGGATCGCGGCGTCTGCGGCCTTGGAGCGAGCGCGATTGAGTGAACCGATCACAACCGAGGAAAGAATACCGATGATGGCGATCACTACAAGGAGTTCGATGAGGGTAAAACCACGATAAGATTTGGACATTGGATTAAGTAACTAATTATGGGCAGAGACCGGAATTTGTACTTGGTGTAGATGCGTAATACTTGATCACTTCCGTTGAGTCAGTGCAAACATAATTATTACCATTTTGCGGCGCATAGAGCTGGATAGAAACCACCCATGATGGATTGCCGCCTACCGCACTATAACAGGTAGCAGTGTGTCCCCCACTTGAGTGTATCTGTAAAGCGCTAATGATAGATGCGAATTTAGAGTCTGCAAAGATAGTGTTGTTGGTGCCCGCTCCGGTACATGCGCCAGTGCTATCCGCTGCCGTACCAAAGTTGCCATTGGCAGTTGCATAAATATTGCCTTGGGTGCGCATCTGGGCCAAATCTGTTTTCATACCTGCATTTGCGCCATTACCTCGCGCGAAGCCAAGCCACGACATCATAATTGCAGATAGCATAGCCACTACAGCAATGACTACGAGCAATTCGAGAAGAGTGAATCCTTTTTTGTATTTTAAGATAACCATAAAATTATTATATCATCATAATTACTGGCAATCGGTACTACCGGCTGTAGCAAAACTACCTTCGAGCTTGGAGGCTCCTGTATCGTCCACACACCAATAGCCAACATTGTTTTTTAGCTGCACCTGAACCATCCAGGTTTGTCCGCCACTCGTACAACGAATATAGGTGTTGCTACCGTTCGGGAGCTGAGTAATGATAGCGGTCAAAATCTTCTGCACCTGAACACCTTCGGGATTTGTCGGGTCAAACATATCTGGTTGAAGGTTACCGTCAGCGCAGTTTGATGGAGCTGGGCCGTAGGTATTCCCATTATTTTCATAATAGAGTGTCGCCTGAGCGCGCAGAGTATCCATCTCAGATTGAATAAAAGTATTGGCGGATTTTATGCGTGAGTTATAGAGGCCAGCAAAAATGATTCCAGCAAAAAGGCCGATAATAGCAATTACAACGAGAATTTCGATGAGGGTGAAACCATAATGACGCCTTGCCATAGCGCTATTATACGCTTTGAAGTTTGGATTTATCCCCATGCAAAACCCCCGCAGAAGCGGGGGTTTTGTCTACAAACACTAAGAGAAGATTACGGACAAGCGTACTGAGTAGCACCACTTCCAGCGAGGTTTGCGTTACTCTCCTGCTTTGAAGTACCCGATGAGTCAACACACCACATAACGGTTGCACCACTTGCAGAAGCCTTGAGAGGAGATTCTGCTGCCCATGCACCTTGTGAGTCGTGACAGGTGGTGGTGTTGTAGGTACCTGCGGTTGCAGCAGTAGTGTTAAGAGTCTGGTTAAATCCGCCTGCTGAGGCCGAAGCAACGAGACTTGCATTTATACCTTTCACAACAGGAGAACCTACTCCAGCTGAGGTACAAACAGAAGCATAACTACTTGAGTTGGCGTCGTAGTAAAGCTCTGCCTGAGCACGAGCATTGTCGAGGTTACTCTTTACCGCTGCATCTGCACCCTTGTTACGAGCGGTGTTGAGAGATGCCAAAACAACTGACGACAGGATACCGATGATGGCGATCACCACGAGAAGTTCGATGAGGGTGAAACCACGCATCTTTTGAATTCTTTTCATTCTTTTATAATTAAATACTAAATTCTTGTAATGCAGTGTCCCGAAAGACAGCCGTTTTCTTCAAACGTACTCCTATTATAATCCAAAAAAAGCCTATGCAAAACTGCTTGTGGATAGCCGAAACCTAGAAAAGACCTTTATCCTGCAGCCGAAGCGAGGTTGTAGATAGGGAGAAGTACCGAAGCGAGAAGAACGCCGACCCCCAAACCAAGGAGAACGATCATCACCGGCTCGATAAGGTCGACCAATGTATCGACCGCATTCATAACTTCACGCTGATAGAAGTGGGCCATGGTGTTTAAAATATTTCCAAGTTCTCCGGTCTCCTCTCCTACCTTGATCATCTGTACAAGAATGCCTGGAATTTCTGGATATTGAGAAAACGCGGTCGAAAGCGAACTTCCACCCTTTACCGCAACCATACTTTCATTCAAAATATTTTCAAAGATTCTACTTCCTACTACTGCCGAGGTGATCTCAAGTGATCGTAGCATTGGGATGCCCGAGACGATCATTGTGTGCATGTTGTCAGAAATGATCGAAAGATAGAGCTTACGATAGAGTTCTCCTACATAGGGTACCGAGAGTTTGAAACTGTCGAATGCATAGGCACCTGCTTCGGTGCGGATATATCGAACAAGGAAAAACGCTCCTATCGCTAGAAGAGCGGCTAGGAAGATACCATCATGAACAAGGAAACTCGAGATACCGATAACTACCTTGGTATAAAGCGGTATTTCCTGACCCGAATCAGTAATAATGGCGGCTATTTTCGGGATGATGAGCGTGAACATAAGAACCATAACTCCGACGAAAACCGTGATGACGAAGGCAGGATAAATAAGTGCATTTCGGGCCTTGCTTATTACCTCATAGTTTCGATCCAGGTAGTCGGCTAGGTAATTGAAAATATCGTTAAGCTTACCCGTTTCCTCTCCGGCGTGGACCATATTCACGTAAAAGTCAGAAAAGATTTTAGGGTGCTTATTGAGCGCTTTGGAGATGGAGCTTCCGCCCTGAAGATCATCGGCGATCTCGGTAAGAGCTTTGCGAAGTGCCGGATTTTCCGCTTCCGCTGAAATAAGCTTGAATACTCGAAGCGCAGAAACTTGCGCTTCGAAAAGCGTGGCAAGCTGACGAGAGAGGATAACAATGTCTTTGTTTGATACCCGCGAACCAAAGAAAAATCTTCCCTTGAAGCTTTTATCCTCGACGGGGTTTATAGCAGAGATAATAAGACCGCGCTTCTGAATGGAAGCGATTGCCACGTCAATGGAAACAGCTTCGATGCTTCCTTCTTTTGCTTCCCCATTTGGATCGATTGCTTTGTAGTTAAAAAGCATAACGCTGAGTTTAGATCATCTTCTCAAGAGTCTTTGGATTGGTGGAAAAGAGATAAGCATTTTCTACCGTAATTTCTCCTTTTTGAACGAGAGCGGCCAAGGAACGGTTTAGGTCGATCATTCCTTCTTCACTACTTGTTTCGATAACTGAATTAACTTCGTGAGTACGGCGATCACGAATAAGGTTCGCCACGGCATTGTTATTCATGAGAAGCTCATAAGCCGGAATAAGGCCGCCTGAGATACGAGGGATAAGTCGCTGAGAGAAGATGCCAATAAGAGAGCCGGCGAGCTGAATGCGAATCTGAGATTGTTGGTCAGCCGGGAATGAATCGATGATACGATCAATCGTTTGAGCTGCCGTATTGGTGTGAAGCGTCGAAAAGACCAGATGACCTGTTTCGGCAGCAGTCACTGCTGTAGCTACTGTGTCCGGGTCGCGCATCTCACCAATCATCACTACGTCCACGTCCTGGCGGAACACATTCCAAAGCGCTGTGTGGAAATCTGCAGTATCAATGCGCACTTCGCGCTGATCGATAATAGCTTTCTTGGGTTCGAAGAGATATTCAATCGGGTCTTCAATGGTCACAATATGCTCGAGACGCTCGAGGTTGATCATCTCAATGAGAGTTGCAAGTGTTGTAGACTTTCCTTGGCCGGCAGGACCTACCGTAAGAAAGAAGCCTTGCTGCCTTTTTGCAAATGAACCGAGGATTTCCGGAAGATTGAGCTCTTCGAGTGTGCGGATCTTCTTTGGGATAAGTCGTAGTGCAATAGAAATTTTGCCGAGGTGATAAAAAGCGTTGCCACGAAAACGAGCTGTAGAATATGAGTATGCAAAGTCGATCTCCTTGTTCTGTAAGAAAGTATTTTTCATCTCGGGACGCAAAAGCGCCGTCAAGAAACTATCCATATCCGCCGCGGTCAACGGCTTCTCTTTCATTAGCGGGATCAAAAAGCTCGCTACGCGAATAAACGGCACCCTCCCCTCCGAAAGATGGAGATCTGAACCATTTTCAGCAATGACAGTATCGATAAGGCGACTTAAAAGTTGATTTTGATTCATACCTAGTGTTTTGCGGTGAGAATTTTAATAACTTCTTCAACCACTTCGGATGGGATAGAGGTTGCTTTGACGATATAACCCGCTACTCCCAACTTTTTTGCCTCTTCGATCTTTGCAGGATCGCTTTCGTTCGTGAGCATCACTACGGAAGCATTGGGAGCTAAGTTTTCTTTGCGGATAGTGGCAAGAAGCTCGAGGCCATCCATGACTGGCATGATGATATCGAGAACGAGCGCATCGGGAGAATCTCCCGAGCGAAGCTTGGTAAGAGCATCCGGGGCACCGACCGAAACCTCAACATCGTGACCGAGGCTCTTAAACTTCGTCGCATACATGTCGAGGAGGAACTTGTCATCATCTACAATGAGCACTTTATATTTTTTGGTAGCGTCCATATGAAAAAATTATATCACGCACTCGGTACTAAAGTGTCCCCACCTCCTCAAACGGGATCATGCGCTTGAATGCCTTAAGGATCGCATCTTCGCGCATCGAAAGCATCCCCTTGTCGCGCGCCGCTTTGGCCAGATCGATATCTGTGCCGCCCTTGAGGATGATCTGCTCGATATCCTTATCCATTTCAAGGATTTCCATTACCGCATAACGGCCTCTGGTGCCGTTCGGGCAATCTTCTGTCGGGCTGATCTCGTATACCGTATCCCCTATTGGAATACTTTTGCGGTATTTTTCCGGGAGATCGGCAAATTGCTTGTCGAGCATCGCGCGAATCGATCCGTCTACCTTAAGTGGCTTACCTGCATCAGGGCAAAATGCGCGGACAAGGCGTTGGGCGATTGCGAGGACAAGGGTTGGCGCAATGAGATAAGGATCTACGCCCATATCAATGAGGCGCGGAATAACTCCTACCGCGTTATTGGTGTGGATGGTCGAAAACACCAAGTGGCCGGTGAGCGCAGCTTGGATCGCAAGCGCTGCAGTCTCTTTGTCGCGGATCTCTCCCACCATGATGATGTCAGGATCTTGGCGCAATGTGGTGCGAAGACCGGTGGCAAACGTATAACCGATCTCAGGGCGAATCTGAGACTGGGATACTCCGTCGATGTTGTACTCGATCGGGTCTTCGAGTGAGAGTACGTTTTTATGATCGCGATCAACCTCGTTTAACATCGAGTAAAGACTGGTTGATTTACCTGATCCAGTCGGTCCTGAGATAAGGATGAGACCATACGGACGCTGGAGCGCGCGGCGGATCGTAGCAACATGATCGACGCTGAGACCGAGCTCTTCGAGAGTTTTGAGACCTTTTTCCTGATCGAGGATACGCATTTCCACTTTTTCACCAAAGTATGTTGGGAAAGTGGAAACACGGAAATCGATCTTGCGATCACCGAGCTTGGCCGAGAAGCGGCCGTCTTGCGGTTTGCGCTTTTCATCGAGTCGAAGCTGAGCCATGATTTTGATACGAGCCACAACGGCAAGATGGATCTTAGCCGGAAGTACAAGCGATGTATTCATCACGCCATCGACACGGAAACGCACACGCACATTTTCGCGCATGCGCTCGATATGGATATCTGATGCGTTGCCGTCAGTCGCATAGCGCAATATCGTTGCCACAATCTTAATAACAGGGGCATCTTCGATGATTTTGGTCCCGTCCTTACCCTCTTTGATAGTAGAAATAGAACTTACATCGATTTCGTTTGCCGCAGCGGAATCCTCTTCTTCCGGCTCTTTGCGCTCCTGCTTCTCCAGCCGCTCCTCTTCTTCTTTTTGTTTGCCGGAAAGCTCAGTCTCGAGTTCAGAGAGAGCTTTGGTAACCTCTCCAGAGAGGCCTTTGTACATGGAGAGCACGGCCTCGAAGTCTCCTTCACTAATAAGGAAGATCTTAAACGGCATACCGATCTTTCCGGAAATAAAGTTAAGTGCGTCGCGCGCCTCGATATTATCAGGATCGACAATACCCACTTCGAGCACTCCGTCGCGTATGGCGATCGGTACAAATCGGTAATGCTCGGCAGATTCTTCAGGGATAAACTCAAGAACTTTCCCTGGAATTTCAGTATTCCCGATCGAGCGCATCGGGATATCCATATATTCGCTCTTGTAGCGCAAAAGATCTTCTGGCTCGATACCACGTCGGATAAGAATTTGATCTACGGAGAGATTTTCAGATTCTGCTTCGTCGAGAATAGCCGGAATATCGTCCGGTTTAATGAGTTTCTTTTCTGCCAATAATTCAAGGATACTCATAGGTGAAGACAGAAGGTTTCTTCCCTATTATATACGAAAGATTACGCGTTGCTTAGCGAGCACTCGAAGAATTTGAAATGGCACTTCCTGGAATCGGCTGGAAAGGATTGGCGCGGCCCTGCGGGATTACCGGCAACGGCACGGAGTCGTCCGTCAATTTGATAAATGCTTGATTTTGGAAAATGCTGTCATCAAGCTTCACTGCTTGAAGTTTGCCGAGAAGATCGACAAGGTCCTGACCTACGACTTGTGCTGCAACAGGGTTCCCATATTCGTCGGTTGTGACTGCTGGAGCGGAAGGAGCAAGAAAGAATATATAGATCGCCCATGTTAAAAGTACGATGACAATGATCGTGATGATGAGCGTTCGCGTTTTGTGGCTTCCGGTTTGCATATTATCTGAGTGAATAGGTATTAAGAGTAATCTGGTACTCATACAAACCTGCAGAAGGACCAATATCGGTAGCTACATTAAACGAAATGCTTTTCACATCAACCAATTCGAGGCTTTTTTCCAAATCTCTGAGGAATGAGATGAGGTTCGGATACGTAGTAACGAAATGAAACGAGATACTCGTAGTTTGATAAGGCTTTGCCGGAGCGGTAGTAGCCTGACCGACGACTTGGCTCGTATCAACCGCTTGATTCACGGTTATATTGCGAAGTGTCGTACCATAGCGACCAGCAATACTGTCGATGTCGGTCATTAGCTTCACAGTATTAACCGTATCTGGAATGAGGCGGGCGATGCGATTTAGATTATCTTGCGAAAATGAATTATATCGAGTGAGAAGATCATCTCGAGTTTCGCCAAGTGCAGAAGCCTCGGTCAGTGCATTTTTATATTCTACTTGTTTTGCCTGGAGATCTTGTACGTCATGATAGCGCGGCATAATAAACAGAAAGAATAGGCCGATAGAGATAGCTATGAGGATGATGGGAGTAAAGCTTCTCATGGTTTTGGTGATGTTTTGGTACTCGAAGCGGTAACGGATGAAGTGCTTGGTGTGCTCGTAGCTGTAGTTGATGAAGCTTGTGAGTTAGAAACTTGGCTTGGTGGAAGTGCAGGGTTCGCTCCACCAAGTGAATTCAGATATGACACCAAGTCTGGTTTTATATTGCTTCTGAAAGAGAAAATGACATTACCAACATCGTTTAGGTCCAAATTGGAAAATCCGGGATTAATAAAATTGTCATTTTGGCCAAAGATCTGCTCCTGAAGCGCAACCGTAGCATACGTACGGGCCTCCCCTTTCATCCCGATCGTAAGCCCGTTTCCTGTAGGGTCGGCCCCAAAGGAAAAGCTTGAGAAGCGGACATTCTGAAGAGTAAGTTTCTGAAGAAGCTCAAAAAGTGTCGAAAGAGTGATATGACTTTTGATGATCTGGTTAGCTGCAATAAGACGGTTGTCCGCGTCGACGAGCTTGTTGATAAGCTCGGGCTCGAGTGCTGCACGCGCAGCAGTGAGGTCGTCATTCATTTTGGCGATCTGACTCTCGAGGTATTTGTCATATGCAAATACAGTAACTGAGGCAACAACAGCAATAACAAAAATAATATTGGCGAGGAATGAAATCAGCCCGCCCGAACGCGAGAGTACGCCAGGCGCTGGCGCCTTCTTCGGGATAAACGTAGATGGAGGTGTTTGATCAGCCATAGAGAACACTGTACTTCCCCATTGTACTACAAAAGTTTTGAAACTTTACGCGGAATCCACACCTTTCATTATTATTCTAATTCTTGAAGCTTGCGAAGCGCTACACCAACCGCCACCGCAAATTCCGGACCTGTTTCGCGCAGGATCGGTTCGAGAAATGCCGGCGCTTCGGTCTTCCCGAACGGATTCCCCGGAACTACTGGTGTCTGGAAGCTCTTTTGGGCAAGGTCGGAAAGACCTTTTAGCGAACTCCCTCCTCCCACCAAGACGACTTTGCCGATCGACTTATTGTATTTGCGCTGATAACTTAGGATCACTTGGTTGGTCTCGGAGAAAATATAATCGAGGATTAGTTTTACCGCATTTCTGACATCTGCTTGTTGGCCCGGACTATTGGGGCTTGGCGGTAAGATACCGTTTTCACGCTTCAAGACTTCGGCTTGTGCGACTGGAATGCCTTGGGATTTGGAAATTGTCTGAGTGATCTCTTGTGATCCGCGATTTATGGTATGTGATGTGCGTACAATGCCGCGCTCAACAATATAGAGTTTGGTCGAGGCAGCACCCATGTCAAAAATCATGACCGGCTTGATGTCTTCTTCGAGCACCGCACGCATCGTAGAAAAGATCTCGATCTCAAAGAAGCTTGATTGAAGTTGGGTCTTTTTGATCAGATCCTGATACCTTGCGATCACCTCGTTGTGGATGGCAACAAGAAGGATGTCTGTTTTTTTGATCTTTCCCGCTCCTTTTTTATTCTTCCCCTCATCGTCGTCCTCTTCTGCAACAGTCTCTTCCTTCGGGATCACCGACCAGTCGAGCGTCACATCAGAAATGGGCACCGGAATATACTTGCGCGCTTCGAGCGGGATCATGACGGATAGCTGTTGAAAACTCACTGCCGGCATCTCAATGAGAGCCATGAGAGATGATGCAAATGGAATAGCAATCCCTGCGGAGTTGGTAGTGAGATTTACCTCCTTCTCATGGAGAAGATCTGTCATTGCTTCGATAAGCTTTTCTTCAGAAAGGTTTGTCGCTTGGCCGATCTCTACCCCCGCATATGGACCGAGCGCGAGCTCCCCATAGGTTTCCAGAACTGCGTGCTCCCCTTTCTTACGCAGTTGCACAACCTTGATTGCAGAAGAGCCGATATCAATACCAAGAACAGAAGCAGACTTCTTCTTAAAATTGAGAAGATTTTTAAATGGATTGTCCATTGATGAGAGCATTATAACATAAGGGTCTTTTGCGATACGATGGATATATGATCGAATACTGGCGCACACTCCTCGACACCCTCTTTCCGCCAAAACCGCGCACTGCCGAACTCGAAACCCTGGTTTCTTGCGGCAAACTAGACACTCTCACCAAAGCAGTGGCACTTCCAGAGCCATGGATGAACGCCCTTTTTCGTTATCGTGACCCGAAGGTGCGCGCGCTTGTCTGGGAAGTAAAATATGCAGGCAATACGAGGCTTGTCGATACACTCGGTGATCTCCTGTCTGATGAAATCCTTTCGCTATTTGAAGAACGAGCAAACTTTGTTACCGGATCTTGGCTTTTGGTCCCGATTCCACAGTCGCAAGAACATGCCCATGAGAAAGGCTTCAATCAATCGCGCATGCTTGCACAGGCGATTGCAAAAAAGAATGCGCATTCCGGACTTTTACTAAGCGATGCTCTCAAGAAAGTCCGCGAAACCACACCTCAAGCCAAGATGCTCAGCCGTTCGCAACGACTGAAAAATCTTGTCGGTGCGTTTGCTGTACCAGCTGAGAAATCGGTAGAGGGCAAAAACATCATTATTATCGACGATGTCATTACTACCGGAAGTACGATGACTGAAGCCAAGCGAGCATTGCGTACAGCCGGAGCGAAACAAGTTTTTGCACTCGCGATTGCACATTGACAAATGGTAATTTTTGTGTATATTAGATATCAAACAGTCCCTTCACAGCGAGGAGATGATGCGCTCTGCGTTAATCAGAAGGTATGTGCATCAATTGGTGCTCGACCTCGGCGGCGTACGCAAACCAGTGAACGAAAAGCTGTTGCGTGAAGCTTTTGATCGGCAAGATCTGAAGACTTTGACACGCCTGGTGCGCGACTCACTTGGTCTTCGAATGCCGATTCGACTGGGCATTGTCAAACCCGAAAGTCGCTCTGTGGATGGCGCGGCGTGGGTAGCGATCCCAGACAACTTGCCGATGTATGGCACAGCTGAGTTCGACAAAACGCTCATCACCATACACGTGCGCAAAGCACCACAAAACCATCACATTCCCTACCGCTTCGAGACTGTGGTTGCAGCTCTGGCTCACGAGATGACTCATATCGTGCTTCACGGCACTCGCCATGTTATGTGCGATGACGAACTTGCGACCGACTTGGCTGCCATGGTCCTGGGCTATCGCAAGTTCTACCTCGCTTACAAAGACGATGCCTGCGAAGAACCGGAAACCACCCTTCTCCAGGACATTGAAGAAGCGATTGGACATTTCTTCAAAGGTCTCGCAGGTGAGCCAACAGGAGTCAAAGTCTGGCGGGTCGGCTACCTGGAACCAGATGAGATTGAACTCGCTGCAGGTCTCCTCGAAACCCTCGCGCATGACGCGCCCACCCCCTCGTTCTGAGGGGGTGGTTTTCTTAATTTATTTCTTATGTTTGAAATACTCGATTTGACGAAGTCTATTCTTGGCTTCAGCCAGAGTCTTGTATGAACCCATATTTCTCCCTTTCTCGGAAACGACACGGTATCCCCCTTTAATTTTCTTAATCATATTTAACGAAGACGGACTATAAGCGTATCTGTGACAGATGCGAGAAATGTGGTAAAGTGCGAAACACCTGGAGACGTGTCAGACGATCAGCAGATCGTACCGTCGGAGGTTTGGTCGGCGCGGTAGCCCGAGATTATTGAGTATAAAGTTATATTGGAGACGTGTCAGAGTGGTCTAACGTAGCCCCTTGCTAAGGGGCCAGGCTTTAATCGGCCTCGTGGGTTCGAATCCCACCGTCTCCGCACTGAATCTGTTATAGTAATTTCTCTGGAGGGTTGGGTGAGTGGTTTAAACCAACAGTTTACTAAACTGTCGTCCCTTAATTGGGACCGTGAGTTCGAATCTCACACCCTCCGCAAATTAAGGAGCATATACATGCGACTATAATTTGCGAGAGTGTGGTTCAAGGAGCGATAGCGACTATGAACCCACCTCCGCAGGTCATATATAATAGACGAGCCATGCATACTATACAGTCGATCTATCTCTATATTCATAATCTCCAAGACGCGAACTACTTTTTTGCAGTTTTCCTCCTCACGATTATCATCATCCGCCTCTCACTCTTGCCAAAGAAGCGCATCGTTAGTCCGAAACTCGGTGACATGCACGTACATCACTACATATATGGCATTCTCATTATCATCATTGCCTTCCTCTTCCCAAGTATCACTCTCTATGCAGCAGGACTGGGGTTTTTCGTCGATGAGCTTCCCCTCTTTGGCATTGAGCAGTGGCTATTTTCACACGAAGATTGGCATTGGGGTGTATACCACTCGCCGAAAAGTATGATGATCCTCCTTTTCAGTATTTTCCTCGTTTACCTCTTCCGCTACAATCTCCTTATGCTCCTACCTCATACGGTATTGCTGTAAGTTTAGAAGTGGCCAAGAATTGTCATAGGAATGCTGTAGAAATGCCAGATTTAAAAGGCCCTAGCGTCATATATGGCGTATGCCTTATCAGCATAACTTTACGAACATGACACTATTAAAACGCTATCAATGGGCCACAGCTATCCTTGGAGTTCTCGTCGTAGTCCTCGGTATCTGGCTCATTTCTGCTACCCACACCCCTGCTGCAGCAAGTCTCGATGACGCTCATAGCGCCCTCGCCGACTGTAGCGAAAACATCGGCAAATGGCGCGCACAGTACCCAGGCGGTGCCACTACACTTGATGCGCAGAATGCTCTCTCTGGGATCCTCAACCAATGTGCTAATAGCATAAAATAGCGAAAGCTGAAGAGAAACCTCCGAACCACACCCCGATGTATTAGAGTACATCGGGGTGTGGTTCTCTGTGATACAGTAAATGTATGACTTTGCCTTTAGGGCCAGAGAAACCAAATCCATTTGACTCAACCAAAGTTGACGACGTAAATGGAACTACGCGTCACTATATTCTCGAGCATCCATGGTATCTAGCGGTATTTGCAGTGAACCTTATTCTTGTGCTTCTACTTGTCTGGACTGTCCGAGATACTAGGAAACCCTTCGATGCTTTCTATCTTCTTATTCCATCGATCCTTTTGTGGGGACGCATACAAGGTAAAGTTCGAGACTCTTTCATGAAGCAGTTTGCTATTCGAGAGGGACTTTCCTTTACTCCAAACGGCAGCATCCTCGATGTGGAAGGTAAGCTCTTTCAAATCGGTGATTCCCAAAAGATCTTTGACGTGGCAAGTGGCGAAAAAGGTGACACGTTGTTTTGGATATTTTTCTTTAGTTATATGACAGGTTCAGGCAAAAGCCGTGCTCAACACTCCAATACAGTCGTGGAAATGCGACTACCTGGTGAAGTTCCTTCAATAATCGTTCATCACAAGGAGTTCCTCGATCTAGGCGTAGCTGCTTTCGGAAATGGCTACGTACAGCTTGAACTCGAAGGTGATTTCAAAAAATTCTTCACAGTATCTGTCGAGAAAAACTTCGAGATCGAAGCGTATCAGATATTTACCCCAGATTTTATGGCAGAACTCATCGACACTGCAAAAAACTTCAATTTCGAGTTCTTCCATGACAAGCTCTATATCTACAAAGAAGCATATGTCAGTAAGCGGACAGACCTCGATGCGATGTTTGCCTTGGCAGAAACCCTCCTTAAGAAAATAAAGCCGAAAAGCGTGATGATCGGCCGCAGTGTTGAGTCCATGGAAGAAGTTCTAGGTAAAGAACCGAGCCTGCTACAATAGCGGCATGGATCGCCCAATAAATCTCCAAACACTGCTTTCCGACGTTGTGCGTATGCTGCCTCCCCAGGCCAAGGCTCTCAAAAAACTTGGTATTGTCACAGTCGCAGATCTTCTCTTTCACTTCCCTACTCGCTACGGCGATACTGCGAGTAAGATGAATATCGGTGAACTCGAGAAAGGTCGAGAAGCAGTTATTTTTGGCACCATCTCCGGACTCAAAACAAGCAAGGCGTATCGAAAAAAGATTCCGCTTGGCGAAGCTTGGATCACAGACGAAACGGGTCGCATCAAAGTGGTATGGTTCCATCAAGCGTATCTCGCCAAGATGATCGCCGAAGGAGCCCTCGTGCGTGCGGAGGGAAAAGTAAGCGACCGCAAGGGCGAGCTCTACCTTTCTAACCCAAAGATCGAAACGGTAAGCAAAACGCCTCTTGCAGTAGGAAACAATCTTTTTAATGACGATGGAGTTCCTGATCATAGTTTGTATCCCGTATACCCCGAAAGTCGCGGTGTGACGAGTAATTGGATCTATCATGCCCTCCAGAGGGTATTCAAAAGCGGCATTCTCGATACACTTGCCGATCCTCTTCCCGAAAGTATTTTAGAAAAATATAATCTCCCAAACCTGCGCACCGCGCTTATTTGGATTCACACTCCGCGGAGGGTTGATGATGCGCTCGCTGCACGCAAGCGTTTCGCTTTTGAAGAAATCTTTTTTATTCAACTTGCCAAGCAGCGTGATCGAGCCCGCTTTGAGCATGAAGCTGGGTTTGTAATTGAGCCAAAAAAAGACGACTTGGATCGTTTTATTTCTGCATTCCCCTTCCCACTCACTGGCGCGCAACGCAAGTCGATCGATGCTATTCTAGCCGACCTCAAACGCGGACATCCTATGAGTCGACTTCTCGAAGGAGATGTGGGCAGCGGCAAAACCGCAGTTGCTGCAGCAGCCGTATATGCGGTCACAACCACGAGACCGAAAGGACAAGATTTCGGGAATCTCCAAACAGCCTATATGGTACCGACCGAGATCTTGGCCAAACAGCACTTCGAATCATTTATCCAGTACTTCCGCGGATCGGGTATCCAAATCGGCCTTATAACTGGAGCTGGCTGCCGTAAATTCCCTTCGAAGGTAAATCCTGATGGGTGGACAGATATCTCGCGCACACAACTTCTCAAGTGGGTAGCGAGCGGCGAAATCCCTATTCTTATTGGTACCCACACACTCATCCAAAAGAGTGTGACATGGAAACATCTGGCTCTGGCGATTATCGACGAGCAACATCGCTTTGGAGTAGCGCAGCGAGCGGCGCTCGCACAGAAATCCGGAAACCCGAAAGAAAAAAGTGCGAGTAAAAAAACCTCTCTGCAGAGCCGGAAAGATGACTCTCTCGCACTAGCTGGTATACAACCACATCTCCTTTCCATGACAGCGACTCCGATCCCTCGTACACTCGCGCTAACTCTCTATGGCGATCTCGACTTGAGTCTTCTCGATGAAATGCCGAAAGGAAGAAAACAAATTATCACAATGATCGTCTCACCGAGCGATCGCAAAGCTACTTACGAAAAAATCCGTGCGGAGCTCGCGGCCGGCCGCCAGGCCTACGTCATCTGCCCGCGTATCAATGAGCCTGACCCAGATAAAGAAGGAGCCATTCTAGCAAAGAGCGTGACAGAAGAAGCCAAACGCCTCAAACAAGATATCTTTCCCGAATATGAAATCGATATTCTTCACAGCAAAATGACCGCCACGCAAAAAGAAGAAGTAATGAACGAGTTCAAAGACGGGACAATTCAAATCCTTGTTGCTACCTCTGTGGTCGAAGTGGGAGTGAACGTGCCAAACGCAACAGTGATCGTGATCGAAGGGGCGGAGCGCTTCGGCCTCGCCCAGCTTCATCAGCTGCGCGGCCGCGTTATTCGTTCCAACCACCAGGCATATTGCTACGTTTTTACCGAAAGCCAGGGCGAGGCCGCAAGCGAGCGTCTCAAGGCGCTTTCAAAAGCGGCAAATGGTTTCGAATTGGCGGAACTTGACCTTGCACAACGCGGTGCAGGCGCACTCTATAGCGGAAAACAATGGGGAGTATCGGATCTTGCAATGGAGGCGCTTCGCAATCTAAAAATGGTAGAAGCTGCGCGCAACGAAGCGAGAGCGATCATTGAGGATGACCCAGAAATTATCCGCCATCCGAAGCTTAAGGCTGAGCTTGATAAGCAAACGGAGCGAATTCATTTTGAATAACAAAACCCCGCATAGAGCGGGGTTTTGTTTATCTTCTTTTCTAGTTATTTGAGTTCTGCAAGGAGCGCCTGAATAGCAGCTAGAATTCCTGCTATCTGGGCAAACTGATCTGTGCTTTGCGCTGAACCTGATACTGCCACTGTAACACTAGCACTGGCACTTTGTCCGGCAGTATTTGAGCAAGTAAGTATATAGGTCTTTGTTGCTGTAGGATGGCGCTCTTGTGAATGCGAGCCTGTTCCTGCATCTTTGCTGCCGTCCCATCCTCCCCCAGATGCAATACATGAAGTCGCATTAGTAACATTCCAAGTAAATACTACCGCCTGACCTGAGGTGATTGTAGTGTGATTGGCGGTTAAGGTTACCGTAGGAGCATTACTTGCTGGCTGCGTGGTATTCGTTGTGTCCGAATTGCTTGTATTAGCGGGACCTACGGTAACTGTTGCATTTTTACTGGTAGAACCAGCGGAGTTCGTACACGTTGCAGTGAATGTTGAGGTTTGGGTCACATAATATGCATGCGTCCAATTTTTATCTATTGGTGAATTGCTCCACCATCCACCACCACTAACCGTACATGTACTTGCATTCGAGGATGAAACTGTGAGATCGGTATATTGACCTGAAGCGACTGTTGTCGGGTTTATGGTAAAGGTTACTGTGGGCGCTGACGAGGTAGTATCAGGAGCTGGAGTGGGTGTCGGCGTAGGTGTTGGTGTAGGAGCGGCCGGAGGAGTGGGAGTCGTTTGATCAGAAACCACTGTAACTGTTGCATTTTTACTCGTAGAGCCTACGTTATTGGTACATGTCACAGTAAATGTTGTTGTTTGAGTTACATAGTACGCATGCGTCCAACTTTTATCTATCCCGGAATTACTCCACCATCCGCCGCTCACTGTACAAGTGCTAGCGTTTGATGAAGAGACGGTGAGGTTAGTATATTGACCCGCGGTAACCATCGTCGGGCTCAGTGTGAAGGTTACAGTCGGCACTGAAGTCGGCGTCGTTTCGGGGCTAGGAGTTGTCACCGGGCTCGGTGCTGGTGTTGGGGTCGGAGTTGGAGCAACGTATGACGTCAAATAATCTTCCACACTCCAACCGTCAACACTTCCTTCGTAATTTACATTCCACCAATAATATCCGTCTGCATATGTTCCTCCACTGACGATCGTTCCTACGGTTCCTGTCGATTTGGTACCGACCAAAGATGCAGAGGCAGAAGCGCTGCTACGAACATTGAGATTGGCTGTAGTAATAACCTTTTGTCCCACACTAAACTTGGTAGATGGAGCAGGGCTCGGCGCAGGAGTTGGTATAGGGGTAGGGGTTGGAGTCGGAAGCGGGATCGGTACTGGTACAACATTCGATTTCCCATAGATCGTAAGGTAACCACTAGCGGGCATAGTGACATTTATCGCAGAGCCTGTAGATATCGATTGATCTGGAAGGTTGGTGAGGAATGCTGACGGCGTAGTATAAGTGATGCCGTAGGTACCGGCAGGCAGACCGGTGACGGAAATACTTTGTGAACCAGTGGTATGAACAACGACTGCGTACATTCCGTTTGTATTGCGGAAAGAAAGTGAATCAAGAATTCCATTTGTTCCCAATCGAACTGCGCCTGGGCGAACGAATTTCATAATTTGCGGCATATAGCGTGCATTGTCAGAGATACGCAAATTGGGATTGGAAGCGATAGGATCAAAAGTGTAGTACTGATAGCCCGGGAGAGTTCCGGAACTCTGACAGTAAGCGATAGTATATTGCTGCCATGCAGAAACATTGGCATAACGCAGGTCATCCCAAAGATCCTGCATGCTACTACCCCCCGCCTCGAGCTGTGCAGTCTGGATACCGAGCTGTGCACCACGAGCGGCGATGGCCTGTTTGCCACTTATACTCTTATCACCGTACAAGTGATACGAGAGCTGTTTTAAATACTGCTGTGCTCCGGGAACTGCTACGATTGCATTCGTATAACTTATGGCGTTTTGCGCCAACTCAACAGATGGCGCAATGAAATCCGGGTGAAACCCTGCCGCCGCCAAACGATTCCCTGTCGCCACAATGTCCTGGCCGATCATAGTCGGAGTCCACAATGTTCCGTTTTCTGGTTCGAGAATAGGTTCGATCGCATCAGGAACAAAGCCGTATTTGCTTTGCATATGCTGGAACGTAGCGAGCATGAATTCAGCGTACTCAGCGGGATTGGTCTGAACGGATCCAGCACCTCGAAATGCAACGAAGTTTAGATTGACGTAAAGATGTGCACCGTTTGCCGCCAAGCGTTGGCGCATAGGCACTACGATCGTATCGATCTCCTTATCGAGTTCTGTAAAATTAAATCCGGCCAGATTAATAACATTTGGATCGTTATTATCACTGACGCCTTCTGCGGTGCTTTTTATCTCCAGACGCACACGTGTGAGCCCCAACTCATTGACTGCTTTATCCAACACGGCAGCTTGTGGAGATGCGAGGGAGCAGTCGGTGGTATTTCCAATTTGTGAAGTCCCCTCCCAACCTTGGATAGTCTGATAGGTAGTACTCGGCATGACGGTTACAACCGTTCCAGTTGGCGCTATCGTGGTAGTACCGCCTGTATTCCCGGCATTCCCTCCTTTACTCTGCGCAAAAAGCCAAGACCATAGATTGGGGTCGCTATACCACACATCCCATCCTCCATGACCATACCCAGCTTGCTCAGTGTATTTAATCGGAGCTCCCGCATTTACAAATGCCTGATAAATACTGCGGTTGTCAGGTACAGATACGGTGGTATCAAGCGACCCTATTTCCATCCAGATTGGGAGTGATTTTAATCTTGGAACAACTAAGGAAAGCGAACTGGAAAGTGGAGCGGTTTTGTCACCGGTGAAGTAGACTGATGCAAGATCTCCAGAAAACGGTACCATGGCCGCAAACGTATTGGGGTTATCATAAGCTATTTCCCAATCCATAAATCCTCCTGCCGAAAGTCCGGTCAAATAAATTCTATTCGGATCAAAACTGAATTCCGATTCGGCTTTTGCAAGCTCTTCCATCGCAAGATGCGTGTTGCCTGTTGCACTTCCTGGTGCACCAGCGGCCGGTGGAGTACAAGTAGGAGTAGGATTATCCCCGCAGGTGACCGGCATTTGCGGAAATACCGTAATTGCGGGGAATGTGCCGGCGTTCGGTGTTATGTATTGACCAAGCCCCACACTAAGCTGGCTTGTGTTGTTGCTTCCCTTTTCTCCTGACCCATGGAGAAACATAATCAAAGGATATTTTTGAGAAGAATTGTACCCAGCTGGCACAAACACTTGGAAGTTGTATGTTTTTCCATCAACCGAATCAACAACACTGCGAGCGTTGTAAGCGCCGGGAATAATAGCGGCGTGAACAAATGATGGTGAGGCGAGGAGCGCCGCGATACCGAAAATCACTCCCGCAATGCTTCGCTGTCGCATATACATAAGAAATTAACGAGTAAAATCCACTTTTTGAGTATATCATGCGATGAAATCAATTTTTGAACTTCGAAAAGCGAAAAACCAAGCGTTCGCTTGGTTTTTACTCCTATTTCAAAGGATTTCTAAGACTTTACCAGAACTGAGTCATCGCCAATGATCACTCCGCTCGCATTTTTACAAGTAAGCTCGTAAGTGGTGCCTGCTGAGGTCGGATAGAATTTGGATCCGTTGCCCAGAGAGAATGTTTGGTTGAGCACTCCACCAGTGATCGGACCATTTGTGCCATTTACATCCGAATACGTAGGGTATGGTACTGAACCATTCAAGTCATTGTACGGGAAGTTAAGTGTACATTTGCCACCTGATGGCACGCCTGAAGCAGAAAGATAAAGCGTGAGCGGCCAGCCGAATGGTGAAATAGTAACTGGACCATCAGAGCCAGGACCACCATTTACTCCGGCTTTAATATTTACATTCCCAAATGGTGTCATACTTGCTCCCCCACTCACCCATCTCCAGGAATTGTCTTGGGAACCGTCGCCAACATGCGCAGTGACACTCTTACTTACAGTTTGATGAGTTGCCGAGTCGGTACAGGTGATGGTAATAGTCTGCGTACCGCTTGTAACAAGAGGGATGCTACCGTAAATGCTTGGCTGAGATGAGGGAATAGGATGCAGGAAGATGTTACCAGTGAGGTTTGATGTTCCATTTGCAGTTCTGCCTCCCCAAATCGTGCTTGGCAAATCACCGAAGGAACAACTTACTGTAGATGGGAGTGATGGGGTTTCCGAAACGCTCCACTGGAGCCAGAGACCGATCGTAGTATTGAGTGATCCGGTTGGTCCATATGATACATCGATGTTTTGCTGTGCTTGCTCGACACTCATTCCAAGAGTATTACCCGAATACGTCACGCCGTTTTGAACCGGGGCGAAGAGATTTACATTGAATACGCCATTTGACGATGTCCCGGTCGAAGAGTTACTCGAGCCACTTGTACTGGTGCCACCTGTGCTACCAGTAGTGGTATGAGTATCACCCCCCACGTTGATTTGAGTAGCAGAAAGCGCTGGCACTGTCACCATAACCGAATCAGACGCCACTGCTCCGCTTGCCGAAAGACACGAGAATGTAACGGTGAACGTACCAGTTGGGTAGAAGCTCCCGCTTGGACTGTATGAAACAGTCCCCGATGAATCTACCGATTGGATTCCATTCGGACCCGGGAATGTCATCGTACATGCATGTGCAGAAGCAAATGATGTCCAAGAAAGAGTGAGAGTTTGGCCTTGGGTAAGAGTGACTGGACCGTTGGATGAGTTGGCTTTTACATCTACATGATCTCCTGAAGTACTGCCTGATCCGGTATTTCCGCAAGAAATCGAAGCGATCTTGGCGCGGGTCATGGGGCCAACACTCCCTACGGGATCAAGCCCGTTGGCACTCTGGAAAGCCATTACCGCATGCGCGGTAACAGACCCGAAGAAGCCCGTAGAGTCGCCCGAGAAATATCCTTGAGCGCGAAGGAAGTTTTGGAGAGCTACCACATCACTTCCGGTTGATCCTTCGGCTATAACGGAAGTCAATTGCAAACATGGAGTGGTGTTGGAACCCGCTCCAGTACCTGAGCTTCCGCCAGCCCCTGTCCCACCAGTTGACCCACTTGTTCCAGATCCCCCAGTAGTACCAGTAGAGCCAGTTGATCCTGACCCTATGGTTCCTGTTCCTGATCCGCTACTCGTGGAACCAGAGCTACCTGTTGTTCCCCCTGCAATTACCGTGACCGGTGTCCATGCGCTGCAATTGTTATTTTCATTTGCTTCTGTAATAACATTTCCGCTATCAGCACATGCCTGAACGTAATAAGTACCTACAGACGGGAAGGTATAGAACGACGATACGACAGAAACACTCGAACCAGAAGGAATTCCAAGTTGTGTTGTAACAGGTACAGGAGTAAGAGAGGTTGCCCCCGAGCCATCTGCGCTGCTTGAAACCTTCAGCTGGTTAGAGAATGTTGTACCCGAAGTCACAGTGCCCATGTTTGCCACTGAGAAGTCGAACCTTACAGGCGAACCCGCAATTGCAGTAGTATCAGGGATAGGGGTGGTAGCTACAAGGTCAACACCAATTACTGGTTGGCTTGTAGCATTTCTAATTGTCACACTATCACTCGCGTCCGGACTTGTACTACCGTCCGGGAGAATACCTCCTTTGCATGTAATGGTATATGTCACTGTGCTACCCACTGCAGGATAATGGAGGGGATCATTTGGCCACCACTGAATATAGCCTGGTACTCCATTATTATTGATCGCGTTTGGGAACATTTGATAGTACTCCGCAGGAGCAGGATAGACATTATTGTTGTAGTCAGTGAGAGGTGCCCCGAAAGAACATGAGGATGTATTGGTAGTTTTCCAAGTTAACCAAAGCTTTTGACCTGTCGTTACGAGCGGCGTCGAAACTCCAGCGTCATTCCATGTAAGACCTTGGTCAAGACTAGCCTTTAGATCAACCGTCGTAGGAGAGTTATTAACCGAAACTCCGGGAGGAGTAACCGTAACCGTATCTATCCCCTTACGCTGACCACCATCAGTACATGTCAAACGATATGTTCTACTGGTATAGGCTTCGTAGTAGGGATATAAGAGTGTGTTGTATTTCGGCTGGAAAGACGCTTGATCAGGATACTGAGATGAGTTTGGCAATACACCACCTTCATGAGGGTCGAGGTAGCAACCGACACTTCCTGCCCCAGAAGTCCATGAGAAATTCAGTGGAGCACCTGGAGTAAGAGTAACTGGTCCGTCAGATCCATTTACTTTGAGATCAACTGCGAGAATCGCTGAAGATCCTGTCGTTCCAGTAGTACCTGTTGTCCCTGTCGTTCCAGTAGTACCCGTAGTGCCAGTGGTTCCGGTTGTTCCGGTTGTTCCGGTTGTTCCGGTTGTTCCGGTTGTTCCGGTTGTTCCACCACCAATTGTAATGCTCTGCGTTACGTTACCTGGCTGCATCGTGAGAGTGTAAGTCCCAGGTGCAACTACAAACAAAGAGCCGTTTGTCAGATTGCTTGATGCGCCGTTTGGTCCAGTGAGTGATGCGCTCGTACAGTTAAGATTTGACCAAGTGAGTGTTGAACCGCCGGAGGTGATGGTCATTGGGTTGGCAGTGAATGACGAGATGAAGCAACCGTTGTTCGTAGTACCGAGAACAGTAACGCTCTTAGTAGAAAGTGGAAGGCCAAATGCTCCATTTTGAAGTGTGATCGTCGGGAAGTGTTGAATCAGGAAGTTTGCAAGACTTCCGCTGTTTGCTGGAATTGTTTTTACACCTACCAAACTCCATGTTTGCGAAGAGCCAGTGGTGTCTTGGTTTAAGATATTCGTGCCAGTAGAAGAATTTGGATCGAAGGCAAAGCTTATAATCGAGCTTCTGTTGATAGCCTGGAGCTGTGATGCATAGAGGACTACTCTGGAGTCAAATGGCATCGATGGATAGCCATTTACAAAATCAAACGGCGGATTAATATCCGGTGGATATTGAGATGTAGAAACGTTTTTTACCAAGATAAGCGTATCGCAGCCGCTTGGGTTACTTATCGTCCAGTGGAAGTTGATAAGTTGATTGAAGTGAACAGGGTTCGGATCCTCGGTAAAGGAAGAAACGGTACACGGCTGAGGGGTCGAGGATGTAGTGGTGGTAGTTTTGCATACCCCGAAGAACGAATTGAACCAGGAACCACAATCTACTCCGCTTCCTTGAGTGGTAGTGTTACAACCTCCTGAGAAGTTGAAAGGAACAATTCCAAAAAGCAATTTGCACGGAGTAGAGCTGGTATCGCTAGTACCTGTAGAAGTCACCGGTACCGTGATCGTTACCGTATCAGATACACTGCCGCAAGTAATGGTGTAGGCGGTGGTGACGGAAGGATTCACAAACATATTTCCTGTTGCGACGTAGGGGCCAGAAAAGAGAGCGTCAGCCGGGCTCGCTGAGCCAGTACATGGTTTTGCCGGAGGGTACGTCGTATAGACCGAACCGTCGGATTTGTAGGATGTCCATCCCAAGTATTGAGCGGAACCAGCTACTGGAGAGGCGACGGTGCTGTGATGTGCCCCAGTGTTTGTTGGGTATGAACCAGGACCTGCAACGATACCAACCGATGCAATGTTTGAGTCCGTCCCTGTATTCTGAGTTGAGGAACCAGAAGTAACATTGAGAGTTGCCGTGGCGAGAACATGCCCAGCGCCGTTATTGCTGCAGTCTAGGTTGTAAGTATACAAACCAGGGTTTGTCGGCGTAATGCCGGAAACACTATTAGCTCCAGTAGCATGAGAAGGATTGAAGTTCAGAATTCCGGAACCACTGATACCACAAGAGGTAAATGAGCCGGTAATAGTGTAGTTTAAAGTGAAGTTTTGGCCAGAAGTGCTGGTGACAGTGTTTGGACTAAAGACTACTGCATTACCACTGTTTGTTGTGGTAATTACAGAGGTATTACCCGTATTCGAGTCGGGACTCGAGACGACCATCATGTTATTGCTGAAGCTCCAGCCATCGAGACCAGACCCATAGCTGACCTCCCACCATACATATCCATTGGCACTTATCGGACCCCCAACGAGAACACCAGTTTCACCAGGAAGGACTGAACCGAGGAGAGCACCGCTGACCGAGGCAGATCCGCGAACATTGGTCTCGGAAACTATGCTGATGGTAGAACCGATGGAGAAATTATTCGTAACACTGGTGACAGCACTCGCGTTGCTTGCAAAAATGACAGCTGCTACCAACACAAGGGAGCTGATAAAAGTCTTTTTATATGACATGGATAATGAGCAATAATCCCGAATAATAATAGACACATCATACCATGTTGAGTTGCTTGCCTAATTGCCTTTCCACAGAGAAGCCACTGTAGTATCGTGATGGAAGCCGCCAAACACTGGTCCGTAGCAGAGCGGTAGAGCCGACGGTTTATAATCGGCAGCGAGAGATAAAAGAAAATGGGTGTGTAGCTCAGAGGTAGAGCAGGCGTCTTATACACGCCCGGTCCTAGGTTCGATCCCTAGCACACCCACAAAAGACACAAATATCCCGTCTGCGCGGGATTTTGTGCTTTTGTGGGAACCGGAGCGATATTTCGTGAGTACACGAAATCGCGAGGTGGAGTCGCGACCGAGCCAAGCTGGCCTGGCGAGAGTTGTGACCACAAAAAGTGGATATCTCTTGACTCCCCCACTTTTCTCTTCTGGTATAATTAACCAACAGAAGTAATTATTAAGTAATAGAAATTAATATGAAAGGAAAAGGTATTCACATGGTTGCTTGGATCCTCCTTATTATCGGAGGTCTCAACTGGCTCCTCACCGCTTTTGGATGGGGCGTACAGAACTGGATTCCAGGTTCGATCATGATGATTGTGTACATTTTGGTTGGTCTCTCTGCAATCTACGAGCTCTTCACTCACAAGGCAAACTGCAAAGCTTGCATGGATAACAGCTCCTCAATGAGCTCGGGCGCACCGATGGGCGGCCAGATGTAATACCGTTCTTCGCAAAAACCCCGACTTCGGTCGGGGTTTTTGTTTTGTGCTAGGATACCGTCATGGAAAAGAAACTATGGTTTCGTGCAAAGCGCTACGGCTGGGGTTGGTACCCGATCACTTGGCAGGGGTGGGCTGTAATAGCGCTCTATGTCATTTCCCTTCTTCATATCGCTTTTGATATGCCGAAGTTCCCAAGCACCCTAGACCTTATTGGCGACCTCATCCTCCCTATCACCGGGCTCACCATGATTCTTATTTCTGTGTGCTACAAAACTGGAGAGAAACCACACTGGAGATGGGGTGGAAAATAAAATGAAATCACCCCGGCACAATGCCGGGGTGATTTTTATCCAACAATAGTGACTGGCTCTTCGCGAATTTCTTTTTTCTTCTTGAGCGCAATACCATGCGCGACGAGAATTTGCTCGAACGCATCTCGTTCGATCGTTTCTACTTCGATCAGGCGTCGAGCGATCGCGTCGAGAACTTTGCGATGCTCGGTGATGACCGCCTCCGCACGCTTGTAGGCATCATTCATGATCTTCGATACTTGGGCGTCGATCTCTGCTCCGACTTTTTCTGAATACTCTTTGTCGTCGATGCCTTTTCCAAAGAGCGCCCGTCCCCCACTTCCCTCGAGCGCTACAGGACCAATATCGTCTGCCATACCGTACTTCGTTACCATATCGCGAGCAAGCGCGGTCGCCACTTGAAGATCGTTGGATGGACCAGTAGTGATGTCCCCAAAGACCATTTTCTCTGTCACATAACCGCCAAGCGCCATCGCAATATCGTCGAGAAATTCTTTGCGCGACTGGAGTTTGCGATCCTCCTCAGGAAGATTGAGCGTATAGCCCGCTGCACGACCACGAGAAATGATAGAGATCTTGTGAACCGGGTCTGCGTATTCGAGAACAGAGGAGACGAGTGCGTGACCTGCTTCGTGGTATGCGGTGATTTCTTTTTCTTTTGTGGAAAGCAGGTGACTTCTGCGCTCAGGACCAAGCATGACCTTCTCGATCGAGCGAATAAGGTCAAACTGCGAAACTTTGGTGCGATTTTCGCGAGCAGCGAGAATAGCACCCTCGTTCATAAGCGAATAGAGGTCCGCACCAGAAAATCCTGGCGTTCGCTCGGCGATAATATGCAAATTAACATCCTCTGCGAGCGGCTTCCTGCGCGCATGGATACCGAGAATCTCTTCCCGATCAAAGCGATCCGGGAGATCGATCGTGACACGGCGGTCGAAGCGGCCAGGACGAAGAAGCGCCGGGTCGAGAACGTCTGGTCTATTGGTAGCTGCCATTACAACCACTTTTTCATTCGGCTCGAAGCCATCCATTTCAACGAGGATTTGGTTTAGAGTCTGCTCGCGCTCGTCGTTTCCTCCACCAAGACCCGTGCCGCGTACGCGACCTACTGCGTCAATCTCATCGACAAAAATGATCGCTGGTGCTGCGCGCTTGGCAAGTTGAAAGAGGTCGCGTACGCGGCTCGCTCCCACTCCGACAAACATTTCCACAAACTCCGATCCCGAGATGGAAAAGAACGAAACTCCTGCTTCTCCAGCAACCGCGCGTGCGAGCAATGTCTTACCAGTTCCTGGTGCACCCATAAGGATTACTCCTTTCGGTATCTGCGCTCCAATATCGAGGAACTTTTTTGGGTTGCGCAAGAAGTCAACGATCTCCAGAAGCTCTTGCTTTGCCTCCTTGGCTCCGGCTACATCCTTAAAGGTCACACGCTGCTTTTTGTCATCGGGTGCGGTCAACCGCGCCTTGGACTGGCCAAATGAAAAAGCTTGCATTCCTGCGCCGCGTACTTGTCGCGAGAGGAACCAAACGAAGAAGAGGATAAAGAGGATAGGAATGATGATCGGAGCAAGATTCACAATCCAAAAAAGGAAGCCTCGATCTTGTTTTACCGTCACCGTCACCTTGGCAAGCTGCTCCGGAGTAACGCCGAAGTTTGCCACAGTCTGTGAGAGTGAGGCATCGGACTCTTTCTGTGCTTCTTTGTTCGTTCCATCTTTATAGTGAAGTCTAAGGGTGTCACCTACGATATCGATCGATTGTACATTGCCCGCAATGATGTCGGTAGAAAGTTGTGAGATCGGTACTGTAGGAGGAGTTTGTGTGCTATCGGTAATTCCGGAGTAAATACCTGAAAGAATAAAGAGGACGAGAATGGTAGTAAGAATATTGCGCCAAAATGATCCTCCGCTTCCCCATGGTTTGCCGAGGGTTATGCGGAATTTTTTCTCTCGCTTTTTTGGCTGATTTTGATTTTTCTTTTGAGGCATGAAGATACCGCATTATACAAGAAATTGCTCTGTTTACTAGTGGTTTACCGCGGGTTTGTTACTATGAACACATGTCTCTCATCGAGAACCGCAAAGCTAGATTTGACTATGAGATAACCGACCGCTATGAGGCCGGGATCGAACTCGTGGGCCATGAGGTCAAGAGTGTAAAGGGAGGCCTTGGTTCACTCGCCTCTTCTTTTGTGACGGTGCGCGGAGGGGAAGCCTTTCTCATAGGTATGCATATCCCTCCATATCAAGCGGGTAATACCCCCAAAGACTATGATCCTGATAGAAATCGTAAGCTTCTTCTTACGAAAGGAGAGATCGAGACGCTCGCAGGAGTTGAGAAAAAGAAGGGTTTGACAATAGTGCCTATTTCGGTGTATAATAAAGGTAGAAAAGTGAAGGTAGAACTTGCGATCGCTCGCGGTAAGAAGTCGTTCGATAAACGTCTTACTACCATGAAACGCGAGACCGACCGAGAGACCAGACGCACCTTGAAATACGAATAATCCCTGTTCCCTGTCATCCCCGGAATGCGCTGAATGCGTTCTGCTTATCCCGGGAGTGATCGGCCTAGACAGGAGAATCATTTTGAAATATGCGTGTGAGAGCTGTGGTGACTCTTAAATCCGCCACACAACCTAACTGCAAACACAGTCGGTTCAAAAGCAACCGTTTCTCCGTATTTTACGGCTAACGATTTTGCTTTCGCTTACGCAGTCTAACTGCCTTTGCGACGCTAACGATCCTGAAGTCTGTTAAGGATTGTTTGGTGCAATAACTTCGGACTCTTGGATATCGGCTGCTTCGCCGATATTTGAATTGTAGAAGCTCGGCTTTGCAAGATTTTGTCTCTCCATACTTGCATTGCTTAAACTCGAAAGAGTCGAGAGAGACTAGCGCACGTAGATCCATTTCAAAACTTCTCTTGCACGCGAGTTCGATTCTCGCCACTTCCACCAACTTACAAAACCACTCTCTCGGAGTGGTTTTGTGTTTATAACAAGAAAATGTATTCTTGGGAGAGACTTCATTCCAAGGAGATAGTAATGAGCCAGCGTATCGACGATGATGTAAAGGCGATGACTCCGGCTAAGCTACGGCGAGAAGTAATGCGCCTTCGCAATGCTTTTCGCAAAGAACTCAAGCACACCGGCAATCACCGCTGCTGGATCACCCTCCTCGAATCGGTAGATGGCAAAGCGATCAGGCCGCTTTCGCTTCCAAGGGAAGAGTTTTTAGCAAACTGCGCTGCCTACCATAAGAGGAACCAGTGAAGCGACGAAAGTTCTACCCCGCAAACGCCCCGTGCGTTTGCGGGGCGTTTATTTACAAAAAACCGCCCTTCGGAATACTCAGGCCGGTCTCATTTTCGGACTTCTCTTTTTGGATTTGATCACTGCTTTATTTGTCTTCCTCACGTTCATCGCAGCTCTCGATTTGCCCCAGCTTTTATTTTCTTTTGCCATTTGAATTTATAATAGCATGCTGCTTCCTAACTTTATGTAAAAGAAACCGCCCCGACATTATGTCGGGGCGGATGAATCAAGTGAGCTATACCACTGTGCAAAAAGTTCTGCAGAGTTGTCTCCTCGGGCACGACGCCAATGTGCTCGCTCCCCCTCATTCATCTCTGCTATCGTCTTCTTCTGATTCTCGGGAATGAAGACGAGATGGAGTGCCGACCATGAATCTGGTTGGAGAGTTCCGCGCGGCTCGCTCGCGAGCGAGCCACGGATGACTGAGTCAAAAAATACTGGCTTCCGATCACGATGAGTGGCGAGGTCGTAGAACGCTAAGCATTCTTGAAACTCACACGGACCTGGCTTGGCTTTGGCCAAGGCGAGGAACCCTTCGAGCCCCATCGAGTTTAAAGCGAACTTCGCAAATGGCCCCGGGAAACCACCCCAGGCAGACAAGAAAAATCCGCTGTCTTGCACAATGACTGGCTCCTGGAGTTTTTCATACGCTGCGATAGCTTTGCCGCGAGCTATCGCATGGAGATCTACCGTTTGAAGTTCAGGGAGGTCGAACTCAACAGGTCGGACTTCGATCCCGTACCGCTCGCATACCCTCTGCAAACTCTTCACTTTGCCAGCATTACTCGTGGCAAAATCCACAACTAGCATGGTTCCCCCTGGTGAATTCCCCGTTCATATAACCATATAGGGCATAGCTAAATCAACTGTTTTACATCTTTCGTTTGCTGTGGTATTACATACAAAGAATAAGCGCCTTGTCTTCGTGGAGAAAGGGGGTGGATATGGCAAACGAGGACATTATCATCAATTTCCGGGATGAACCGCTGCAAGTCACGAGACACGCAATTATTCAGTTTCGTAAACGCTGGTTCGTCACTCACAACACGCCACTCGCGAGCGAAAATGTTCTTACGGCTCTGACAAAGCTTCTCTCCAAGGCGACCCCGGATACGAAGATGTCACCAGTCCACCGAGTACAACGGATAATCAGCAACAATTTCGAGGTGGCGCAATATTGGGTAAACTCCGGTTGGCGGTTCGTCATCGTGGAGAACAAATACCCGGTTGCTCTTGTAACTGTCGAACGCATACTTCCACATACGCAGGATAAGCGGAAGAAGAGAAATCGCAAATTCCTGCTTCGCCGTTAATCTCGGTGCACATAAACCTCTGACTATTCTAGTCAGAGGTTTTTACATGATCTCGTCGTGCTTTTCTTTGAGGAATGCGAAGAATGAGTCGAGAACTTGGAGAAGAAGTTTGAACGGGGTTTCAATAATGAAATCGAGAATCCAGACAAAAATATTTATAGTAGAGAACTTTTGGGAAAGCCATTTGCCCATCTGGACGATCGGGAAAGTGAAAAGATCCCACAAAAGAACCCATGCGTTTTTGCGAGGCGTCGAGACACTCCACTCTCGCGCATGATGACGAATACGCAAACCGAAGTAGGAGACCAGCGTTACAAACAATACAAAGAGACCGATGCTTACTATATTGAATCCGATGTGATGAAGCAGAGCGATGATTGCACCAAAGGAAACCGCGAACAAAGCGAGATAGAGGCAAAGATAGATGAGTTGGAGTGTGTTGTACGTTGATGCGGTCTTCACGCGGATCATTGGGAGTGGATCGTCGGTGGCGACCTCTTGGACGCCGGTGATTATACGTTCGGTGTTGTCTTTCCCGAGCGGACGGATAGTATTCGTCATGACGAGGAGGAGAAGTGGGTGGAAAAGAACATTAATACCGAGTGCGAGGTAGTTTATTGCACCTACAAAAAGAAGGTCATACGGCACTTCGAGGATAAATGCGAGCACCACTTTTGTTACCAAGATATAAAAGACGGCGCGAAGTCCGGAGCGGCGCGCCTGCGAGTATGCGTGAGTGTATTTGGTCGCAAGCGAAGCTTCGATGTCTTCGGTGAGTGCAACCTGATCGTCGAGCACCCTTTCCGATTGGCTCCCGTATCGTTCGATGATCTCTTTAATAAAGAAGAAATAAATACCATAATCACGCAGGCGCGCCGAGACCCGAACTCCAAGTGGTCTCTTGATTTCCCTGCTTGCGATCGCTACGGTATGAGCAAATACACTCGCCGCATGTGGCACTTGCGAGGCGTCGCTTCCCGGCCAACTTGGCATCGAGCGCACCCACAAAGCATAGAGAAGAGACGCTTCGTTTTCTTTGAGATACGCACGACGACAGCCAATATAGGTTTGGAGGTCTGCCTCGGCATTAGGAATCGCCGGAGTATATTCAACCCGGCCGCGAACCTTTTCATAAAATGCGTTGATGACAAGATCATCGACTGGAGACGGAAACAAAGAGCGATAGATCTCAGTCGCCGCAAAAGAAACTACCGTTTTTTCAAGCTTGCCGTTGTGCCCCGCTGCTCGAAGTGCCGAAAGGAGCGAGAGATATTTCACCACAACCCCCTGCACGCTCTGTCCCACTTCCTCTGAGGCCTGAGCTTCGGTGATATAGCTTGCGGAAAGTAGTTCGTGAAGAAGTGTTGCTCCGACTTCACTTTGACCTTCGAGAATAATTTTGCGCTTTAAGATACGTTCGATGGCGTTGCGCTTGATGGCACGCTCTTCTTGATAATCGAGGAGGTAACGGATCTTTTCGTACCAGGCGCCTGCCTTGCTGGTGAGGGCGTGAGCGGAAATAGGCTGCGAGTCGCTTAGAGTCTCCGGGTGAGGAATCGCGGCAAGACGCGAGAGAAGCGAGCGGATATATGACGATGCCATAAGCGTTTATCCTAGCAAAAAATGGCTCTGTATTCCAGTGCGGAGGCTCTACCTATTGACTAAACAAATCTAAGGTGATATAGTACGAATAGCAGTTCGTTCTACCACCCACCAGCCGGAGACCATATGCAGAAGCTGACCCCGAAGTTTGTTGTACGCCCCATGGGCTTCATCGAAACCGGCGCGCCAGGCACAGAGCCGTTGGGTCCTTTCAGCTCGAAGCACATTGCTCGACGCGTCATGAATAACGTCGACGTTTCCATGATCCTCGACATTTTGGGAATCGACAACCAGAATTTGCTTGCGCAGATCGAAGCAAGCGAACTTCCGGAACGCACCGAGGAAGAAGAGAATCGTCTCAAGAATCTCTCATTCCGTCCCTGTCGAAGCGAGGATTGCGAAGTCGAGGAGACTCACGGCTACTTCTACAGTGGCGACGAGATCGACCTCGAATTCTGCGATATGAGTTCCTTCCACAGCGTCGAATCAGCGGAAGGGCTGATCGCTCTCCGTTCCGAACGCGGCGAGATCGATCAGGCGACTGCCGATCGGCTTCGCGCCGAAGTGGCTGCGGTCTTTGCTTCGAAGGAAGCAGCTGAGCCTGCGGCTACGACTGCCGGGTGATAGTGTGATACAGAGGGCGAGCCATTGGCTCGCCCTCTTCTTTTTGTGGGATAATACTATTGTTAGTAGTTAAACTATTTTTATGATTATCGCAATCATCGTCGGTGCCCTTGTCAGTATGGCAGTCAGTTTTGTGTGGTATGGTCCCCTCTTCGGTAAAGTATGGACACAGTATGTGGGTATAACTCCAGAAATGATGGCTGCAGCCAAGGCAAAAGGCATGGGCAAAACTTATGTCTTCGCGCTCATCGGAGAACTTCTAACCGCATACGTCATTTACTATTTTCTCACCATGCTTGGCATTACTACGATTGCTGGCGCTTTTGAACTTATGGCTTGGATCTGGCTCGGATTCCTCATCCCGATCTGCCTCAATGCGACACTCTGGGAGGGTAAGCCATGGAATCTTTTTTTCATCCATGCAGGTAACCGCATCGTAAGCATCTGCGTCAGTGCAGCTGCGATCGTCCTCATCGCATTCTGATAAAGCCTGTCTCTTTGTGACACCGACTCGTTGGCAATTTTCTCTCTCTACAACAGACGCCTGGCGCTCAATGAAAGAAGCGTGCCTCAACGCGCGCAAGAGTATTGATATCGAGCAATACATCATCGAACGCGACGACGTAGGGAGTGAGCTTTTGGAAATCTTGATCCGGAAGCGGCGCGAAGGAGTGCATGTCCGCATTCTGGCCGACATGGTGGGAAGCTACGGACTTTTTGCGTCGAGTGTTCCAGAAAGCCTCTCAGCAGTCGGGATCGAGGTGCGCTTCTTCAACATTATTCGTCCGTGGCGCATACACAACTTTTTCTCTTGGTTTTTCCGTGACCACAGGAAGATACTGGTGATCGATAGTACTATCGGTTTCGTCGGAGGCGTAGGCTTCCGCTCAGACATGCGTCGCTGGCGGGACACTCACGTAAAAGTAGTAGGGCGTGTCGTGGAAGAAATGCGTCACGCATTCGAAGAAATGTGGGAAACTGCAGGCAAAGAAAATTTCTTCCGAAGAATGAAACGCACTAGGAGTTTTGGCCATGGATTTCACTTCTTAACCAACTCGCCGTTTCTCAGGCGCCGCTTTATCTATCGAGAGCTCCTTGCCGCCATCACCAAAGCTCAGAAAAATGTTTTCATCACTACTCCGTATTTTATTCCCGATGGCCGCTTGCGCAGGGCGCTTCGCTTGGCCGCGCGACGCGGTGTCGATGTTCGCATTCTTGTGCCGCACACTTCGAACTTCATCTCAGTGGATACTGCGTCGCACTCTTGCTTCGACGCACTCCTTCGCGCTGGAGTTAAAATATTTCTTTACAAAAACGAGATGCTCCACGCCAAAACCGCCGTTATTGATGGTTCCTGGGCAACAGTGGGAAGTTTTAATCTCGACTCGCTCTCCTTCTTTTATAACTACGAAGCAAACCTCGTGAGTACAAGCGACGACTTTGCCGCAGAAGTAGAAGCATTTTTCCGCAAAGACCTCGAGCATAGCGAAGAGGTAACTCTTGAACGCTGGGTCCAAAGGAGTATTCTTACCAAAATTCATGAGGCGCTCTGGCTCCCCTTGCGGCGACTTCTCTAGTTGTTTTGGAATCTCACTCGTGATATAACAAAGCGGTCAAAAAACTTTGAGTAACGTACGCATCAACCACCAGATCAAGGCACGCGAACTCCGTGTAATCGGAGAAGCGGGAGAAAACTACGGCGTCATGACGCTTTCTGCTGCCCTTGCCAAAGCAGAAGAGCTTGGCTCCGACCTTATCGAGATCTCCCCTAACGCCAATCCTCCAATCGGGAAGATTATGGACTATGGCAAGTATCAATACAACGAAAACAAGAAACAAAAAGCTACCAAAGGTAAAACAAGTGAAGTCAAAACCATCCAGGTAAAGGTGGGTACCGGCGAACATGACCTCGGACTCAAAGCAAAGAAAACCTCAGAATGGCTCGCCGAAGGCCATCGAGTGAAAATCGATCTTTTCCTTCCCGGCCGTACCAAATACATGCAAAAAGATTTCCTTGAGGAGCGTCTCGACCGTATTCTTAAACTTATCTCCGTGGAATACCGCACTGGCGGCCCTGCCGTAAAGAGCCCAAAGGGCCTCTCAATCATTGTAGAAAAAGCCAAATAAAGGCTCTAGACAAGGTTAAAAAAACCTGTAAGATAGAGACCCTATGGCAATTAAGACAAATAAGGCATATTTGAAGCGCCTCAAGGTAACCCGTCAGGGCAAGGTTTTGGCTCGTAAAGCCGGTCATAACCACTATAACGCCAAGGAGAGCCGCCGAAGCCAACAGGCCAAGAATCGCTTGGATAATTTTCCTATTACCCAAAAGTCCAGTAGCCGTTACTTAGTAAATCTGTAATCCTCCTTCGTCCTTCACAGGACTCAGGATGATGATTTTTATACTCATTATCATTCGTTAAAAATCAATCACATGACTCGAGTTAAGAAAGCCGTTAACGCACGTAAGTACCGCCGCAATCTCCTCAAGAGTACCAAGGGTTATCGACATGCTCGAAGTACCAAGGAGCGTGCCGCTCAGGATGCGGCTCTTCATGCAGGTGCTTACGCATTTGCTCATCGACGCGACAAAAAAGGTGATTTCCGCCGGCTTTGGAACGTTCGCATTTCTGCAAGCGCAAAAGCTCTCGGACATTCATACAGTAAGTTTATTGGCAATTTGAAAAAGAAAAATATCGAGCTCGATCGCAAGATCCTCGCTACACTCGCCTCTGAGAATCCGGAAACATTTAAGAAAGTTGTAGAGCAAGCATTTTCCTAAATTCTAAGCTCTCGACTTTACACCAAAACCCCGCCACTTGGCGGGGTTTTGTTTATTTCACTCCGAGTTGCGAAAGCTCCCTAAGTAAAACTGAGATCTTATCCAGAATACTAAGCACCTGAATCGCCCATTGCCTGTCAGAAGTATTTATCAATGTGGGAGCTGGATTTGTATTCGAAGCGCCAATTGTGATCATGAGAGGAGAAATGGTAAATGCATTACTGGTTGCCGTGGTAATGAGCCCGCCAGAAGGGTTAACAAAATCTACTTCCACATAATGAGTTCCTGGAGCAACAATCGGCACCGAGAAACTCATCGTCGGATAGGAAAGTGTTGGCTGCCAAAACGCAATGCTGGTGAAATTGATATCCTGCACCGGATCATGACTTCCCAGAAGCTGCTTGCTTTTGTCTTTCAAAAACACAAAGTACGAATCCTTAGGGTCGAATGTCCCAGTCCTATTCCACGAAACGCTAAGAGTATCCCCTACTGCTATCGTTTTGGCATTCACGAGAAGTGCGGTGATAGAAGGTGTATCGAGGGTCTCCGCATGCGCATTTATCGCAAACGCTAGGATAAGTACTATAAAGATAAATTTTTTGTTCATATATTTCTGTTATTTTCTAGAATACCGCATTTTAAGAAATCGGGTATGCCTTCCCCCTTTCCGGAATAACCGTATGTGCACTGAGGTTATCGCGCATTTTTTGTGAAAGAAATGCAGTCGATTTTGGCTCACCAAGAACAATAAAGAAAGTTTTGGTGCGCAGCAGCGCATGCTCGGCAAAGTCGACAAGATGATCTGAGTCCTTGTGGCCGGAATATCCGTCGATTGTAACCACTTCAGCATTTACTGCAACTTTTTGTTCATGGATCATTACTTCCTTCGCTCCTTCCTGGAGCTGCCGCCCGAGCGTTCCCGCTGCCTGGTAGCCAATGAGCATGAGGGTATTATTGGCGTCTGGTAGGTACAATGCTTCGTGATAGAGAATACGCCCTCCTGAGCTCATGCCAGAGCCTGCAATGATGATCTTCGGCGCAGGGACTTCGGCGATCTCGCGGCTGTCGCGAACATTGGCCGTATCTCGCAGTTTCGGAAAGTTAAAAACATCATCGCCGGCCGCAAATTCTGTTGTAACTTTCGCATTGAAAAACGTCTTGAGTCGTTCGTACACCTCGGTGACGGAAATGGCGAGCGGAGAATCGAGAAACACGGGCACCGATGGAATTTGCTTGCCTTCGATGAGACTATTGAGCTCGTAAAGCATCGTCTGTGTGCGTTCCATAGAAAACGAAGGGATAAGAAGAGTGCCTTTGCGCGCAATCGTTGCTTCTACGGTTGCTTTGAATTTTGCTTCGCGTTCTTCTTTGGGTTCATGATTTCTATCTCCATAAACGCTGTCCATTACGATCGCGTCTGCATCCGTTACGTACTCGGTATCAGGCAGAAGAAGCGATGGTGAGTTTCCGAGATCTCCTGTAAACAAAATAGTTTTCTCAATGCCATCGCTTGTTGCACGAAAAAGATACATAGCCGAACCAAGGATGTGTCCGCTATCGCGTAGTGTGACAAAAAGATTTTCTTTGATTTTGGTTTCGCTTCGATATGGGAGAGTTTTCCATAGAGAAAATGTCTTCGTCATATCGGTCGGTCCATACGGCGGCTGCATCCCCTTCTCCTCTGCATTGCTTGCAGCAATACGTGCATTATCTGCGAGCATGAGTTCTGCCAGAGCTTTGGTCGGCTCGGTAGAATAAATAGTTCCAGTAAATCCCGCTTTCACAAGTTCTGGCACGCGACCAATATGATCCATATGTGCGTGGGTGATAAACAATGCGTCTATACTTGCAGGATTGTACGGAAATTGTTGGGCGTTCAATTCCTCAGACTGCGGCACACCTTGGACAATGCCACAATCCACGAGTACACGAAAATTATCTCCAGATAATTCGAAGTTTGATCCTGTCACAGTACCAACACCAGCCCAAAATGTTACTGAAGGTTTCATGAGCGAATGTTTTTACGCACATGAACGTAAAGAATTGCCGCAGCGCCTCCTACTAGACCGACCGCTACTCCCCGAATCGTATCGAGTACATATACTCCTCCACTCGCGTAGATAAGACCATTTTGGTATTCAAAAACTTCCCATGCCAAAGCAAAAGCGAGGACAACAATAAACGCTACGGTATCGCGAGCAGTTGCTGTCGAGAGGTGAGAGAAAACATACAAAGCCGTTAGGCCAATAGTAAGTCCTGCAAGAAAATGAATTGCAATATGAGTAAAAAGCGAATGCCAATAAAGATGATAACGGAGCGCTTCTATATGAAAAAGGCCTACAATCATGGCCAGGTAGAGGGCAGGGATAAGCGTATTACGGAAAGTCATAGAAACAGTATACCAAGCCCATAACGAGCTCCCCACCGAGGGCACTAGGCCCGTCGGTGGGGGTATCGTGAAGGGTTACCAACCTATTTCCCTAGTACGAACAACTAGGTGGGTATCCGCAATGGGCGTCCAAGGACGCGCATATATGAGATTCCCTGAAAATAGCTTTGATCTAGAAAAATCGTTGTATAACCCTGCAGTGATTATGACGGTCGGACCGACGAAATACAACAGTGGACAACGCAGAGGGAAATCATTCCAAAATCCCGTCAAGATTTACATCATAGAGAATGGCCTCCTGAGCCAGTCGATAGTCAAGAACCTCCTCTGGCTTAAACCAGATATCGATTTCGCGCTGCGCTTCTTCCGGCTTATCGGTGCAATGAATGAGGTTTCGTACTGCGCGACTGTCGATGTTTGATGCGGCATATGAATCAATCGTCAGGTCTCCGCGGATCGTTCCTACATCAGAGGTAAGAGGTTCCGTACCGCCAACAAGCTTCTTTACGATCCCCACCGCATGGTTTCCCTCGATCACAAATGCTACTACTGGCCCCGCAGTGATGTAGGCGAGCAAAGCTTCGACAATGTCGCGGCCGTATTCCACTGCGCTCTTCGTAGGCTCCTTGCCTTGTTTTTGTAAATTCTCGATTGTGCGATTCCCTACCGTCTCACACCAAGTGTCGTCTTTGCCATAGTGCTTGGTCGCACGCTCACGATCGGGAATAAACATCTTAAGCGCCACGATCTTGAGTCCCGTACGCTCAATACGGCTAACAATCTCACCAATGAGCGAGCGTTGAACACCGTCGGGTTTTATAATGACAAACGTCCGTTCGTTTTTTGGATGCATATTATTGTCCTATCAGTAATTGATCTATCTGTGCAAGCTGCTCATCAATCTGTTTTATTTCTAACTGCGCGACTGCCGCTTCGGTGCCTTCTCCCTTCGCGGTTACTTCGAGTTCATGGCGGCGAGTCAAGAGTTCCTGCTGCTTCCGGTCGATTGCCTCAGCGGTAATATCGTCGATGCCAAGCATACCGATCAGTTGTTCTACTTGACTCGGTTCTTGTTCGACAGATTCTGGAGAAGGAATACTAAAATCTTCTTCCGGCGGAATATATTCTCCAAATGATTCAGGGCCTCCCATGGGAGTAGCTTACCATGTGATCCATGAGCTGTCAGTACGAGATGTTGAAACTAAGAAAAAATTCTACGCCACCAACTTTGGCGTGGATCTTTCGGAAGGGATGCTTTTCTTCCTGTGCTTGGAATCCACGGACCATGCTGCTCGTATGCAATATGATCACGAGAAGGAATACTGGGTGCAGAAGCTTGGACAGGAAGATTTGAGTCTGCCTTTACCATAGATACCCCTGGATCCTTCTTTAATTTCTTCATTTCAATTTGAGTCAGCTTCCCTTCGAGATCATCGAGCTCTTGGCGAACCGCCTTGAGGCGTAGCGACACGGCGATCATTGCGGTCGTCGGGTTGGCTGGAATATTCATAGACTTCAGCATACGCAAATACGCTCGGCCTTCCTTGCTAAAACGCAGTTTTAAATGCGAACCCTGAAACTTATCTGAAGAAACGAATTCATACAATTTCCCAAGCTCCTCTTCCTGGCGCGCAAGATCGTCGGAAGTTTTATCTCCCTTCTCAGCAACCCATGCTAGCTCTTCTTTATTTTTTTGATAGAGATCAAGAAACTTTGTCGACACTGCATTGTTGCCGATAAGTTTTTCTATTGCAGCCGTATCTGCTTCACTCGACTCAGGAGTTGCAAGAATTTGTTCAAGCTTGGAGCGAAAAACGGTATTCGGAAGCATGCGTGCGCCATCGGGAATAGCCCCCCAGTTTTGAATAACTTTAAAAAGCCCTTCGAGATCGCGCGCTCCTCCTACTTGCTCCTGGAAGGCCTCCACTGCGCGATTATGCTTTTTCTCATCATCTGGCCAATAAAGCTCGGCAAAGCGACGTACATCAGCCCCGCGTGAGAACATAGCCTGCATATGCGCAAGCTTTGCTTCTTCTTCAGGACGCTTTTGTAAGGCGATAAGTTCCTGTTCAGCACTTCGAAGCTCATTTTCAAGCCTTACTACTTCTGCTTCGTTATTTGACTTCTCAGCGTCGGTAATGAGCGCGCGCAAATGAGTAATCTCCTCTCTGATTTTGTCATTCTGAGCTGGTAGCGTCTCCACACGCGTGCGCTGGAGATCTATACGATCAATATCTTTTGCATAAAAATCGAGCGCTTGATTTACCAAAGCTTTTGCTTCTTTATAAGGACGCTCTTTTTCTTCGGTGCGACGAAGATCTTCTTCAAACGCCGGCCCATGCATGAAATCTGATTCCATCTTGAAAGCTGCTACCTCATCGGAAAGATAGCGCTTACGCCACGATCTTTCGAGCTCATTCATTTCGGCTTGGATAGACTGTCGCAAATTCAAATCTTCAGCACTTTCCTGAATAAGTTCGTCTGCCGCTTTCGAACGGCTCTCTTGTTCGGCACGATCGATACGAGATCTTTCGATCCCCTGGTCGACTTTATCAAGGTCGATTTCCCGTGGTCCTTCCATTCCCTCGAGAAGTGATTTTTTCATGGGTGTCATCCCTTTATGCTACCACAAGCTTAGAGAGTGAGAACAATTGGATCCTGATCGGTAATCACGACCGTATGCTCAAAATGGGCTGCGTTTTTGCCATCCGCGGTCTTAAAGGTATACCCATCACGCGCAAGGACGATTTCCCCTGTACCGAGAGCGAGCATTGGTTCTATAGCGAGAACCATACCTGCAAGAAGTTTTTCTCCCGTCCCTGCACGACCGGTATTCGGAACATAGGGATCTTCGTGAACTTCGTACCCTACCCCATGCCCAGCAAGGCCTTCAGCGAGATTTAGATTGTATCTTTTTGCCACGGCCTGGACTGCCGCACCAATGTCTCCAATCGTATTGCCGCCGCGCGCAACAGCCACTCCAGCTGAAAGTGCTTCGCGTGTGGCATTGATCAGACGCTCATCGTCTTTTGAAATCCGACCGACACCGACCGTTATCGCAGAATCAGTAATAAGGCCTTTGTGGGTGAGGCCGAGATCGAGAGACACCACGTCGCCTTCCTTTAAAATCTTCGGCTCTTCGTTTGGAATACCATGCACTATTTCATCGTTTACTGAGACACAAAGTGCGGCAGGATACTTGCGGCGGGCACCTTCTGGTTTGTAATGGAGAAAAGCAGCGGTGTCTCCATAACCTGCAAGAAGTTTCCTCGCCAACGTCTCGAGTTCGTTCGTACTCACTCCAGGTAGTGTCGCTTTTGCAAGTTCGCGTAAAATGACAGCATGATGTGCACCGCCCTCTTTGAGGAGTTCTATTTCGTGGGGTTTCTTTCGAGTAATCATTCGAACATTAACTTAACTTCAAACCAGCGAGAATGGCAGTGTGGACTTCTTCGATAGTTTGTTCACCGTTTACTTCAACAAAATCATATGGAGATGCGCGGAAATATTCGATTGCAGGCATAACATCGGTATCAAACCAGTTGAGTCGTCGATCAATACGAGCGAGTGAAGCGTCGTCACTGCGGCCTCGTGCAAGTAAATGTTTTTCCGACCACTCACGACTTACATTGAGATAGATGATATGAATTTTTTCTATTCCATAAAAGGCGAAAGCAGTCTCTAAAAGCTTTGCTTCCAGGAGCGACCGCGGAGTGCCATCAAGGATCATATGACTTTTGCCGTCATACTGATTTACCATAATAGTCGACCACATGTAGCAGGCAAGAAAGTCGGGTTGGCGAGCATCCTTCATATGCATCTCATTGGAAATACCTTGGCTATATCCTTCTCCCTTAAGGAAGGCGCGGAAAAGATTGCCTGTTTCTATGTAGAAAATAGGCAACCCTAGCTTATTCTCAACAATAGGCTTGAGAAGCTCTACTTGAGTGCCTTTGCCACAACCACTACGGCCGATTAACACAAACACTTCGGGTTTCATGCGGTCAGTATAACACGCGACCACACTCTAGTACTCTCGCGCAGAGATCTGAGCGTCGATCTTTTTCAAGAGATCGATAACTACCGAAACGACGATGAGGAGAGCGGTACCGCCAATAGTGAGCGACTGGATGCCAGTGAGCGAGCGAACGAGAAGTGGGAGAACGGCGATGATACCAAGGAAGAGAGCTCCGACCATCGTAAGGCGGGTGAGGATCTTTGCAATATATTCGCTTGTCGGCTGACCCGGGCGTACACCAGGGATAAAAGCACCGTTTTTCTGGAGGTTTTCTGAGATCTGGTCTGGATCGAAGGTCACTGCGGTGTAGAAGTAAGTGAAAAGGAAAACCATAAGGAAGTATGCGATTGCATAAAACCATTGATTACCAAGAAGTCCGAGGCCGAAGTTTGAAACCGTTCGAAGGATAGCATGAGAGCTGTTCTGGAAGAATGAAAGGATCATCTGAGGGAAGAGGAGGAGCGAAAGCGCAAAGATAATAGGAATCACCCCAGCCTGGTTCAAGCGAAGTGGGAGGTATGTTGAAATACCGCCAAATACTTTATTACCGCGCACCCGCTTGGCATATGTCACCGGAATCGGACGCTCAGCTTCGGTGATAACTACAACTCCAAACACGATCGCAGCGGCGGCAACGAGGAATGCGATATAAAGCGGAATTTGTGATACATCAAAGGTGTAGTAGAGCTGCGAGAGGCCTTGCGGCAAACGAGCCACGATACCCGCAAAGATAATCATCGAGGTGCCGTTCCCTACTCCAAATTCAGTGATAAGTTCACCGATCCACATGACGAGTATTGAACCTGCGGTAATGATCATGAGATTCACAAACATTGGGAAAAATGAGAGGTGGTTGATGACGCCCTGACGCGAAAGGATAGTGAGGAAAGCGTATCCTTGAATGAGCGCAAGTGGGATAGTGAGCAAACGGCTGTATTGAGCAAATTTGCGTCGGCCGGCATCACCTTCTTCTTGGTAGAGCTCCTTAAGTTTCGGGAAGATCACCGTAAGAAGCTGCATGATAATAGAAGCGGTGATATAAGGTGATACTCCAAGCATCACGATCGAAAGGCTCGAGAACCCGCCGCCCGAAAAGAGATTCAAAAGGCCTAAGAATTGGTTCCCAGAGAAAAATGTGGCGAGTCGTGAAGTGTCTATGCCCGGGACCGGGATCGCTGCGAGAAGGCGAAATACGGTAAGCGCAGCAAGCGCAAAAAGAATGCGCTTTCGCAAGGTGGAGTCGGAAACGATCGTGCGCACTTTATCGAAAAAAGCGTCCATGGAGTTACTTTATCACACCGCCCGCGGATTCTATCGCCTTACGCGCATTGACTGAAAACGACACATTTTCAAAGGTAAGCTTAGCTACCGATCCTCCTACTGAAAGAATCTTCACTTCTGGCAATTTGCCACTTACGCGAGTAACAATACCTTTCTCCAGGAGTGTACGAGGTGAAACAGTCTCACCGCTCGAAAAACCAGAAAGAGTTTTAAGGTTCACTGCAACTGCTTTGCGGTAAATACTTTTGTTACTGTTTCGTCCGCGTCCGCGAAGTTTCGGAAAATGCTTGATGGTGTCACGAATTTCTGGACGCTTCTTGCGACCAGCGCGAGCATTTTGACCCTTCGTCCCCTTTCCAGAAGTTTTACCACGAGTACCGCCGCGACCCACTTGCTGGGAATGGTAGCGCTTAGTTTTTGGTTTGAGTGTATGGAACTGCATGTTAAGAATGTTTAACTTTGGTGCGAGAAAGTTTTCGAAGTGCTTCAACAGCGACCTTTGCATTATTGGCTGCATTCTTCGAAGGAGACATGATTTTCGCATTTACCGAGTTGAGACCTGCAAGTTCGATGACGGTTCGTACGGAACTTCCTGCGAGGATACCGCGGCCTGGTGCAGGCATGATACGAACGCGTGAAGCGCCGAACTTGGCCTCCACTTCATGAGGGATCGAGTGATCCTTGGTCATGTTGATAGTGATCATATTTTTCTTGGCATCTCGAAGAGCTTTATCGATCGCGATCGGAGTGTCACCCGCTTTGCCTTGACCGACACCGACCATGCCTTTACGGTTTCCTGCGACCAAAGTGACGGAGAACGAGAATCGGCGACCACCACTCGTCACACGAGTCACGCGACGGATCGACACAGTTTTCTGATCGAACTCAGAGCGAACGCGAGTGTCCTTCTTAGGACTTCGGCGAGGGTTTTTCTTATGCTCACGAGGAGGTCGTGATGCTCTTCCTGCATTCGAAGTTTCTAAAGCAGGAGCTATACCTTCTACCTTTGATACCGCTTCAGTTGTTACGTTTTGTTCGTCCATAAATAATTAAAATGTAAGTCCTCCTTCTCGCGCACCATCGGCGATCGCTTTCACATTACCTGTATATGCATAACCTCCGCGATCAAAAACGACTGTCTTGATACCGACAGCAACAGCCTTCTTACCAAGGTCTAGCCCAAGGCTGCGTGCTCGCTCACTTCCGGTTCCCTTCAAAGCGCGGGTAGAGCCAGCAACCAAAGTCTTTCCTGCAACATCATCAATAAGCTGAGCTGTGAGCGCAGTGTTTGACTTGAATACGGAAAAACGTGGACGATCTGAAGTGCCCGAAACCTTGGCGCGGATTCGTGTTTGGCGGCGAGTTCTTTTCTGTTGTTTATGCTGAGCGCTATTCATAGTGTTATACGGATTTCTTACCCTGTTTCATCTTGATCACTTCGCCTTCATAGCGAATGCCCTTCCCTTTATACGGCTCAGGCTTTTTGAGTGCGCGCATACGTGCAGCAAACTGACCAACAGCATCTTTATCGATACCAGAAATGCTCATGGTATTCTTCTCGATCACCACTTTAATACCAGCTGGGATCTCGACAGTAACCGGGTGAGAAAATCCAAGAATCCAAACGATCGAATTACCCTTTACTTCCATGCGATAGCCGATCCCTTCAAGATTAAGTTTCTTCACATATGCTGTATTTACGCCATTCATCATATTCATAATATGTGAAGCGGTGGTACCCCAGAGAGCAAGCGCCTCGAGAGATTCGGACTCCGGCTTAAGCGAAACATGACCAGCATCTACCGATACTGTGATGTGTTCTGGGAGAGAGCGAGAGAGTTCACCGAGTGGACCTTTTACACTCACGACACCAGAAGCGACCGTGACTTCAGTCTTTTCTGGAATAGCGATACCTTTTTTACCAAGTCGTGACATGTTGTTACAATTTTCTTGAATTACCAAAGCTCAAAGAGGACTTCTCCGCCAACTTTCTCTTTGCGAGCGCTTGCTCCCGTACGAATACCAAGTGGAGTGGAGAGAATACTAGCCCCATATCCCTGACGAACTGGACGGATTGCTTTCGAAGCCATGTAGATGCGTCGAGAAGGCTTTGAGATGCGCTTGACCCCTTCGATGCGAGCGTTACCTTCTGGATAAAGAAGAGCGATTTCAATAAATTTCGCTACTTTCTTACCTTTCTTTCCAATTGCTCCAACGAAACCTTCCTTTTCGAGTACCGATGCGATCTCCCATTTAAGTTTAGAAAAGGGTACAAGAACAGAGTCTTTGCGAGCGAGACTCGCATTCTGGATACGCACAATCATATCGGCAATAGGATCAGTCATAGAAAATTGGATTTACCAGCTCGATTTCTTTACACCGGGGATTTTGCCTTCGTTGGCAAACTCACGGAAGCAGATACGGCAGAGGTCGAAGTCGCGCATAAAGCCACGCTTGCGGCCACAGCGGAAGCAACGATTAACAGCCCGAGTAGAGAACTTGGGCTTCTTTTTCGACCTGGCGATGACTGATGTTTTGGCCATAAAGAAAAACAGACGCGTACAGCGTGGGACTCATCCTAGCAAGGGGTTTTTACCTTGTCAAACCTCAGTGTTTGGCATATCCTAGCCCTAGAACCAACCCACCCCCAACAGAGGATTTATCTGATGGAAGAGAATACCGAGTGGCACCCGTCCGAAGAGGCCATCGAGCATGAGATGGCGAGGCAACACAGTCTCGCTATCGATGAATTCGGTGACGAAGTCCCGAGCGAAGAAGGAACGCCGGTCGAGCCAAGAAGCAGGAAGATGGTGATCGGAAGCCTCAAGGCGATCCATACAAGCACGCAAGCCAGCCTCAATAACTGGCTGAGCTAGGAAATCAAAAGGCGATCCTCTCGGATCGCCTTTCTTATTTATTTCTTCTTCGTGTCGGTCGCCTTTCGGAATGGAAAGTTTAGGTATTCAAGGAAAGCTTTAAGTTCTTCTCGAGTCTTTGCAGTTGTTACAATCGTTGCTGCGAGGCCAAAAACATCTTTGAGCTCTTCATCAGAAGTCTCAGGGAAAATGGTGTGCTCTTTGATGCCAAGCGTGTAGTTTCCCATTTCATCGATACCGGTGAGAGGAATACCGCGGAAGTCTTTGGTACGAGGAAGGGCGATATTGACGAGCTTGTCGAGGAAGGCGTACATGCGTTCGCCACGAAGGGTTACCTGAAGGCCCACCGGGTCGCCCTGGCGGATCTTAAAAGCGGCGAGAGACTGCTTTGCTCCCTTTACCGACGGGCGCTGGCCGGTGATCTTCGTGATTCGATCGAGGGCAAGTTCACCTTTTTTACGATCCTTGAAGGATCCAGTACCAGCTGAGATAACTACTTTCACAATACGAGGAGATTGCGAAACGTTCCTATAACCCTGAGTCGCCTTCAGGTGAGTATATGCATCTTTGACTTTTGCTTTGAGACCGACTGTTTTCATATTATTTGATGGTAGTACCGCTCTTTCGTGCCACGCGAACCTTTTTCTTTCCTACTCCTTCGTAACCAACGCGAGTAGCCTTACCTCCTTTTGGATCTGCGATCGCAACGTTTGATACATGAAGCGGAAATGCTTGTTCGACGACTTGGCCCTTCTGGTTTTCTTTTGTAGCGCGCTGGTGAACCTTGCGAATATTTACACCCGCTACGATAACTTTATTCTCGCGAGGGAATGCACGAAGAACCTTGCCGGTCTTGCCGCGATCTTTTCCAGAGAGAATTATTACGTTGTCGTCTTTGCGAATTTTCATAAAATTTATACGACTTCAGGAGCGAGCGAGATGATGGACTGATACCCTTTCTCGGCAAGTTCACGTGGGATCGGGCCGAATACACGTCCAGCGATCGGCTCATGTTTCGCTTTGTCGACGATGATCACTGCGTTCTCGTCGAAACGAATATAAGAACCATCTGCGCGGCGCATTGGCGCCTTCTGGCGAGCAACAACGGCGTAGAGCACGTCTTTCTTTTTTACTGCTTTACGAGGCTGCGCGACCTGAACCGACAATACTACAATGTCGCCAATGCGCGCATAACGCTTCTTCGATCCGCCGAGCACCTTGAAGATGCGGCCTATCTTGGCGCCGGAATTGTCTGCAATCTTCACGATGGAGCGAGGTTGAATCATAGTGTTACATTACTTTGAAAGTTTTGTGCTTCGACATAGGCTTGGTCTCGACAATCGTTACTGTCTCCCCCATGGTCTTTGTATTCCCTGCATCGTGTGCCATATATCGCTTGCGACGCTTGATGAATTTGTGATAACGAGGATGCTTCACGTAACGATTCACCGCAACCACAATCGTATCTTTCATCTTGGTCGAAACCACCTTTCCAGCACAGTGGGATCCGAAGCTTGGAATTCACGTGACTTGAAGTCGCGGC
>JADMIO011107681.1_pt1 | contig 98896 bp, 92 predicted proteins | sample 8958161 | NCBI WGS metagenome assembly JADMIO01 (sample SAMN16585339, study PRJNA669376) | soil metagenome | isolation source: Crop rotation soil | place: USA: Cullars Rotation, Alabama | collected 2011
GCCGCGACTTCAAGTCACGTGAATTCCAAGCTTCGGATCCCACTGTGCTGGAAAGGCGCTGGTGCACGTCGCGCTCGCGGGCATCCATCCGCTGCTCGGCTTCGTGTGGAGCGTCGTGGTGCTGTACCTGCTGATGGGTTTCCGCCGCTTCAGCCACGCGGTGTCCGCGATCGTCGTCGCATTGCGCGCCGGCGACCTGCTGTCGGCGCGGCGCGCGCTCGCGGCATGGCGCGGCGGCGTGACGGCCGAGCTGTCGTCGGAGGAGATCGCGCGCCTCGCCATCGAGCGCGGGCTCATCGACGCCTATCGCCAGGTGTTCGCCGTGGTGTTCTGGTTCGCCGTGCTGCCGGGACCCGCGGGCGCGGTGCTCTATCGTGCCGCGGTGCTGCTCGCCGACGAGTGGCGAGGCAATGCGCGCGACGACGAGACGACGCCGATCGGCCGGGAGCGCGATCGCTTCGGCTGGCCGGCGCGCGCGCTGCTCGCCGTGCTCGACTGGCTTCCCGCGCGGCTGACCGCGCTGTCTTTCGCCGTGGTCGGCGATTTCGAGGACGCGATCGCCTGCTGGCGCACGCAAGCGCACCGCTGGGCGAACGAGGAGGGCGGCGTGACGATCGGCGTGCTGCTGGCCGCGGGTGGCGGCGCGCTCGGCGTCCGGCTGGGCGGACCGCTCGCGACGATCGGCGGCGACCGCGAATACCGGCCCGAGGTCGGCACCGGCGACACCGTCGAGCCGGACCTGCTGCCCTCCGGCGTCGGCCTCGTCTGGCGCGCGCTCTTGCTCTGGCTGCTGATGATCCTGCTGCTGACCGTCGCGTACGTCGCGCCTTAATTCACGGCGCGCGCGCGCTCCGATTCGTCGAGGAGCGCCTGGTAGAGCGCGAGGCGCTGCGGTGCGATGCGCTCGCCGGCGGCGAGGACCGCGCAACCCGGCTCGTGCAGGTGCCGGCAATCGCGAAACCGGCAGTTGCCGAGATAGGGCCGCATCTCGACGAACGCCAGGGCGATATGCGTCGGCTCGGCATGCGCGAGGCCGAAAGCCTTGACGCCCGGCGAATCGACGATCCACGCGTCGTCAAGCAGCGGCAGGCGATAGAGCGTCGACACCGTCGTCGTGTGGCGACCGGCACCGAGCGCTTCCGAAATCGTCCCGGTGCGGGCCGCGGCGCCGGGCGCGAGCCCGTTGACGATCGTCGACTTGCCCATGCCCGATTGACCCACGAGGACGGTGTGACGGCCGGCGAGCTGCGGCTCGAGCGGCGTCACGTTCTCGTGCGCGGCAAGCTCGACGACGCCGTAGCCCAGGTCCTCGTAGAACCGCAGGCGCTGGCGGAATGGGTCGAACGACGCGAGGTCGCGCTTGTTCGCGACCAGCACGAAGCGGCATTGCTGCAGCTCTGCGGCGATGATCCAGCGATTGAGCAGGTACTCGTCGACGGCGATGTCCGGCGCCACGACCGCGATGACCTGCGTGACGTTGGCGGCGATCGCTTGCTGCTGGAACGCATCGGCGCGGAGGAACAGCGACGTACGCGGCAGCATGGCCTCGATGACGCCGCCACCCGGCGCAACCGTGACCCGCACGCGATCGCCGCAGGCGAGCCCCAGGCGGCGGCCCTTCTGGACGCAGTCGATCTCGTAGCCGTCGGCGAGGTGCACGCGCGCATGGCGTCGATGCGCGGCAAGCACCAGCCCTTCGCCGGACCCGCTCAAGTGTCGACCAGCGCGTCGCTGCGGGCCGCGCAGATGAAGTCGTTGCGCGTCAGTCCGCCGGCGCTGTGCGTCGACCACGTGACCTTGCAATGGTCGTAGCCGACGCCGAGGTCGGGGTGATGGTCCTCGCGATTGGCGACCCACGCCAGTGCATTGACGAAGCCGATCGTCGCGTGGAAATCCCTGAACTTGAAATTCCGCTCGATCGCGGCGCCCGCGCGCGACCACTTCGGCAGCAGCGCCATGAGCGCGGCGACCTCGTCGGCGTTGAGCGCGGTGGCGTTGGGGGTGCAGCGCTCGCCTGCCAGTTCGGAATGCGACGTCTTCATCGGGATCTCCTTCGCGCGCTCGCCCGATGCTTCACGCGGGCTCCAGGAGCCGCGCGATGCGGATGGCCGCCGGCGGATGCGAATCGTAGAACGCGGAATGCAGTGGGTCGGGTGTGAGCGTCGACGCGTTGTCCTCATACATCTTGACGAGCGCGTCGGCGAGTGCGGTCGCCGAGGAGTTGCGCGAGGCGAACGCGTCGGCCTCGAACTCGTGGCGGCGCGACAGCGCCGACAGGAGCGGGCTCGCGAAATACAGGAACGGCGGCAGCGCCAGCACGTACAGCGCGAGCATCAGGCCGGGCCGCGCGAGCGGCTCGACATCCGCGACGCCGAGGCCGGCGTAGAACCACGTCTGCCGGCCGAGCCAGGCGAGCAGCGCCAGCAGCGCGAGCGACGCGGCGGCGCTCAGCACCAGCGACTTCGCGACGTGCTTGAGCTTGTAGTGGCCGAGCTCGTGCGCCAGCACCGACTCCACTTCCTGCGGCGCGAGCGTCGCGAGCAGCGTGTCGAAGAACACGATCCGTCGCGCGCGGCCGAAGCCGACGAAATAGGCGTTGCCGTGCGCCGAGCGCCGCGAGCCATCCATCACGAAGAGGTCGCGCGCCGCGAACTGGCATCGCGCCAGCAGTGCCTCGATCCGCGTGCGCGCGTCGCCGGCGGGCAATGGCGAGAACTTGTTGAAGAGCGGCGCGATGACGGTGGGATAGAGCACAAGCATCAGGACCTGGAAGCCGATCCACAGGAGCCACACCCACAGCCACCACGCCGCGCCGCCATGGCGGATGAGCCACAGCGCGGCGAGCAACAATGGCACGCCGAGCACGGCGCTCAGCACGGCGCCCTTGGCGATGTCGGCGAGCCACGTCGCGAGCGTGGTGCGATTGAAGCCGAAGCGCGCTTCCAGCACGAACGTGCGCCACCAGGCGAACGGCAGGCCGGCGAGGCTCGTCACGACGACGAGCCCGGCGACGAGCGCGACATCGTTCCACGGCCCGGGCCACATTTGCGTCAGCGCCACGCCGAGCGCCATGCCGCCGCCCAGCGTCAGCAGCAGCGTGATGAGCGCCTCGTAGACGTGCTCGATCCGCGCGAAGCGCTGGCGCGCGATGGTGTAGTCGGCGGCCTTCTGGTGCGCGGCCAGCGAGATGCGCGCGGCGAACGCGACGGGCACGCTGTCGCGATGCCGCGACACGAAGGCGATCTGCCGCGCGCCGAGCCAGAGCTGCGCAGCGACCATCGAGGCGATCGCGACGACGAACAGGGCACCGAAGGCGAAGGCGGTCATCGACGTGCAAGCGGTGTGCGAGAATGAACACCCCGATTCTACGCCGCCGACATGCCCCAGGACGCCACACGCCTCGTCTGGATCGACCTCGAGATGACAGGGCTCAAGCCCGATTCCGACCGCATCCTCGAGGTCGCGATGGTCGTCACCAACGTCGACCTCGAGACCGTGGCCGAAAGTCCCGCATGGGTCGTCCATCAAAGCGACGCGATCCTCGCGGGCATGGACTCGTGGAACACGTCGACGCACGGCAAGTCGGGCCTCGTCGACAAGGTGAAGGCGTCGCCGCTGTCGGAAGACGACGTCGAAGCGTCCGCGCTCGGCTTCCTGCGCGAGCACGTACCGTCGAAGGTGTCGCCGATGTGCGGCAACTCCATCTGCCAGGACCGCCGCTTCCTCGCCCGCTACATGCCGCGGCTCGAGGACTACTTTCACTACCGCAACCTCGACGTGTCGACGCTCAAGGAATTGTGCAAGCGCTGGAAGCCCGACGTCGCGCGCGGCTTCGACAAGGACACCAAGCACACCGCGATGGCCGACGTCTACGAGTCGATCGACGAGCTCAAGTACTACCGCAAGCACTTCCTGGTGGCGTGAGCCGGGGCCACGGCGCGTGAACTTCTGCAGCCATTGCGGGGCCGGCGACCTCGACTTCCGCGTTCCCGAGGGCGACACGCTGCCGCGCTTCGTGTGCCCGCGCTGCGCGACGATCCACTACCAGAATCCCAAGATCGTCACGGGCTGCCTGCCGGTATGGGAGGACAGGATCCTGCTGTGCCGCCGCGCGATCGAGCCGCGTTATGGCCTGTGGACGCTGCCCGCGGGGTTTCTCGAGAACCACGAGTCGCTGGAGGACGGCGCGCTGCGCGAGACGCGCGAGGAAGCCTGCGCCCGCGTCGCGATCATCGATCTCTACATGGTGATCAGCATCCTGCACGTGAGCCAGCTGTTCGTGAGCTTCAGGTCGCGGCTGCTCGATCTCGACTTCGGCCCTGGCACCGAGAGCCTCGAGGCGCGGCTGTTCGACGAGGCGGAAATTCCCTGGGAGCAGCTCGCGTTCCGGACGATCAGCCGGACGTTGCGCAACTTCTTCGCCGACCGGCTGCGCGGAGCGTGGCCGGTGCGGCGATCGTCGATCGCGACGAAGCTGCGCACGCCTCGCGCGGAGCCGTGGATGGCGTGACGAGGCACGCGGGCCGAGCCGGCGGCAGTGGCCGCGATGCGGCCTCGGCTACAATTGACGCTTTCGCGCATCGTCGTCGTGCGCCCAACGCCCCTCGCGCGACGCCCGCCCGATGGCCGAAATCCTCTCGCTCCCGGGCCCGACGGCCCTGTCGCCGTTCCGGATCGCCAAGCTCCTCGCGAGCCTCGCGCAAGGCCGCCCCGACCATGGCGTGCATGCGCTCACCGCGACGTATCGCCATTTCGCCGAGATCGACGGCGCGCTTGGGCGTGACGCGCGCGTGGTCGTCGAGCGGCTGCTGACCTACGGCCCCGCCGGCGATGCGCCGCCGGAGCGCGGCACGCTGCTGCTCGTCGTGCCGCGCCCTGGCACGATCTCGCCGTGGTCCTCGAAGGCCACCGACATCGTCCACAACTGCGGGCTCGCCGCGGTGCGCCGCGTCGAGCGCGGCATCGCGTTCCATGCGGCGCGGCACGATGGGGGCGCCATCGACGATGCCGACCGCGAGGCGCTCGTGCCGCTGATCCACGACCGGATGACCGAGAGCGTGCTCGCCGACGTCGACGGCGCGCAGGCGCTGTTCGCCCACTATGCGCCGAAGCCGTTCGCGACGGTCCCGCTGCTGCGCGAGGGACGCGCCGCGATCGAGGCCGCCGACCGCGCGCTCGGGCTCGCGCTCGCCGACGACGAGATCGACTACCTCGAGCGCGCGTTCCGCGGGCTCGGCCGCGACCCGACCGACGTCGAGCTGACGATGTTCGCGCAGGCCAACTCCGAGCACTGCCGGCACAAGATCTTCAATGCATCGTGGACGATCGATGGCGCGGCGATGGACAAGAGCCTCTTCGCGATGATCCGCGACACGCACGCGGCGCATCCGCAGGGCACGGTCGTCGCGTATGCCGACAACGCTTCGGTGATCGAAGGCCACGACGCGGCGCGCTTCTATCCCGGCGACGACGGGCGCTACCGGGCGTCGCGCGAGCGCACCGAGATCCTGATGAAGGTCGAGACGCACAACCACCCGACGGCGATCGCCCCGTTCCCCGGTGCCGCGACCGGATCGGGCGGCGAGATCCGCGACGAGGGCGCCACCGGACGCGGCGCCAAGCCCAAGGCGGGGCTCGTCGGCTACACGGTGTCGCACCTGCGGATCCCATCGCTGCCGCAACCCTGGGAAGCGGGCGCGGGCTCACCTTCGCGCATCGCCACCGCGCTTGCGATCATGCAGGAAGGACCGATCGGCGCGGCGTCGTTCAACAACGAGTTCGGCCGGCCGAACCTGTGCGGCTACTTCCGCACGTTCGAGCACGCGTTCCGCTACCGCGCGGAGCATCGCGACCGCTGCGAATGGCGCGGCTATCACAAGCCGATCATGATCGCCGGCGGTGTGGGGAACCTGCGCGCCGACCACGCGAAAAAGGAGCCGCTCGCGGCCGGCACCCTCTTCATCCAGATCGGCGGCCCGGGACTGCTCATCGGCATGGGCGGGGGCGCGGCGTCGTCGATGGCGTCGGGCGCCAACACCGCCGACCTCGACTTCGACTCGGTGCAGCGCGGCAACGCCGAGATGCAGCGGCGCGCGCAGGAGGTGATCAACGCGTGCTGGCAGGCCGGTGCGCACAATCCGATCCTGTCGATCCACGACGTCGGCGCCGGCGGCCTGTCCAACGCGCTGCCCGAGCTCGCGCACGGTGGCGGCGTCGGCGGCACGTTCGACCTGCGCGCCGTGCCGTCGGAGGAGCCGGGAATGACGCCGCGCGAGATCTGGTGCAACGAGGCGCAGGAGCGCTACGTGCTCGCGATCGCGCCCGCCGACCTCTCGCGCTTCGCCGCGTTCGCCGCGCGCGAGCGCTGTCCGTACGCGGTGGTCGGCCATGCGAGCGACGATGGGCGCCTCGTCGTCGACGACGCCCGCTTCCGCAATTCGCCGGTCGACGTCCCGCTCGACGTGATCCTCGGCAAGGCGCCGCGGATGACGCGCGACGTGCAGAGCGTCGCGCGCACACTGCCGTCGCTCGATCTTGCCGGCGTCGCGCTCGACGACGCGCTCCACCGCGTGCTGCAGCTTCCGGCGGTCGCCGACAAGACGTTCCTCGTGACGATCGGCGACCGCACCGTCGGCGGCCTGTGTGCGCGCGATCCGATGGTGGGCCCATGGCAGGTGCCGGTCGCCGACTGCGCGGTGACGCTGATGGATTTCGACGGCCACGCCGGCGAGGCGATGGCGATGGGCGAGCGCACGCCGCTCGCGCTGATCGACGCGCCGGCGTCGGGGCGCATGGCGGTTGGCGAGGCGATCACCAACATCGCCGCCGCCGACATCGCGGCACTTGGCGACGTCAAGCTCTCCGCGAACTGGATGGCGGCCGCCGGCCACCCGGGCGAGGATGCCGCGCTCTACGCGACCGTGCGCGCGGTGCGCGACCTCGCGATCGCGCTCGGCATCTCGATCCCCGTCGGCAAGGATTCGATGTCGATGCGCACGACATGGTCCGACGCCGCGGGCGAGCACGCGGTGACGGCGCCGGTGTCGCTGATCGTCTCGGCATTCGCGCCCTCGCGCGACGCGCGCGCCTGCCTGACGCCGCTCTTGCGCGACGACGCGGGCGCGACGCGCATCGTCCATCTCGACGTCGCCGCGAGCCGCCGCCGCCTCGGCGGCTCGGCGCTCGCGCAGGTGCATGGCCAGCTCGGCGACGCGGCGCCCGACGTCGACGATCCGGCGCGGCTCGCGGCGTTCTTCGCGTGCGTGCGCGCGCTCGCCGGCGAGGGCCGCATCCTCGCCTATCACGACATCGCCGACGGCGGGCTCGTCGTGACGCTGCTGGAGATGGCGTTCGCGTCGCGCTGTGGCCTCGACATCGACGTCGCGGGCGGCGACGTGTTGGCCGCGCTGTTCGCCGAGGAGCTCGGCGCCGCGCTGCAGGTGCGTGAAGAGGACGCCGCGGCGGTCGTCGCGGCCGCGCGCGCGGCGGGGCTCGATGCGCACGTCGTGGCCACGCCGGCGGCGGGCGATCGCGTGCGGATCCGCCGAGACGGCCGCACGCTGCTGGAGTCGTCGCGCGTCGCGCTGCATCGGCGCTGGTCGGCGACGACGCACGCGATGCAGCGCCTGCGTGACAACCCGCAGGCGGCCGACGCGGAGCATGCGCGTTTGGACGACGCTGCGGACCTCGGCATCGCGACGACGATCACGTTCGATCCGGCGGTCGACGTGGCTGCGCCGATCATTGCGCGCGGTGCGCGGCCGAAGGTCGCGATCCTGCGCGAGGAGGGCGTCAACGGCCATGTCGAGCTTGCGGCCGCATTCGACCGCGCGGGTTTCGACGCGCTCGACGTGCACATGAGCGACCTCGCCGCCGGGCGGCGCGACCTCGCCGACTGCGCGGGCTTCGCCGCCGGCGGCGGATTCTCGTACGGCGACGTGCTGGGGGCCGGCGCCGGATGGGCGAAGTCGATCCTGTACGTGCCGCGGATGCGCGACGCGTTCGCGACGTTCCTCGCGCGCGGCGACACGTTCGCGATCGGCATCTGCAACGGCTGCCAGATGATGGGCAACCTTCGCGCGATGGTGCCGGGCGCTGCGCACTGGCCGCTGTTCGTGCGCAACGCCTCGGAGCAGTTCGAGGCGCGGCTCGTCAGCGTCGAGATCGTCAAAAGCGCGTCGCTCTTCTTCGCCGGCATGGAAGGCAGCCGCATCCCGGTCGCGGTCGCGCACGGCGAGGGCTACGCGCAATTCGACGACGACGCGCAGCGCGCCGCCGCGGCGCCACACGTCGCGATGCGCTTCGTCGATGGCGCAGGCGAGTCGACCGAGCGCTATCCGTTCAACCCGAACGGCTCGCCTGGTGGCATCACCGGCCTCACGACCGCCGACGGACGCTTCACGATCCTGATGCCGCATCCGGAGCGCGTATTCCGCAGCGCGCAGATGTCGTGGCGGCCGCGCACCTGGGGCGAGGACTCGCCGTGGATGCGGATGTTCCGCAACGCGCGCGTCGCGCTTGGCTGACGTGGTTGCAGAGGGAGTTGCGATGTCACTGACCGTTTACGCGATCGACGGCGTCACGCCGGTCGTCGACCCGACCGCCTACGTGCATCCATCGGCGGTGCTGATCGGCGACGTCATCGTCGCCGCCGGCTGCTACATCGGTCCCTGCGCGTGCCTGCGCGGCGACTTCGGCCGCATCGACGTGCGCGCCGGCGCCAACCTGCAGGACACGTGCGTGATGCACGGGTTTCCCGGCACCGACACGATCGTCGAGGAAGGCGGCCACATCGGCCACGGCGCAGTGCTGCACGGCTGCGTCGTGCGGCGCAACGCGCTCGTCGGCATGAACGCCGTCGTCAACGACAACGCGATCGTCGGCGAATCGGCGATCGTCGCCGCGATGGCGTTTATCAAGGCCGGGTTCGAGGTGCCCGCGCGCATGCTGGCCGCGGGCATGCCGGCGCGGATCGTGCGCGCGCTCACCGACGAGGAGCTCGCCTGGAAGGTCGAGGGCACCGAGAGCTACCAGGAGCTGGCGCGGCGCTCGGCGGCGACGATGCGCGCCACCGTGCCGCTGGCGGCCATTGAGCCTGACCGGCGGCGCATCGACGTCGCCGACCTCTTGCCGCTGTCGACGCTGAAGACGCGCGGCCGCTAGATCGTCGACGCCGCATCCGCGGCGTTCGGCGGCGTTCATCGCGGCATTCGTCGGCGCTCGTCGCCGCATTCGACGACGGTGGCGGCGGCATGCGACGGCCTTGTCAATCGATTGCGGTGACGTCGTGGACGCCACCCGTCGAAAGGCGCAGCCTTTTTGGCGCGCCGCCGCGTGCGGCGAATGCGCCCGAGGGCCCGCGCGGCGCCCTTTCATCCTCGACCGGAGGAAGCATGGTCACCAACCTGTTGGAGCTCGCCAGGGCGGCGATTCCGCCCGAATTCGCCGACATGGCCGGCAGCCTCATCGGCGAATCCGGCGCAACCGCGGCGAGCGCGATCGGTGCGGTCGTGCCGGCGCTGATCGCCGGCGTCGCCCAGAAGGGCGCGACACCGGCAGGCGCGCAAGCGGTCACGGCCACGCTCGACAATCCGGCGATCGATACGTCGATGCTGTCGAATCTCGGCGGCCTGTTCAGCGGCGGGGGCGCGCAGGCGTCGTCGGTGATGGCGAGCGGCGCCGAGGTCGTGTCGTCGCTGTTCGGGGACAAGGCAGCGGCGCTCTCGGGCGCGCTCGCATCGATGTCGGGCATGCGCAGCCCGCAATCGGCCGGCAATCTGATCGCGCTGGTCGCGCCGATCGTGCTCGCGGTGATCAAGCGCGTGGTCGCGTCGACGGGCGGCGGCGCGTCGAGCCTCGCGACCTTGCTGGGGGCGCAGGCGCCGTTCCTGCAAGGCGCGCTCGACGGCCGGCTCACGGGCGCCCTCGGCTTCGCGAGCCCCGCGGTGATGTTGTCGAGCATCACGGACAACGCGGCGGGCGTCACCGGTGCGGCGGCGCGGCGCGCGGGCGCCGCGATGACCGGTGCCGCGGACGCGGCTGCCGGCGTGACGGCGGGCTCGTGGATCGGCCGCTGGTGGCCGTGGATCGTCGCCATCGTCATCCTGCTGTTCCTGCTCGCGCGCTGCATGGGGCGCGAGGAGCCTGCGGCACCCGCTGCGGCGCCGGCGCCACCGCCCGCGGCGATGGCGCCCGCACCCGCCCCGGTCAGCGCCACGCCGGCGTCCACACTTACCGCGCTGCCGGCGAAGGTTTACTTCGACGCCGGCAAGACGACGTTGTCGGACGACGGCAAGTCGGCGGTGAAGTCGATCGCCGACCTCGTGAAGAAGGACGGCGGCAAGATCGATCTGACCGGCTACGCCGACGCGAGCGGCGATCCGGCGCAGAATCGGGAAATCGCGAAAAACCGCGCGATGGCGGTGCGGGACGCGCTGCAGGCCGACGGCGTCGATGTCGGCGCGATCACCATGAAGCCGCCGGCGAGCGTCACCGGCAGCGGTGGCGACGCGGAGGCGCGGCGCGTCGAGGTGTCGAAGGGGTCTTAGGCCGCGCGATAGGCGCCGCCCCCAACCGGCCCGTCAATCAGCCGTGGTGTGGTCGCCGGCTGGCATCTCGGCCGGCTCCTCGGTCATATCCTGGCGCCGCTCAAAACCCTGCCGCCTGTCCGTCGCGCCGCGGGTCCGAGCCGCACGCGTAGCCGCCCTCGCAGCGCACGACGAACTGACCCGCGCCGAAGTCCATGTAGCTGTCGACCGAATCCTCGATGCGATGGCCGAGCGCCGCGAGCCCCTCGCGCAGCGCGGGTGCAGCGCTTTGCTCGAGGTCGATCGACGCGCCGTCGATCTTCCAGCGTGGCGCGTCGAGGATCGCCTGCGGGTTCATGCCGTGGTCGATGAGCCGCGACAGCGTCTGCACGTGCGCCGGCGGCTGGATGGGACCGCCCATCACGCCGAACGCGGCGACCGGCGAGCCCCCGCGCGTCAGGAAGCCGGGAATGATCGTGTGGAACGGGCGCTTGCCGCCGCCAACCTCGTTCGGATGGCCGTGCTCGAGCGTGAAACCGGCGCCGCGGTTCTGCAGGCTCAAGCCGGTGCCGGGTACGACGACGCCCGAGCCGAAGCCCATGTAGTTCGACTGGATCAGCGACACCAGCATGCCTTGCGCGTCGCCGGCCGCCATGTACACGGTGCCGCCGCGCGGGATGTCGCCGGGCCCGAAGTCCTGCGCACGCGCCGGGTCGATCAGCCGAGCGCGCGACGCGAGATACGCGGGTTCGAGGAGTCGCGCCGGCTCGAACGCCATGGTCGAGGGGTCGCCGACGTGCCGATAAGCGTCGGCGAACGCGAGCTTCATCGCCTCGATCTGCAGGTGCTGGCTCGCCACCGAATCGGCGTCGAGCGCGGCGAGGTCGAAATGCTGCAGCATCCCGAGCGCGGCCAGCGCGGCGACACCTTGGCCGTTGGGTGGAATCTGGTGCACGGTGTAGCCGCGATAGTCCTGCGCGAGCGGCGTCACCCAGTCGGCGGTGTGATTCGCGAAATCGGCGAGGCTGTGCACCTCGCCGTGCGCATGCGCGTGCCGCACGATCGCCTGCGCGAGCTCGCCGCGGTAGAACGCGTCGCCTTCGGTGGCCGCGATCTTCTCCAGCGAATCGGCGAGCGCGGGATTGGCGAAGCGCTCGCCGGCGCGCGGCGCACGGCCGCGTGGCAGGAACGCCTCGGCGAAGCCCTGGTCGGGTGGCATCAGCGTCTCGGCGCGCTGCCAGTATTTCGCCACCGTCGGCGTGACGAGGAAGCCGTCGCGCGCGTAGCCGATCGCGGGCTCGAAGAGATCGGCGAACGGCAGCTTGCCGAAGCGCCGCGACAGCGCGACCCAGCCCGAGACGGCGCCGGGAATGGTCACCGCGCTCCAGCCGCGCGGGCCGATCGCGCCGCGCGCGGCGAAATGCGCCGGCGACCACGCGGCCGGCGCGCGGCCCGATGCGTTGAGGCCCACGAGCGCGTGGCCGTCCCAGACGATGGCGAAGAGATCGGACCCGGCGCCGTTCGAGCACGGCTCAACGACGGTGAGCGTGATGGCGGTCGCGATCGCGGCGTCGACGGCATTGCCGCCGGCGCGCAGCATCGCGACGCCCGCCTGCGCGGCGAGCGCATGCGACGTGGCGACCGCGTTGGCGGCGAGGAGGGGCGTGCGCCGCGACGCATACGGCAATTGCCAGTCGAGCGCGGGCAGGTGAGGAAGGGCGGAAGTCATCAGGCGATCTCTTCGTGGAAAGCTTCCTCGCGGCGCTTGCGCACGTTCGGCAGCAGCACGATCACGAGGAGAGTGGCGGCGGCGGCCAGCATGACCGCCGAGATGGGATGGTGGATGAACGTCATCGGGTCGCCGCGCGACAGGAGCAGCGCGCGTCGCAGATTCTCCTCCATCATCGGCCCGAGCACGAAACCGAGCAAGAGGGGGGCGGGCTCGCAGTCGAGCTTCGCGAACACGACGCCGAGCAGGCCGAACAGTGCCGTCATCGTGATGTCCATCGACGTGTTGTTGACGCTGTACACGCCGATCGCGCAGAACAGCAGGATCGCCGGGTACAGCAACCGGTACGGCACGGTGAGGAGCTTGATCCACATGCCGATCATCGGCAGGTTGAGCACCACGAGCATCAGGTTGCCGATCCACATCGACGCGACGAGGCCCCAGAAGAGCTCCGGGTTGCTCGTGATGACCTGCGGCCCGGGCTGGATGTTGTGGATGGTCATCGCGCCGACCATCATCGCCATCACCGCGTTCTCCGGAATGCCGAGCGTGAGAAGCGGGATGAACGACGCCTGCGCGCCGGCGTTGTTCGCCGATTCGGGACCGGCGACGCCCTGGATCGCGCCCTTGCCGAACTGCGACGGGTCCTTTGCGAGCTTCTTCTCGAGCGTGTAAGACGCGAACGAGGACAGCATGGCGCCGCCGCCCGGCAAGAGGCCGAGGAACGAGCCGAGGGCCGTGCCGCGCACGACCGCGGGCGCCGCGTCGCGGAATTGCTTGCGCGACAGCCACAGCCCCTTGATCTTCGCCGACACCACCTGGCGCTTCTCGCGCGACTCGACGTTGCCGACGATCTCGGCGAAGCCGAAGAGCCCCATCGCCACCGCGACGACGCCGATGCCGTCGACGAGCTCGGGAACGTCGAACACGAAGCGCTGCGCGCCCGAATTGACGTCGGTGCCGACGATGCCGAGCAAAAGCCCCAGCACGATCATCGCGATCGCCTTGACGATCGAGCCGCTCGCGAGGATCACGGCGCCGATGAGGCCGAGCACCATCAGCGCGAAGTACTCGGTCGGGCCGAACTTCAGCGCGAACTCCGACAGCGGCGGCGAGAACGCCGCGACGAACACCGTGGCGACCGACCCCGCGAAGAACGATCCCAGCGCGGCGACGGCGAGCGCGGCGCCGGCCTGGCCGCGCCGCGCCATCTGGTAGCCGTCGAGGCAGGTGACGACGGACGACGTCTCGCCCGGCATGTTGACGAGGATCGCCGTCGTCGAGCCGCCGTACTGCGCGCCGTAGTAGATGCCGGCGAGCATGATCAGCGCCGATACCGGCGGCAGCGCGTAGGTGGTGGGCAAGAGCATCGCGATCGTCGCGACGGGGCCGATGCCCGGCAGTACGCCGATCAACGTGCCGAGCAGCGCGCCGACGAGCCCATACATCAGGTTGACCTGCGTCAGCGCGACGCCGAAGCCCGTGCCGAGATGCTGGAGGACGTCCATGCGCGGGCCTTAGCGGTTGAACGGCCAGGGCCAGATCGGCAACTGCAGCTTCAGGCCGACGATGAACACCAGCACGGCGGCGATGGCGAGGACGATGCCGCTCGTCAGCGCGGCCTGCCAGCGGAACTCGTGGCTCGCGAAGCTGGTGACGAAGATCAGGAGCACGGTGCCGAGGATGACGCCCGTCCACGGCACGGCGATGCCGAACACGACGACGGTGCCGAGCACGAAGACCAGCGCGCGCGCCCGGAATGCCGGAATCGCAGGGCCCGGCACGCGGATGCCGCGCAGCGCGACCAGCGCGCCGAGGATGACCAGCAGGCCGCCCAGCCCGCGCGGGAAATAGCCGGGGCCCATCCGTGCCGCCGTGCCCATCGAATAGCCGCTGCTGACGGCGACCGCGACGATGCCGAACGTGACGAACAGAATCCCCGCCCAGAAATCCTTCGGGCTCCGCACCCAACCCATCTCGCGCCTCCTCCGCGATCCGCTCGCGCGGCCGCTTGCGAAGATACCATCGAATGGCGCAAAAAAAGAACGCCGCATCGCTGCGGCGTTCCGGTATCGCGAAAGGCGCGGCGGTCAGACGCCGTTCTTCGCGCGGAGCTCCTTGAAGTACTTGTCGAGGTACTGCGGCTGCATCCGCTGGACGAGCTGCGGCTTCACCTCCTCGAACGTCGGCACCTTGGCCGGGCGCACGTCCTCGACGTAGATCACGTGCCAGCCGAACTGCGTCTGCACGGGCGTAGGCGTGAACTTGCCCTTCGGTGTGGCGATGATCGCGTCGGCGAACGGCTTGACGAAGTTCGCGGGCGCGTTCCAGTCGAGGTCGCCGCCCTTGTCCTTCGAGCCCGGGTCCTTCGAATGCTGCTTCGCGAGGTCGGCGAATTTCTGCCCCTTCTGCAGGTCGGCGATGATCTGCTTCGCCTCGTCTTCCTTGTCGACGAGGATGTGCGAGACCTTGTATTCCTTGTCGCCGATCTGCGCCTTGATCGCGTCGTATTCCTTGTGCAGGTCGGCATCGGGAATCGGGTTGGCCTTCACCCAATCCTGCACGTAGCTGCGCACCAGCACCGTCTGCGCGGCGAGGTCCATCTGCGTCTTGATGTCGGCGTTCTTGTCGAGGCCCTTCTTCTTCGCCTCGCGCGCGAGCAATTCGCGCGTGTTGAGCTCCTCGCGCACCGCGTTGCGGAGCTCGGGCGAATCGGGCGTGCCCTGGGCGAGGCGCTCCTTCAGCATCAGGTCGTACTGCGCCTGCGGGTAGAGCGCCTTGCCGGCCGGCGCGGCGGGTGCAGCCGGCGCGGCCGCGGGCGCGGCGGCCTTCGCGGGCGCCGCCGGCGACTTCGGGGCGGGCGTTTGCGCAACGGCGGTCGCGGCGAACATCGCCAGCACGGCGCCGAGCGCGAATGGTTTGAGGTTCATGCGAGGGTTCCTTTTAGGACGGGATGGATTCTTCGGGTGCGTACGCCTTCACGGCGAGCGCATGAAGCGGGTGCGGGATGAGGTCGCCGACACGGTCCATGACCGCGCGGTGGCGGGCAAGGCGGCCAAGGCCTGAGAAGCGATGGGACACGATCAGGAGCGAAAAGTGCCCGGCGCCACCGGCCGCGCCGGGATGGCCGCGGTGCAGGTCGCCGTCGTCGCGCAGCTCGACACGCGTCGGGTCGAGCGTCGCGAGGCGCGCGCGGAGGAGGGCGTCGAGGTCCATCAGTTGCGAGAGGCGCCGGCGTCGGTCACGTGCCGCGCCAGGAAGAGCGCCTGCACGAGGGCGAACAGCAGGCAGAGGCCGGTCGCGCCCCAGACCTTGAAGTTCACCCACGTCGCCGTCGGGAAATTGAACGCGACGTAGAGATTGAGGACGCCCATGACGGCGAGGAACGCCGCCCAACCCCACGTGACGCGCGTCCACGCCGCCGGGGGCATGTCGATGCCGCGCAGCACCGCCGCGATGAGATCCCGCCGGAACGCGAACTTGCCGACCGCGAGGATCAGCGCGAACGCCCAGTACAGCACCGTGGGCTTCCACTTGATGAACGTCTCGTCGTGCAGGACGAGCGTCGCGCCGCCGAACACGACGATGATGCCGAACGACAGCCAGTGGGTCGCGGTGAGCTTGCGCTTCCAGCGGAACCACAGGATCTGCACGATCGAAGCCGCGATCGCGACGCCCGTGGCGAAGAAGATGCCTTGCCATTTGAACGCCACGAAAAAAAGGATCAGCGGAAAGAAGTCGGCCAGCAGCTGCATAACCCACCATTCTATCAGACGGTTGGCCGCCGACCGGCCGCGCGATCCGGGCGGTGCTAGCGCCGGCGGCCCGCGGCCAGGCGCCGAAACCGCGTCCACTCGAAGGCGGCCCCCGGGTCGGTCTTGCGGCCCGGGGCTATGTCGCTGTGGCCGGCGATGTCGGCGATCGGATAGCGCCGTCGCAATGCCTTCGTCAGGCGCGCGAGCGTCGTGTATTGCCGCGGCGCATACGGAATGTCGTCGGTGCCTTCGAGCTCGATGCCGATCGAGAAATCGTTGCAGCGCTCGCGGCCCCGCCACGTCGACACGCCTGCGTGCCATGCACGGCGCGCGCAGGGGACGAATTGGACGAGCGTGCCTTCGCGGCGGATCAGGAAATGCGAAGACACGCGCAATGCGGCGACCTCGGCGAACGCCGGATGCGCGGCGGGATCGAGCGTGTTGGTGAACAGCCGCGCGATCGCGTCACCGCCGAACTCGCCAGGCGGCAACGAGATGCCGTGGATGACGACGAGCGTGATCGGCGTCGCCGGCGGGCGGTCGTCGCAGTTGGGCGACGCGACATGCGCGGCGCGCGAAGCGCGGCCGCGAGCATCGATGACGAGGCGCCGCCGGCGGATCGCGATCGCTGCGCGGCGCTTCACTTGATGCCGAGCCGCTCCATGCGATATCGCATCGCGCGAAACGTGATGCCGAGCAGCTTCGCCGCGGCGGTGCGGTTGAAGCGCGTCTTCTCGAGCGCCTCGTTGATCGCGGCACGCTCGACGCGGTCGAGATAGTCCTGCAGCGGCCACTTCTCGCCGGGCGGCACCGACACGTCCTGCTCCTCGATCGGCGGCGTGAGATGCAGGTCCTCCGCGCTGATGTGCGTGGGATCGGCGGCGAGCGAGAGCCCGCGCTCGAGGATGTTCTCGAGCTCGCGCACGTTGCCGGGGAACGGATACGCGTTGAGCGCGGCGACCGCATCGGGCTCGAGCGACGCCTGCTGGCCGCGCGCGAGGCGGTTGAGGATCGTGTTGGCGATCACCGGGATGTCCTCGCCCATCTCGCGCAGCGGCGGCATCAGAAGCTCGATGACGTGCAGCCGGTAGTAGAGGTCCTGGCGGAACTCGCCGTTCTCGACCAGCGTGCCGAGCTTCTTGTGCGTCGCGCTGATGAGGCGGACGTCGACCGGCTCTTCCTGCGTCGAGCCGACCTTGCGCACCTTCTTCTCCTGGATCGCGCGCAGGAGCTTCACCTGCATCGGCAGCGGCAGGTCGGCGACCTCGTCGAGGAACAGCGTGCCGCCGTTGGCGGCCTGGAAGAATCCGTCGCGATCGCCTTCGGCGCCGGTGAACGCGCCCTTCTTGTAGCCGAAGAACTCGCTCTCCATCAGGTTCTCGGGAATCGCGCCGCAGTTGACCGCGATGAACGGCAGCTCGGCGCGCGGGCCGCCGAGGTGGATCATCCGCGCGGCGAGCTCCTTGCCCGACCCCGACTCGCCGTTGATGAACACGGGCGCCTGGTTCTTCGCGAGGCGGCTGATCATGCCGCGCACCTGCTGGATCGCCGCCGATTCGCCGAGCAGCCGGTACGACGCCGGCGCCTGCGCCTTGTCGGGCACCTTGAGCGCCTGCTTGACGAGCGCGCGCAACTGCTCGAGCGCGACGGGCTTCGCGAGGTAGTCGAACGCGCCGGCCTTGAGCGCTGCGACGGCGTTCTCCGCCGAGCCGTAGGCGGTGATCACCGCGACCGGCACGTCGAGGCCGCGCTGGTTGATGTGCTCGACGACGCGCAATCCCTCGCCGTCGGGAAGGCGCATGTCCGACAGGCAGAGGTCGAACGGCTCCTTGTCGAGCAGGCGGATCGCTTCCTCGACCGATTCCGCGCGCGTGGTGTCGAGCCCCATCCGCGACAGCGTGAGCTCGAGGAGCTCGAGGAGGTCCGGCTCGTCGTCGACGACGAGGATCCTCGGTTGGCCACGTACACGGCGATTCATAGCGTTCCCCTTGTGCGCCGGCGCCGATGCGCGCGGTCGTTCATCGCGCGCCGGCCAGGGCGCGCCTCAGCGTGATCCGGAAGTGCGCGCCCGGTCCCTTGGGCAGGAGCTCGAGCGTCGCGCCGTTGGCATCGGCGAGCTCGCGCGCGATATAGAGGCCGAGGCCGGTGCCGCCCGGGCGCGTGGTGAAAAACGGCTCGAAGATCTGGCCGCGCAGCTCGGCCGGGATGCCGGCCCCGTCGTCCTGGAGCTCGCAGATCACCGCATCGCCCATGTAGCCGGCGCGCGCGGCGATGCGGATGCTGCCTTCCTTCTTCTGGCAATGCTGCCAGGCGTTGCGCACGAGGTTCCACAGGATCTGGTTCAAATGCCCGCGATCGAAGATCACGAGGAGCTCTTGCGGCGTCATGATCGACACCGTCTGCGGCGGCATGTTCTCCGCCTGCATGATCTCGTCGGTGAGGCTTTGCACGAACTCGTGCAGCGACAGCGTCTCGGGCTGCTGGCGATCGCGGCGATTGAGCTGCAGCACCTCGCCGACGATGCGGTCGATGCGCTTCGCGTTGTTGCGGATCATCGACAAGAGGCGCTGGCCCTCCGGCGCCACCGAGCCGTCCTCCTCGAGGAGCTGCGCCGCCTGGTTGATCGCCGACAGCGGATTGCGCACCTCGTGCGCGATCGACGCGGTGAGGCGTCCCATCGCGGCGAGCTTCATCTGCTGCGCGTCGCTTTGCGCGCGCCCGAGGTCTTCGAGGTAGATCAGCGTGCCGCCGTTGAGCCCCGAGCCGATCCGCACGAGGCGCACGCGCAACAGGCGCTGCGTCGCCTCGACCTTGAACGCCGGCAGCGTCTCGCCGGCGTCGTCCTGGAAGCGGCGCCAGTAGTCGTGCAGCACCGAGCTGAACTCGGCCAGGCGCATGCCGCCGCGCATCCGGCCGAAGCCGCCGAGCAGCCGCGTCACCTGCGCGTTGTGGCCGCGCACGACGCCGGTCAGGTCGACGACCAGCACGCCGTCCTGCATGTCCTGGATGATGAGCCGGTTGACCTGCTCGAGGTTGGCGACGTCGATGCCGCGCTGCGCGGCCAGGTCCTCGGACGCCTTGGTGTAGCGCCCGAGCGCGATCGCGATGCCGACGGTCGCGAAATAGCCGAAGCCGACGAGGCCGGTCTGGAAGAGCTGTGCGACGCCGATGTCGCCCTCGACGGCGCGGAACACGTCGAGGCCGAGCAGCGCGACGGTGGCGAGCGCGGCGTGGAAGAACGCCGTGCGCGTGCGCAGCAGCCAGCCGCTCGACGCGAGCTGCGGGAACAGCATGATCGGCACGGGCGCGACCGCGTTGCCGCCGGCGACGATGATGAGCGCGAGGAACAGGATGTCGCCGGCCAGCAGCACCGACGCGACGACCGAGATCGACGGCGTGACGCGGTCGGTCTGTACCCACCAGAACCCGACGAGCGCGAACACGAAATACGCGGCCGTGCCGGCGACGAACGCATTGGGCGTGACGATCTGGATCGCATGGAGGTCGACCAGCAGCGCGATGCCGAGCAGCACCGCCGCGCAGATCGCACGGTAGAGCGCGATGATCCAGAGGATGCGGCGGCTCGAGTCCGCCACCGACATCGGCATCGCCGGCGGCTCGAACGGCGGTATCGCGGGCGTGGCCGGCGCCGCCAGCGGTGGCGCGGCGCTGCCGTTGCCGGCGGGCCCGGGCGGCGTCGGCATCGGCGTCGCCGCGGGCTTCATCGCCGGTTGGCGCATTTTTCGGCGCACCGAAAGCCGTCGCCGGCCGGGATGGCGTCCGCGCGCGGCAGGAACACGCCGCATTCGGCACAACGCACCGTCGGCACGCCGCCGGGCGCCGGCGGTACGCCGCTGCCGCGCTGCCGGTTCTTCGCGGCGTTGGCGATCCGCAGCGCGAACAGCGCGACGAACACGACGACGAGCCAGAACACGACCTTGCCCATCAGCCGACGACCTTCCCCGGGTTCATGAGTCCGGCCGGATCGAGCGCGTGCTTGAGCTTTCGCATGATCGCGATCTCGACGGGCGACTTGTAACGGGCGAGCTCGCCGCGCTTCAGCTGGCCGATGCCGTGCTCGGCCGAGATCGAGCCGCCAAGCGAGGCGACCAGGTCGTGCACGATGCGGTTGGCGAGCGGGGCGTTGTGCATGAACGATGCGGCGTCGCCACCTTCGGGGGCGGCGAGATTGTAGTGCAGGTTGCCGTCGCCGAGGTGGCCGAACACCACGAAGCGTACGCCGGGAAAGGCCGCTGCCAGCGCGCCCTCGGCCTTGCGCAGGAACTCGGGGATCGACGACACCGGCAGCGAGATATCGTGCTTGATGTTGGGCCCCTCGCGGCGCTGCGCCTCCGAGATGTTCTCGCGCAGTGCCCACATCGCGTCGGCCTGCGCGAGCGACTGCGCGATCGTCGCGTCGACGGCGATCTCGCGCTCGACGGCGCTCGCGAGCGCGGCCTCGACGCGCGCGCCGAGCGCGTCGCCGCCGCCGCTGTCGGCGGCCTGCACCAGCACGTACCATGGCATGCCCGGCAGCGGGTCGGGCGCTGGCGGATGCTTGCGCGAGATCGCGAGTGCGAGCGCCGAGATGAGCTCGAAGCCCTCCAGCCGGTCGCCGAGCTCGCGGCGCAGGTGGCCGAGCAGCGCGACCGCCGCGGCGACGCTCGGCACGCCGGCGATCGCGGTCGCGCTCGCCTGCGCCGCCGGAAAGAGCTTCAGCACCGCCGCGGTGATGATGCCGAGCGTGCCCTCGGCGCCGACGAACCACTGTTTCCAGTCGTAGCCGGTGTTGTCCTTGCGCAATCCGCGCAGCCCGTGCAGCACCTCGCCGTCGGCCAGCACGACCTCGAGGCCCAGCACGAGGTCGCGCGCGTTGCCGTAGCGCAGCACGGCGGTGCCGCCGGCGTTGGTCGAGAGGTTGCCGCCGATCGTGCAGCTGCCCTCCGAGGCGAGCGACAGCGGGAAGCGCAGTCCGGCCTTCGCCGCGGCCGCCTGCGTGGCGGCGAGCGTGACGCCGGCCTCGACGGTGATCGTCGCGTTGGCGACGTCGATCGCGCGCACCGCGTCCATCCGCGTCAGCGCGACGACGACCTGGTCGCGGCCGTCGATCGGCGTGGCGCCACCGCACATGCCGGTATTGCCGCCCTGCGTGACGATGGCGACCCCGGCGGCGGCGCATGCGCGCATCACGGCGGCGACCTCGTCGACGGTCTTCGGCCGCACCACGGCGAGCGCCGCGGCGCGATAGCGGCCGCGCCAGTCGTTGACAAAAGGCTCGACGTCCACCGCTGCCGTCAGCACGTTCGCGGACCCCGCGATCGACGTGAGCGACGCGATCAAGGTTGCACGCGAATCCGCCATGGAGGACGATATTACCGCGTGCCCCGCTGTCCGCGTGTGGGGCGCGGTCCCCTCCGGAGCCCGCCGATGTCCGATCCCGCCGATCAGAAACCCGACGCCTCGCCGTTCGCGTTCTCGCCGCAGGATGCGGCCGAGTTCATGCAGCGGCTGTGGAACCCCCTCGGCGTCGTGATGCCGGGCTTCGGCGTGCCCGGTGGTGCGCCCGGTGCGGGCGCGATGCCGTTTCCGCATCCGGCGGCGATGTTCGCGGCGATCGACCCGGCCGACGTCGAGCGCAAGATCGTCGAGCTCAAGGTCGTCGAGAACTGGCTGGCGATGAGCCTGTCGATGATGCAGATGAGCATCAAGACGCTGGAGCTGCAGAAATCGGCGCTCGACGCGCTGCGGCCGCAGCCCGCGGAACCGCATTCCCCATCCACGAAGAAATGAGGCACCGATGGCATTGACGCTTTACTACGGCTCCGGATCCCCTTATGCGTGGCGCGTGCAGCTCGCGCTCGAGCACAAGGCGATTCCCTACGATCGCAAGGTCCTGTCGTTCTCGGCAGGCGACACGCGCAAGCCCGAGTTCGTCGCGCTCAACCCGCGCCATCGCGTGCCGACGATCGTCGACGGCGATTTCGTGCTGTACGAATCGAACGCGATCGTCGAATACCTCGACGACGCCTATCCCGGCCGCGGCGCGCCGCTCTTTCCCGGCGACGCCCGCCAGCGCGCCACGATCCGCCGCCTGGTCAGCGAGATCGACAACTACTTCGACAAGGCCACCGACCCGCTGGCCGACGAGGCGTTCCATACCAAGCCCGAGGCGCGCGACAAGGACAAGCTCGCCAAGGGCATCGAGGCCGTGAAGGAGGAGAGCGCCTTGTTCACGCGCTACCTCGCCGGCGATTTCCTCGCCGGGCCGCTGTCGGCCGCCGATTTCGCACTCTATCCGATGGTCGCGTTCCTCAAGCGCTGCGAGATCAAGCTGCCCGGCTTCGACAGCAACGCGCTGCTGACGCCGGCGCTGCTTGGCTGGAAGGCACGTATCGAAGCGCTGCCGTATCTCGACAAGACCATACCGCCGCACTGGCGGGCCGCATGAAGCTCGCCACCACCGCGTTCGCCGACGGCGCGCTCATTCCCTGGGAGTTCGCGTTCGGCCGTGCCGACGCGCGCACGCACGTCGCGCTGTCGGCCAACCGCAATCCCGATTTCGAGTGGCGCGACGTGCCGCCGGCGACGCGATCGTTCGCGCTGTTGTGCGTCGATGCGGACGTGCCGTCGAAGGGCGACGACGTCAACCGCGAGGATCGCGAGGTCCCCGCCGAGCTTGCGCGCGTCGACTTCTTCCACTGGGTGCTCGTCGACCTCGCGAGCACGCGGCGCGCGATCGCGCGCGGCGAGTTCGCCGATGGCGTGACGCCGCGGGGCAAGCCGGGTCCCGCGGGTCCCGGCGACACGAAGCAGGGGATCAACGACTACACAGGCTGGTTCGCCGGCGACGAGGCGATGCGCGGCGATTACTTCGGCTACGACGGGCCGTGCCCGCCGTGGAACGACGCGCGCATGCACCACTACCGCTTCACGCTGTACGCGCTCGACGTCGTGTCGCTGCCGCTCGACGGCCCGTTCACCGGCGCGGACGCGCGCGCGGCCATCGCCGGCCATGTCATCGCCGAAGCGTCGGTGACCGGCCGCTACTCGCTCAATCCCCGCATGCGCTGATCACGCGCCGAGCCAGGCGCGACGCCGCGCCGCCATCGCCTCGCCGGGCTCGCCGAGCATCGTCATCACCGCGGTGTCCGCCGGTGCGGCCGCGAGCTCCACGTCGAAGCGCATGAGCACGTCGCGGCGGAACGCGTCGACGATCATCCGCGACCCCGGCGTCGCGCGCACCAGCGCTGCCGCGAGAAGATCGCTGGTGGCGCGGATTCCGTCGATGGCCACGACGACGTCGTGGGCGGACAACCCGGCGCGCGCAGCCGGACCTTCGCGGTAAACGGTGGTGAGGCGAAGCTCGCCCGACGTCGGCCATTGCGCGCCGAGCGTCGTGGCGGCCGGCGCGGCCGTCGCCGGCTTGCCGCCGCGGTCGCGCATGCCCTCGCGCGGGCGCAGCGCAAGCTCCACGCCGACGTCAGCGAGCAACGCCGCGAGCGGCGGATCCTCGGTGCCCTCGACGTAGCGCGCGAAGAAGTCGCGCAAGTCGTGCCCCGCCAGCGACGACGCCAGCGCCTCGATCGCGTCCTCGTCGACGCCGACGCCCGTCGCGCCGTGGCGCGTCCACAGCGCGCGCATCAGGTCGTCGAGCGAGCGGCCGTGGTGCCGCAGCGTGAGGTCGAGCGCGAGCGCAACGATCGCGCCTTTGGCGTAGTAGCTGACGCCCGCGTTCGGCGAATTCTCGTCGGGGCGGTAGAACTTGATCCAGGCGTCGAAGCTCGCGTCGGCGACGCTCTGCAGGTGCCGGCCCGGCGTGCGCAGCACCGTCGTCAGCGTGCGCGCGAGAAGCTCGAGCACGCGCTCCGCGGGCACCACACCGCTCCGCGCGAGCGACAAATCGTCGTAGTACGACGTGATGCCCTCGAACGCCCAGAGGAGGCGCGTGAAGCCTTCCTGCGACAGGTCGTAGGGCGTGAACGCCGACGGCTTGATGCGCTTCACGTTCCACGCGTGGAAGTACTCGTGGCTGGCGAGCCCAAGGAACGTGACGTAGCCGTCGTCGAGGCCCGGGTCGCCGATGCGCGGCAATTCGTCGCGCTTGCAGACGAGGCTCGTCGAGGCGCGGTGCTCGAGGCCGCCGTAGCCGTCGCCGACCGCCAGCACCAGGAACAGGTAGCGGTCGAAGGGCGCGCGACCGTTCGGGGCGCCGGCGAAGAGATCGCAATGCCACTGGCAGACGCGCGCAAGGTCGCGCGCGAGCCGGTCGAGATCGACGTCGCGGGCGCCCGCGATCGCGACGTCGTGCGTCACGCCCCCCGCCTCGAAGCTCGTGAGGTCGAACCGGCCGATCTCCACCGGATGGTCGACGAGCTCCTCGTAGCTGTCGGCCGCGTATCGCCCGAATCCCCACGGCGCGGCACCGTCGCGGCGCATCGCCGTGGCGACGCGCGCGCCCTCGATCGACGCCGCGAACGATGCGTCGATGTCGAGGATGCACGGCGCCTGCTCGTGGCCTTCGGGCCGCAGGAACGCGGAGGTGCCGTTGAAGTAGACGCGCGTCGCGTCGGCGTAGGCGGTACGCACCGACACGTCGTACGCGTAGATCTCGGCGACGACCTCGAGCGGGCCCGCGCAGGGCGCGGCACGCCAGCGCGCCTTGCCGACCTTCTCGAGCGGCACGGCGCCCTGCGCATTGCGCGCGCCGATCCGCACGACATGGCGCGCGAACTCGCGGAGCAGGTAGCTGCCGGGCGTCCACGCCGGCAGCGTGAAGCATTGCCCGGCGGCATCGGGAACCTCGACCGTGCACGACACGTCGATGAGGTGCGCGTGGACGTCGAGCGGGGCGATTCGGTAGCGGAGCGGCAGTGGCATAGCGTGGTTGGCGCCCCCGGCCGGAGTCGAACCGGCGGCCTACCGCTTAGGAGGCGGTCGCTCTATCCACTGAGCTACGGGGACGTGGGAGCGGTGCAGGGCGCGGGCCGGCGCACCGCCGGGCGAGCGCGGATGATAGCCGATGCCGCGCGAGCCCGTACAATTCGCGGCGCCGCGCATGCAACTTCCATGACGTTCGATTCGCTGACCTTCGCGGTCTTCCTGGCCGCCACGTGGGCCGCCTACTGGGCGACGCCGAGCTGGCACACGCGCAAGCTGCTGCTGCTCGCGCTGTCGTACGTGTTCTACGCGGCATGGAACCCGTTCTTCGTGGTGTTGCTCGTCGCGACGACGGCGTTCGACTGGTTGATGGGACGCAAGCTCGAGGGCGAGACGCGCCAGCCGGTGCGGCGCGTGCTCTTGTGCGCGTCGATCGCGGTCAACCTTTGCGCGCTCGGCTTCTTCAAGTACGCGCAGTTCTTCACCAACACGGCGATCGACCTCGCGCGCGTGATGGGCATCACCTACCGCCCGATCGACCTCGGCATCCTGTTGCCGGTGGGCATCTCGTTCTACACGTTCGAAAGCCTCGCCTACGTCATCGACGTGTTCCGCCGCCGCTCGAAGGCGTCGACGCGGCTCCTCGACTACAGCCTCTACGTCACGTTCTTCCCGCACCTCGTGGCCGGGCCGATCCTGCGCTACAACGACTTCGACCCGCAGACCGCCGCGCCGAAGCCGTTCGCCGAGACCGCGCAGGGCCGCGGCCTCGCACTGCTCTTCATCGGCCTCGCCCTCAAGATCTGCCTCGCCGACCTCGTGTTCGCGCCGGTGGTGGACGCCCTGTTCGCGCCCGACCAGCACCCTGGAATGGCCGAATCCTGGCTCGGCGCGACGACGTTCTCGCTGCAGGTGTATTGCGATTTCGCCGGGTATACGTTGTGCGCGATCGGCGTCGCGCTGATGTTCGGCTTCCGGTTCCCGTCGAACTTCGAGAGCCCGTTCGGCTCGGTCGGCATGATCGACCTGTGGAACCGCTGGCACATCTCGCTGTCGACGTGGTTGCGCGACTACGTGTTCAAGCCGCTCGGCCACTATCGCCGCGGGCGGCTGCGCGGTCATGCCAACCTCATCTTCACGTTTTTCCTGTGCGGCCTGTGGCACGGCGCCGCGTGGACGTTCGTGCTGTGGGGCGGCCTCAACGGCGTGCTGCTCGTCGCCGAGCGCATCTTCCGCGACCACGTGTGGGACTTCACGCGCGTCCGGTCGGCGCCCGGCCGCGCGGCGCTGGCCGTGGTCACGTTCGCGATCTTCGCCGTCGAGGCGGTGATGTTCCGCGCGCACAGCATCCACCAGGCCGCCGGCATGATGGCGACGATGCTCGGCCTGTACGGGCGCCCGGCGTCGTCGATCGTGCCGGCGCACGATGCACGCTTCGCGCTGGTGGTGGGCGCGTGCGTGCTGGCCGCGCAGATCGCCACGGTCAACGTGCGCGGCTGGGAATGGCTCGATCGCGTGTCGATCGGCTGGCGTGCCGCAGTGGCGGTGGCGGCGCTGTGCGCCGTGGTGTTCTCGCCGGGGCTCAATCCGGCGTTCATCTACTTCCAGTTCTGATGGCGCGCCGCTGGCTTGCCGCCTGGCTCCTCGCGCTCGTGGTCGTGCTCGGCGCGGCCGCAGCGTTCGAGGTGCATTTGCGCCAGCTCGGCTACGTGCCCACCGTCCAGGACGACGAGGACCTGTGGTCGCTGCAGGCCGATCGCCTGCGCGGCGCGACCAACCCGATCGCGCTGCTCGGCGCGTCGCGGATCCAGTTCGCGGTCGACCGCCAGCGCGTCGAGCAGGCGACCGGGCGCACGACGGCGATGCTCGCGGTCAACGGCGCGTATCCGGTCGCCGCATTGCGGTGGCTCGCAAAGGACACGTCGTTCAAGGGCCTCGCGGTGATCGGTGTCGACTCGCGTGGCCTCGACCGGCGCCACTGGGAAATGCAGCAGCGCTGGATCGACCACTACGAGCACCGCTGGACGTACGCGCGCGAGATCCACCGGCTCTTGCTGACGCCGCTGCAGGAGTACCTCGTGATGATGCGCTCGCCGTTCGCGTGGGTGGCGCTCGCGCGTCGCGAGCTCGCCGGCGAGCCGATGCCGTTCAACGACTACCTCGTCATGCGGCCGGACCGGGTGGGCTTCCTCGACTACGAGCGCACCGACGTCGCGGCGATCAAGCGCCAGCGTCTGATCGACCTCGTCGACTACTATCGCAATTACCCCCCCGCGCCGCCGGCCGAATGGCTCGCCGACCTCGCGCAGGTATCGAAGTGGGTGCGGACGATACAGGCGCGCGGGGGCAAGGTGGTGTTCTTCCGCGAGCCTTCCGCCGGCGAGCATCTCGTGCTCGACGAGAAGAACTACCCGCGCGGCGAATACTGGGACGCGTATGCGCGCATCTCGCCGGCGCCGATGATCGAGTTCCGCGACGAGCCGGAATTCAGGTCGTTCGTGCTGCCCGACACGTCGCACATCGACGGCAAGGACATCCCGCGCTTTACCGACGCGCTGCTCGCCGTGCTGGTCCGCCACGGCCTCATCGCGCCCACGGCGCAGTGAACGGTCGCCACGAGCCGGCCCCGTGATCCCGCGATTGACGACGCGAACCGGGTTTCCGCCGGTCGAGCGCGCGCTGCGCGAGCCCGATGGACTGCTCGCCGTGGGCGGCGACCTGCGCGTCGAGCGCCTCGTCGACGCCTACCGCCACGGGGTGTTCCCCTGGTACGCGGAGGGACAGCCGATCCTGTGGTGGAGTCCCGACCCGCGGATGGTCCTGTTCGTCGACGAGTTCGCGCCGTCGCGCTCGCTGCGGCGGCGCGTCAACGCGCGGCAATTCGACGTGCGCGTCGACACGGCGTTCGACGCGGTCATCCGCGCCTGCGCCGCTCCGCGCGAGGGCCAGGACGGCACGTGGATCACCGACGCGATGATCGACGCGTACGGCCGCCTGCATCGCGCGGGCTACGCGCATTCGGTCGAGGCCTGGCAGGGCGGCGAGCTCAAGGGCGGCCTCTACGGCGTAGGCCTCGGCCGCGTGTTCTTCGGCGAATCGATGTTCACGCGAGCCGCCGACGCGTCCAAGGTCGCGCTGGCGCACCTCGTGGCCATCGCGGCGTCGCGGCAAGTCGAGATGATCGACTGCCAGCAGCAGACCGCCCACCTGGCGTCGCTCGGCGCGCGGCCGATCCCGCGCGCGGCGTTTGCGATGCGGCTGCGCGAGTTGATACACTCGGACGAGCCGGCGGACTTCTGCGATCCGGGCGCGGCGCCCGAACTCTCGCTGTGAGCACGGGATGAGCAAACTCAACGACCTGCCGTTCGCGGTGCTGCAGTTCTATGCGACCGCCCCGTACCCGTGCAGTTATCTCACCGATCGCGCCGCGCGATCGCAGGTGGCGACGCCGAGCCACCTGATCGACACCGCCGTCTACAGCGAGCTCGTGCGGCTCGGCTTCCGGCGCAGCGGCGCGTTCACCTACCGGCCCTACTGCGATCGCTGCAGGGCGTGCGTGCCCGTGCGCGTGCCGGTCGACGCGTTCCGCCCGACAAGGACGCAGCGGCGGACCGCGAAGGAACATTCGTCGCTGCACGTGGTGCGCCGCGAGCTCGGCTACGACAGCGAGCATTACGATCTCTACCTGCGCTACCAGCGCTCGCGCCATCCCGGCGGCGGCATGGATCATGACAGCCGCGAGCAATACCAGCACTTCCTGCTGCACAGCAACGTCGCGACCGATCTCTTCGAGTTCCGGCGCGGCGGCGCGCTCAAGATGGTGAGCCTCGTCGATCGCCTCGACGACGGGCTTTCGTCGGTGTACACGTTCTACGACGCGGACGAGCGCGGCGCGAGCTACGGCACGTTCAGCGTGCTGTGGCAGATCGAGCGCTGCCGCGAGCTCGGCCTCAAGCACCTCTATCTGGGCTACTGGATCGAGAGCAGCCCCAAGATGGCCTACAAGGCCTCTTTCAGGCCGATCGAAGGCCTCCTCGACGGCGGCTGGCGGGTGCTCGCCGCCGACGATAACGCCACGGAATAGAACCATCGTTCGGTTCCTGCCGGGTTCGGCTCACGACCGCAGGTCGGCATCGCAATTGCGCGGATAATCAATGACTTGACGCGTTCTCGCGCGCAATGTCCGGGAATCGGTCACAGAGATGCCTTCCGTATGTGTAGGGTACAAATAGACCGAGGTTCCGCTTATTCGCTTCCGGAACCTGTTGCATATACCTGTAGGGCACGGTGGCACTCCCCGACGCTGCCTTCCATTTCCACACATTGTTACGTACAGTAGCCGTCGCAAAGCGTCGCGCATGAGGGTGCGAGGCGCGTGCGCGCAACAAAAATTTCCGTCCCGGGGGCTAAAAGATCATGAATGCAATCGTCGAGTTTCCTGCGCTTTCCACCATCAACGCGTACACGCAAGTCGAGATCGAGCACGACACCGAGCTTGGCGCGCTCTTCTCATGGATGAAACCGTCGCCGCGTCCGTGCTTCAATCCGCAGCTCCTCGAGGAATTTGAACACGCGGAGAAGCTGCTCGAATTGCACCAGGGCCACATCAACGACAAGGGCCGGCCGGCGCGCATCGACCACGTGGTGTTCGGCAGCGCGGTCCCGGGTGTGTTCAACCTCGGCGGCGACCTCGGTCTCTTCATCGAGAAGATCATGCGCAAGGACCGCGAGACCATTCGCCGCTACGCGCGGCTGTGCGTCGACCTCGTATACCGGCGCCACAGCGGTTTCGGTGCGAACATCTCGACGATCGCGCTGGTGCAGGGCAAGGCGCTGGGCGGCGGCTTCGAATGCGCGCTCGCTTGCGACACGATCTTCGCCGAGCGCAGCGCGACGTTCTCCTTCCCCGAATCGCTGTTCAGCCTGTTCCCCGGAATGGGCGCGCTGTCGTTCCTCGCGCGCCGCGTCGGCACGGCGAAGGCCGAGCAGATCTGCGCCAGCGCCGACGTCTACTCGGCCGAGGACATGCATCGCATGGGCATCGTCGACCGGCTCGTCGACGACGGCATGGGCGTCGAGGCGGTGAAACGCTTCATCGCGCAGCGCAATCGCCACGCCAACACGCATCGCGCGCTCAAGGCGGCGAAGGCGTTCTGCCAGCCGGTCACGCACGAGGAGCTCACGAGCATCGTCGACGTGTGGTCGGACGCTGCAATGCACCTCGACTCGCGCGACCTGCGGATGATGGCGCGCCTCGTCAAGGCGCAGGACCGGATGGCGACGATCACGCCGGAGGAAGCGGCGATCGAGACGATTTTCGCGCCGGGCCCGATGGTGGCCAGCGCCTAGTCAACGGAGGGACCGGCCCTTACAGCGACGCTCGTTTCTTCCGGGACAAGTACGAGTCGAACTCGCGGTCGGTCCTTTCGAAGCACTCACGGATTTCGCCGAGAAGCGCCTTGGCGTCCGCGCCCCCTCCGCGGATCGCCGCCTTGCCGATCTCGTCGCTTTGCGCGGCCAGCAGCGTGGCCCCCACGCTCATGGCCGCGCCCTTGATCGCGTGCGTGATCTCGCCGACCTCGACGCCGCGCTTGCCCTCGACGGCCTTGTCGAGGCGCGCCAGCAGGTCGCTCACGTCGGAGTGGAAGCCGCCGAGCAGGCGCACGAGGAACGACTCGTCGCTCGCGATCTTCTCCACGTCGGCGAGGCGCCGCATGTCGATCAGCGGCGCGAGCTCGGTGACGGCCGCCTTGCCGGCCTGCGCAGCGGCGCCATGGACGAACGAGCCGGCGCGGTTCGCGCGACGCGCGAGACGCTCGATGGATTGCAGCAGCGCCACCGCCTCGTAGGGCTTGCCGAGGAACTCGTCGGCGCCTGCCTTGCGTGAATTCTCGCGCGCCTCGGGCGTGACCGATGCCGACAGCACCATGATCGGCAGGTGCTCGCCCGGCGCCTCCATCGTGCGGATCGAGCGGATGACGTCGAGGCCGTTGCGCTTCGGCATGTTGAAGTCGACGATCGCGAGGTCGGGAACTTCCTCGTCGTAGCGGTCGAGCGCTTCCTCGCCGTCGGCCGCGAGGATCACCGAGTGGCCGGCCGTCTCGAGCAGCTGCGAGATGATCGCGCGGTTGGTCGGGTTGTCCTCGGCGACGAGGATGCGGCGCGCGACGCGCTGCTCGGCCAGCACCTCGCCGAGGTTGATGATCTGCGCGCCCTCCGACACCTGCGCGGCGACCGCGTGCACGGCGTTGCGAATGAGCTTGGCGGGCGCGGTCGACGCGATCCTGCTGACGCCCTCCATCTGGTCGATCGGGCTCGCCGCCTCGTCGCTCGTCAAGTAGATGAGCGCCGGCGCCGTTTCGCCGCCTTCGGACGCGATGGAGGTGAAGAGATCGCGGGCGATCCGCGCGTCTCCCGCGATGAGGACCGCGGGCACATTGACGCCGCTGACCTGCAGCTTGCGGAACGTGGCCAGGAGCGCGGCGGCGCTGCCCACGGTCTCCACGCGGCCGCACGCCGACTCGACGCTCGGGATCACGCGCGCCGCCGTCTCGGCATCGGCGAGCAGTACGGCCGCGCGCGATTCCTCCTCGGCGGGCAGCGCCGCGCCCGCGCTCTTGGTCAGTGGCACCTCGAACCAGAACGTGCTGCCCTTGCCGAGATCGCTCGTCACGCCGATCGAGCCCGACATCAGCTCGACGAGTTGCTTCGCGATGGTCGTGCCGAGGCCGGTGCCGCCGTATTGGCGCGTCGTCGATTCGTCGGCCTGCACGAAGCGCTCGAAGATGCGCTGCTGCACGTCCTGCGACATGCCGATCCCCGTGTCGCGGACCTCGAAGCGCAGTCGCAGCGACACGTCGTTCTCGCTCACCAGCGTGACGTTGGTCGTGATCTCGCCGGCGTGCGTGAACTTGATCGCGTTGCTGAGGAGGTTGAGCAGCACCTGGCGCAGGTGATGGAGGTCGCCGCGGAGGTGATAGTCGATCGAGGGGTCGACCATCGCGCGGAACTGCAGGTTCTTGGCCGCCGCGTGCGGCCTCAGCAGGCGCACCAGCGTGTTGAGCATCGAATGCAGGTCGAAGTCGATGACCTCGATGCTCAAGCGCCCGGCCTCGATCTTCGAGATGTCGAGGACGTCGTCGACCAGCGAGCGCAGCACGCCGACCGAATGGCGCAAGAGACGCATCAGCTCGGTCTGGTGGGCGTCGAGCCGCGTGACATTGAAGAGGTCGACGACGCCGACGATGCCATTGAGCGGCGTGCGCATCTCGTGGCTCATGTTCGCGAGGAACGAGCTCTTTGCGCGGTTCGCCTCCTCGGCCTTGGCGCGCGCCTCCTGGATGCGCGTCAGCAGCGTCGACACGTAGAGCGGCAGGACGACCAGCGAGATGAACAGGCTCCAGCCCGCCACCTCGTGTCGGCGCCAGTAAGGCGAGAACAGCAGCGCGACGAGGAACCCGGCCAGGCACAGCGCCTGGCAGGCGAAGAGGTGCTTGCGGCCGAACCGGAAGCCGTTGCCGAAGGTGATGAACAGGTAGACGCCGACCATCGACACGCCGGCCTCGCCGGAGAGCACGACGACCATCGTCGCGGTGCCCGCGTCGGCGACCATCGCGGCGAGGCGCCGGTGGACGTTGGGCGCCGGCCAGAGGCAGATCGCCACGAAGATCGCGAACGCGAAGAAGAGATCAGCCGCCAGCGTCGACAGCAGCAGCAGCTGCGTATGGGTCGAATCGTCGAGGCTCGGCGTGTAGCTCGTCGCCATGTAGGCGAACACCAGCGCCACGATGACGATCCGGAGGATCGCCTGCTCGTGCTCCGAATCCGCGCGCGTGGCGAGTCGCTCGCGAAGCGATCGGACGGCGCGCAGAAGGTGGGAATCCCTGATCACAGGCAGTATTGGACGATTTCCCGAGCCATGAGGTCAAGCAATAATCGCGCCGATATTCGACAACTCGTTGATCGGGCGCGGGAAGGGTACCGCGAAACCGCCCCTTCGACTTGTCCGGGCCCCGATACCCATACGGTAGCGCGGTGCCGAGCGCGCGCAACTGTAGATTCCTGCGCCTGCCGGCGGACGGTCCGCCGGGGTCGACAAACGGGCGCGCAGGCGGGCGACCCGCCGCCACGCGGGCGATGGCGCTCGCCAGGGCCGCCGGGCGCCGGGCGACGCCGGCGCCCCTCACCGCGGCGGGGCGCCTACAGGATCTCGGCCGCGTGGTCGGCCAGCCGCGAGCGCTCGCCCCGCATCAGCGTGATGTGCCCGGAGTGCGACCAGCCCTTGAAGCGATCGACGACGTAGGTGAGCCCCGAGCTCCCCTCGGTGAGGTAAGGCGTGTCGATCTGCGCGATGTTGCCGAGGCAGACCACCTTGGTGCCCGGTCCCGCGCGCGTGATCAGCGTCTTCATCTGCTTCGGCGTCAGGTTCTGCGCCTCGTCGATGATCAGGTACTTGTTGATGAACGTGCGGCCGCGCATGAAGTTGAGGCTCTTCACCTTGATCCGCGAGCGGATGAGGTCGCGCGTCGCCGCGCGGCCCCATTCGCCGGCTTCGTCGTCGGTCTTGTTGAGCACGTCGAGGTTGTCCTCGAGCGCGCCCATCCACGGGTTCATCTTCTCTTCCTCCGTGCCGGGCAGGAAGCCGATGTCCTCGCCGACCGGCACCGTCACGCGCGTCATGATGATCTCGGTGTACACCTTGAACTCCAGCGTGAGCATCAGGCCGGCGGCGAGCGTCAGCAGCGTCTTGCCGGTGCCCGCCTGGCCGAGCAGCGTCACGAAGTCGAGGTCAGGGTTCATCAGCAGGTTGAGCGCGAAGTTCTGCTCGCGGTTGCGCGCGGTGATGCCCCAGACGTTGTTCTTCTGATGCGTGTAGTCCTTGAGCGTCGACAGGAGCGCCGTGCGCCCGGTGATCTCCTTGACGACCGCGTGGAACGGCTGCTCGCCCGGCTTCTCGAGGTAGACGAACTCGTTGGTGAGCAGCGACGGCACCAGGGGCCCCGTGATCCGGTACATCGTGTGGCCGCCGGCCTGCCACGATTCCATGCCCTTGCCGTTGCGCTCCCAGAAGTCGTCCGGCAGCGCCTGCATGCCAGGGTAGAGGAGCTCGGTGTCCTCCAGCACCTTGTCGTTGAAGTAATCCTCGGCGGCGATGCCCAGCGCGCGCGCCTTGATCCGCATGTTGATGTCTTTCGACACCAGGATCACGTCGCGCGACGACTCGCGCTCGGCCAGCTCCTTGACGACGGCGAGGATCTGGTTGTCCGCCTTGCCGTAGGCGAGCGACGGCGGCAGCGCCGCGCCGAGCGCCTCGGTCTGCAGGAAGAGGCGCCCGCTGGCGGCGCCGTTCGACTTGCCCGTGAGCGGTATCCCGAGCGCGATCGCGTCGCGCGAGGACTCCGTTTGCGCGGTCACGAGCTCGTCCAGGAAGCGCGATGCCTGGCGCGCGTTGCGCGCGACCTCGGTCACGCCCTTCTTGTTGTTGTCGAGCTCCTCGAGCGTGAGGATCGGCAGGTAGATGTCGTGCTCTTCGAAGCGGAACAGGCTCGTCGGGTCGTGCATCAGCACGTTGGTGTCGAGCACGAAAAGCTTGGTGGCCGGGGACGCGCCCGGGCGGGCGGACTTGCGGGACGGGGCTAGGGGACTGTGCGGGGATGGAGCGGGGCGCAGCTTGCGTTCGACCATGGGCCTCCAGATTCGACCGAAGGGCGACCGCCGTTGCGGTCGCCTGCGGTTCACTCTAGGCGGTACATCGACGGGCCACAAGGTCTTGTGTCCGGGCCCCCGCCGCCCCGCGAGGGTTTGTGGTGGAAACGAAACAGCGGGACTTCGGTCGCATGGCCGCCAGGATCGACGCGACGCCTGCCGGACGCGGTCGGTGTGGAATGGCGGGAGCCTACGCCGCGCGCTGCAGGAAGAAAACGCCCGCGGCGATGAACCCGATTCCGCCGATCTGCATCATCGAAAGGCGCTCGCCGAAGAGCAGCACGCCGGTGCACGCGACGAAGACCAGCGTCAGCCCGGTGTAGACGGGAAAGAGCTCGGCCAATTCGAACCGCCGCAGCGCGTGCAGGTACCAGAGGAAGACGCCTCCATAGAGCGCCAGCGCGACGCCGACCACCGCGCCCTGCGAAGTCAGCAGCTCGACGAAGGTCGCATGCGGCTTCTGCGATGCCCATTTGAGGAGCGCGTGCGCCGTCGTCAGCACGAGCGCGAGCCCGGTGGCGTTGATGAGCATCGGTGCTTGCGTGGCATTCATGGCACGAGCCTCCAGGTCCTGGCGCTGCCCGCGTGCGGCACGAAGGACACGATTTCGATCGCGCGCGGATCGGCTGCGGCGACGTCGACCTGCCAACGATGCATGGAACCCGCAGCGCAGCGATACAGCCGGGTGACAAGATCCGCGGCAACCGGGACAACCGCTGTGCCGTCGCAGCGAACGTCGCTCGTCCACGCGGGCATCCACGTCACCCGCGGATTGGTGACGACGACGACCTCGGCGGGCGGCGCGTCGAAAGCATACGCGACGCGCGTCGGCTCCCCGGTTGCGTACGGATGCGGCGGGTACGCCGCGTCGTGCGGGAATTCGCGCAGCGGCGGCGCCGCGACAATGCGCGCGACGGCGTCGAGGCCGATGCCGCCGACGCGCTGCGCAGGCACTGCGTCGAGCGCGCGGTAGTGGCGCATGGCGAGTCCCAGGCGGCCGCCACCGGCGCTCCCGCGCGCCTCTTCGGAAAATTGCGGAACGCTGGCCGCGCAGTGCATGCGCAGCGGCATCGCGTAGAACACGTCGAGCGCGTAGGCGAGCGCACCGTAGACAGGCGCGGGCGAGGCGCACAGCGCGCGTCCCAGGCGATCGACGTCGAGCGCCGGAAGCCAGACATCGGCGGGCGTCGGGATTGCGGGTGGCGACCGCGCGATGTCCGCGATGACGGGCTCGATGCGCCCGCCGCCCTCGCGCATCGAGCGAACAATGCCGACGCCGACGGCGAGCGACGTCGCCAGCACGGCGCCCACGGCGATCGGCGCGACGCGCGGGCGGCGTTGCAGCCATGCACGCCATCCGGCAGCCACCAGCAGCGCATAGCCCGGCACGATCGAGTAAGCCATGTACACCGGCGTCACCGGACGAACCAGCGCGACGAACGCGGTCGCGATGATCGTCAACGTGATGCCGAGGCGCGCCGCGCGGTCGCCGCCGACCGCGGCTGCGACGCCGCGCACCGCGCCCGCGATGCCGGCGAGCGCGGCCACGAGCGCGACGTTCGCCGCGAATGCGCTGCCCGGCCGGTACACGGCGGCCATGATCGCGTGAGGCCCCTCCCATGCGATGCTCCAGAGCAGCGCCGGCACACGCGCGATGTTGGCCAAGCTGACGTTTGCGCTCGCGACCGCCTGGGAGGCTCGCGCGACGTCAGGCGATCCGAGCAGCAACGGTAGGAATGGAATCGCGAATCCGGCCGCCGCGGCGATCAGCGCAGCCGCGCGCGCGCGCAGCGGACCAGCCATCGCGCCTGGATGCCGCCAGGCGGAGGCGGCGATGACCAGCGCCAGCCACGCGCTCGAAGGATGGGCATGCGTGGCGAGCGCCGCGGCAATGCCGGCGGCGAACCAGCCTGCGGCGTGTGGCGCATCGCGCATGCGCACGACGATATGGACGGTCGCGAGCGTGAGCGTGCGCACGACGTTCGTGCTCGCGAAGCCGACCGACTCGAAGCTCGCCCATCCGGGCATCGCGAGCGCCACCGCAAACAGCATGCCGAGACGCGCATCGGCGAGGCGGCGGCCGATGGCATACGCGAGCGGGAACTGGCACGCGCCGATCAGCATGACGAACAGCGCCGCGGCGAGCCACGCGGGCCACACTGCGAGCGGCAGCGCAAGCGCGTAGAACCATGCCGGGCCGAGATGGGCACGCGCGGCGATCAGCGGGCCCAGAATGGGCGTCGCGCCGTCGTGGACGATCGACCAGGCCACGGCGACATCGCGTCCCGGATCGTAGCCACCGCCGACGAACGCGCCGAACCCCAGGTACGCGATGGCAATCAGTGCGACGAGGGCCGCGTCGAGCGGCGCCGATCGCATCACGGCGCCGGTGGAGGCACGCCGTGGCGTGCGCGCACGACGTAGATCGGCCGCGACTTCACCTCGTCATAGATGCGCGCGACGTATTCCCCGAGTATGCCGAGCGACAGGAGCTGCAGGCCGCCGAGGAACAGCACGAGAGTGATCGTCGACGCATAGCCGGGCAGGTCGATGCCGAGCACCAGCGTCTTGCCGACGAGCCATGCGCCGTAGACGATCGCCACCAGCGCCATGACGAAGCCGGCGAAGCTGGCGATCTTGAGCGGCGCCGCGGAGAACGACATGATCGCATCGCTGCCGAGGCGCCACAGGCGGGCGATTCCGAACGACGACCGGCCCTCCGCGCGCGCGGCGACGTCGTAAGGCACCGTCGCGTAAGGGAAGCCCGCCCACGCGTAGAGTCCCTTCATGAAGCGCGTGCGCTCGGGCAGCGCGCGCAGCGCCGCCACGACCGGTGCCGACAGCAGCCGGAAATCGCCGGCGCCTTGCGGCAGGTCGATCGACGTCACGCGCCGGAACATCGCGTAGAACGCGCGTGACATCAAGCGGCGCAACGCGCCATCGTGCGGCGCATTGCGGCGTATCGCGACCACCATCGGCGCGCCCTCGCGCCAGCGCGCGACCAGCTCGGCGACCACTTCCGGCGGGTGCTGCAGGTCGGCGTCGATCGGCACGACCGCTTCGCCGCGGGCGTGGTCGAGGCCGGCGGTCAGCGCGACTTCCTTGCCGAAGTTGCGGGTGAGCGCGACGACGCCGATGCGCGGGTCGCGCGCGTGAGCGGCCAGCATGGCGGCGAGCGAGGCGTCGCGGCTGCCGTCGTCGACGAAGACGATCTCCCAGGCGAGGTCGAGGCGATCGAGCGCGGCGGTGGCGCGCGCCACGAACGCGTCGATGTTGGCGGCTTCATCGCGGACCGGCACCACGAGCGACAGGATCGGGGCCACGGCGCCAACATGCCCGGTCGCGACGGCGGTCATCGTCGTGGGTTCGTCTCAGCGCATCGACTCGACGAACGCCAGCACCTCGTCGGCGTGGCCGGGCACCTTGACGCCGCGCCACTCGCGGACGAGGCTGCGCGCGCCGTCGATGACGAACGTGCTGCGCTCGATGCCGCGCACCTTCTTGCCGTACATGTTCTTCATCTTCATCACGCCGAACGCCTTGCACAGCGTCTCGTCCGGATCGGCGATGAGCTCGAACGGAAAGCCCATCTTCTCCTTCCACCGGGCGTGCGAGGCGAGCGTGTCGCGCGACACGCCCACGATCGCGGCGCCAGCCTTGCGGAATCGCGCGTAGCGGTCGCGGAAATCGGCGCCCTCGGTGGTGCAGCCCGGCGTGTTGTCGCGCGGATAGAAGTACAGGACGACGGTCTCGCCCTTGTGCGCCGACAGCTTGAACGTGCCGGCCGTCGAGACGGCGCTGAAATCGTCGATCTTCATCGGATGTCCACCGTTTCGCCGGCACGCGCCGCCGGCGCTTCGTTGCGATCGAATCCGGCGAGGAATTCCTCGCCCTGCACGAGCAGCGTGCCCGTGCGCCCGTCGATCGTGCCGGGCGCCGACTCGCATCGCGGCAGCGCCATCGGCTCGACCGCATCGTACAGCGCGCGCACCGGCACGAGGTCGAAGCCCTGCGCGCGCCAGCCGGCGACCAGCGACTCGAGCACCGGCGCGAGCCGCATGCCCTCGAGCTCCGCGTGCAGCGTGAACACGTGGCTCGTCGCGGCGCCGGCGGTGCGCGAGAGCAGGCGCTCGGCGACGTTGTCGGGCGTGATGCCGTCGAGGCCGATCAGCTCGTCGAGCGTCGGCAGCGTGGTCGGGAACTGAGGGCAGCGGATCAGCTCGGCGTTCCAGACGGGCAGGTGCGGCGACCGGCCGCGGCCGTCGGAGCAATAGTCGAAGCCGAGCGATTGCGTGAGCCGCATCGCGTGCACGTTCATCTGCCAGCCCGCGGCGCCGTGCGTGCGCGGCGGCTCGCCGAAGATCGCCGCGAAGCGCGTCACCGCCTTGTCCATCTCGCGCGCGGTCCACGCGGCATCGGCCGCCATCACGCCGTCCTGCCACCGCACATGGTCGAAGCAGTGGATGCCGCACTCGTAGCCGAGATCGCGCACTCCCCGCATGATGCGCGCGCCGCGCGCGCCGATGTCGGGCCCGGGCAGCAGCGTGCCGTTGAGCAGCGTGCGCACGCCGTAGTGCGACACGACGCTGGTGCGCTTCACCTTGCCGAAGAAGCCCGGGCGAAACACGCGCTTGATCGCGCGACCCGTGTGGTCGGGGCCGAGGCTCCACAGGAACGTCGCGCCGGCGCCGTGGCGGCGGAAGAGGTCGACCAGCCGCGGCACGCCTTCGCGCGTGCCGCGCCAGGTGTCGACATCGACCTTGAGGGCGAGGAGCGGCATCGCGGTGCCGGGCGGCGACGCCGGCGTCAGTCGACGAGCGCGCGCGCGCTCGCCACATGCCCGCGGTACGCGTCGAAGATGTGCCGCAGCGCGGCGTCCATCGGCACGCGCGGCTCCCAGTCGAGGTCGCGCATCGTGGTGTCGATCTTCGGCACGCGGTTCTGCGTGTCCTCGTAGCCGGGACCGTAGTACGCATCGGCGGTGGTGTCGACGAGCTTCACGCGGCGCGCCGAGTCGCGGTATTCGGGGTAGCCGACGGCGAGCTCGAGCATCATCGTCGCGATCTCGCGCACCGAGAAGTCGTTGGTGGGGTTGCCCACGTTGTAGATCTTGCGCGTGGCGACGCCGTCGCGATTGGCGATGATCGCCATCAGCGCGTCGATGCCGTCGTCGATGTAGGTGAACGCGCGGCGCTGCGCGCCACCGTCGACCAGCTGGATGGGCTCGCCGCGCACGATGTGGCCGAGGAACTGGGTGATGACGCGCGAGCTGCCTTCCTTCGGCGTGTTGATCGAGTCGAGCCCCGAGCCGATCCAGTTGAATGGCCGGAACAGCGTGTAGTCGAGGCCCTGCTCGAGGCCGTACGCGTGGATCACGCGATCCATCAGCTGCTTCGCGCAGGCATAGATCCAGCGCGGCTTGTTGATCGGGCCGAGCACGAGGTTCGAGCGCTCGGCGTCGAACTCGGCGTCGCCGCACATGCCATACACCTCGGACGTCGACGGGAACACCACGCGCTTGCCGTAGCGCACGGCGGCACGCACGATCGGCAGGTTGGCCTCGAAGTCGAGCTCGAACACGCGCAGCGGCTCGCGCACGTACGTGGCGGGCGTGGCGATCGCCACGAGCGGCAGCACGACGTCGCACTTCTTGACGTGGTACTCGATCCACTCGCGGTTGATCGTGATGTCGCCCTCGAAGAAGTGGAAGCGCGGCGCGTCGATCAGGTTGCCGATGCGGTCGACCTGCATGTCCATGCCGTGGATTTCCCAGTCGGTGCGGTCGATGATCGCGCGCGACAGGTGATGGCCGATGAAGCCGTTGACGCCGAGGATCAGGATGCGTTTCATGGACGGGCGCGCCGCGGGGATGGGCGCCATTCTACCGGCAGCGCGCGCGGCGCCCGGGGCGTGTGCGGCTCGCGGCTCCCGGATCGCGGAATCAGCGTGGCGCGGCGAGCGCGGCGATCGCGGCGGCGCCGGCAGGCGCGCCGCCGATCGACGCGTCCAGGATCTCGAGATGGGCGCCGTCGCCGCAGCGCGCGAACGCGCGCTCGCCTTGCACGTAGATGCCCGTCGACAATGCCGCGCCGGGCGGCGGTGTGGTGAGCATTCTCGTGCGCAGCACTGCGAGTCGGCCGCCGGGCAGGTCGACGAAGGCGCCCGGGTAGGGCGGCGCCACCGCGCGGACGAGGTCGTGCACGCGCTTCGCCGGCCACGCGAGGTCGATGCGGCCGTCGTCCGGCGTGCGCCCGCCGAAGTACGACCCCGCCGCGAGGTCGTTGGCGCGCCGCGGCGCGCTGCCGGCGACGAGCGCCGGCAGGATGTCGTCGAGCAATGCCGCGCCGGCGGCGGCGACGCGGTCCTGCACCTCGCGGGCCGTATCGTCGGGGCCGATCGCCACGGCACGCTGCGCGACGATGGCGCCGGCGTCGGGCTTCGCCGTCATGTAGTGCAGCGTCGCGCCGGTCTCGACCTCCCCGTTCAGCACCGCCCAGTTGACGGGCGCGCGGCCGCGGTAGCGCGGCAGCAGCGAGCCGTGCAGGTTGAGCGCGCCGCGGCGCGCCGTGGCGAGCAGCGCCGGCGACAGCATCCGGCGGTAATAGAAGCTGAACAGGAAGTCCGGCGCGAGCGCTGCGATGCGCGCGACGAATTCGGGTTGGTTCGGGTCGCCCGGCGTCGCGATGTCGAGGCGAAGCTCGCGCGCGACGTCGGCGACGCGCGCGAACCAGGTGTTCTCGCGCGGGTCGTCCTCGTGCGTGACGACCAGCGGGATGTCGATGCGATGCCGGGCGAGCACCTTGAGGCAGGCGGCGCCCATGTCGTGATACGCGAAGACGACGGCGCGCGCCACCGGGGCTTCAGCGCGGGTCGATGTCGCGCTCGAGCACGCTGCGCACGCGGTAGCGCGGCCGCTCGCGCACCTGCTGGTAGATGCGACCGACGTATTCGCCGACGATGCCGAGGCCGAACAGCACGATGCCGATCAGGAAGAACTCGAGAATGTCGCGATCCCAGAGGCTCGCGATGCCGTCGGTCAGGGTGCCATTGATCGCGCGCTCGGCGATGTAGACGACGTAGATGATCGCCGAGAGGATCGACACCGCCATGCCGAGCAGCGAGAACATCTGCAGCGGCACGACCGAGAAGCCGGTGACGAGGTCGAAATTGAGGCGGATGAGCCGGTAGAGCGAATACTTCGATTCGCCGGCTGCGCGCTCGGCGTGCGCGACTTCGACCTCCGCGGGATGATGGGCGAACGTGTACGCGAGCGCCGGGATGAATGTGCTGACCTCCGGGGTCGCGGCGATCGCATCGGCGATGTCGCGGCTGTAGGCGCGCAGCATGCACCCCTGGTCGGTCATGCGGATTTTCGTGATGCGCTCGCGCAGCCGGTTCATCGCGCGCGACGCAGCGCGCCGCCACCAGGCGTCCTCGCGCGTCGCGCGCACGCCGCCCACATAATCGGCGCCGGCGTCCATCGCCGCCAGGAGCCGTGCGATCTCCTCGGGCGGGTTCTGCAGGTCGGCGTCGAGCGTGACGACGCGCTCGCCGCGCACGCGCTCGAAGCCGGCGACGATCGCCATGTGCTGGCCGTAGTTGGACGAGAAGTTCACGACGCGCGTGACGTCGGGCCGCGCCTCGAATTGCGCCTTCAGCAATGCCGCCGAGCGGTCGCGGCTGCCGTCGTTGACGAAGATCGCCTCGTAGCGGAGCCCGAGCGCGTCGAGCGCCGGATAGAGGCGCGCGAACAGCGCGGTGAGTCCCGCCTCCTCGTTGTACACGGGAATCACCACCGACAGGTCGAGCGCGGTCGTCATTCATTCCCCCCGAAGCGAGCTGCGCTCGCCTCCCCCCGCCGGGGGGCAGCGCCCTCGGTGTCCATGACCAGCGGCCCGGCGGCGCTCATCGGCGGTGGCCCCGCAGCAGCGCGTCGCAGGCCTCGCAGACGCGATCGACGTCGGCATCGGTCATCCGCGTGTGCAGTGGCAGCGTCAAGGTTTCGCGGGCGATGCGTTCGCTCACGGGGAACTGCCCGTCACGCCCGCCCAGCGCACGGCCGAGCGTCGTCAGGTGCGACGCCTCGTACGACACGCCGCTGCCGATCCCCTGCGCGTCGAGTGCGTCGCGGAAGGCGCGGCGGTCGAGCGTGAGGCGGTCGAGGGGGAGGAGCACGCTCCACATGTTCCAGGAATGGCCGTCGTCGCCGGCCGGCGTGGGCGGCAGCACGGCGCCCAGGTCGCGCGGGAACCGCGCGCCATAGCGGTCGACGAGCGCGCGCCGGCGCGCGAGGAATTCAGGCAGGCGTGCGAGTTGCGCGACGCCGATGCGCGCGTTGACGTCGGGCAGGTTGAACTTGCCGCCGGCCTCCGCGACGTCGCGCGTGCGGTCGGCCAGCGCGCGAATGCCGTGGAAGCGCAAGGCATCGACGCGCGCCGCCTCGGCGTCGTCGTTGACGACGATCGCGCCGCCCTCGATCGACGTCATGTTCTTGTTTGGATGGAAGCTGAACGTCGCGATGTCGCCCGACGCGCCGAGGTTGTGCCCCTGCCAGCGCGAGCCCATTACCAGCGCCGCGTCCTCGACGACGCGCAGGCCGCGGCGGCGGGCGAGCGCGTACAGCGCGTCGAGGTCGGGCAGCGATCCAGGCCAGTACGTCGGCAGGATCGCGCGCGTGCGCGGCGTGATCGCCGCCTCGACCGCGGCAATGTCGAGATTGCGTGTGACGAGGTCGCAATCGACGAACACCGGCGTGGCGCCGCGGCGCACGATCATGTTCATCGCCGTGAAGAACGTCTGTGTCGGCGTGATCACCTCGTCGCCGGGCCCGACGGCCGCCACGGCCAGCGCGATCTCGATCGCGGCGGTCGCGCTCGTGACGACGCGCACGGGGCGCCCGCCGAAGAAGCGGGAAAGTGCCTGCTCGAACGCCTTCACCCACGGTCCGCTCGTCAACTGGCCGGAACGCATGACGTCGCCGACCGCGGCGATGGTCGCCTCGTCGAGGTCCGGGCCGGCGAACTTGAGATAGGCCGGCGTGCGCAGCGGCGCGTTCATTGGACGACCCTTCGCGCTTCGCGCATCGGGGTTGATTCTCGCTTGGGGCGGCCCGGCGCGCTCATGCCGGCCGCGCGATCAGGAACACGCCGGCGATGATGAGGCCGAGCCCGAGCCAGCGCATCACCGTCATCGCCTCGCCGAAGAGGAAATACGCGGCGATCGCGTTGATGATGTAGGCGAGCGACAGCAGCGGATAGGCGATCGACACCGGCACACGCGACAGCCCCATGATCCAGACGAGGAGGCTCACGCCGTAGCACGCGACGCCGGCGATGAAGGGGCCCGTGTGCGCCATCCGCCACAGCATCGAGAACCAGTTGTCGCGCGTCAGCGTGATGACGCCGAGCGCGTTGGTGCCGGCCTTGAGCAGGAGCTGCGCGCCGGCGTTGAGGAGGATGCCGGTGAACAGGAACGCGAAGGCCGGCGCGGTGAGCGTCGTCATCATCGCCTCGCGACGAAGATGCGCCGCGGGTCGCGCGCCAGGATGCGCATCGGCACGCCTTGCGCGGCGAGGAAGTCATAGGTTTCAGGTCGCATCAGCGCATAGCCCTGGGGAAGCGCCTTCCAGTCGCGAATCCAGCGCGGATACTTCGGATACGCCTTGCGCGGCTCCGCGTCCAGCCCGAGCGCCAGCTCGTCGCGGAAGTCGACGATCGTGGCGGTGCGCCCGAGATAGTACGGGAAAGTCTGGTCGTAGGTGCCGACCTGGAACACCGGCGCCTTGGGGTCGAGGCGATCCGCGGGCGGCAGGTTGCCGAGGTCGTGGACGAGGCCCGCGGCGGAGCGGATCGGCGCGAACGCATCGTGGCCGATGAACGCGATCTGGAAGCCGGCGAGGCCGCAGCACGCCATCGCCGTGACGCCGATCACCTTGGCGCGATCGCCGCCGGCGCGGAACGCGATCGTCGCGATCAGCGCGCCCAGCGTGAACACCACGCCGGCCTTGACGAGCCACGGGTGATAGGCGACGAAGAGCGCCGCGGGCGTGTCCGCGTCGGCCCAGTGATGGATGACGCTCGGGTAGCCGAACAGCACGAACAGCAGGAAGCCCGACGACAGCGCGAGCTGCGGCAGCGACAGCCACCACAGCTCGCGATCTCGCATCCGCACGAGCTCGCGGCCGAGCAGCATCGCTACCGGCGCGTATTCGGGCAGGATGTACGAGGGCAGCTTGGAGCCCGACAGGCTGAAGAACACGAACACGAAGTGCGCCCACACGAAGCAGAAGCGGCCCCAGTCGAAGCCGTTGGCGTCGGCCGTGCTGTCGCGCCAGCTGCGCAGGTAGGTGGCGCCCCAGACGAACAGCCACGGCATCACGCCGAAGCCGAAGATCGGCACGAAATACCACAGCGGTCCCTCGCGATTGTGGTCGGTGGTGAGGAAGCGGTCGACGTGCTCGTGGATGAAGAAGAACTCCGCGAACTCGGGGTTGTGGCGCGACACCAGCACGAACCATGGCGCCGTGAGCGCGAAGAACAGCGCGAGGCCGGGCAGGAGATGGAGGCGCTTCCACGGCCCGCGGTCGCGCGTCGCCAGCGTATAGAACACCAGCGAGCCGCCGGCGATCACCAGCGCGACCGGTCCCTTGGTCATCGTCGCCGCGGCCAGCGCCGCGTACGTCAACAGCATGTAGTTGCGCACCGACCCCGCGCTGCGCGACGCCTGTTGCGCGCGCAGGAACGCGCACAGCGCGAGCGTAAGCCAGCCCGCGAAAAAGGCGTCGAGCGACGCGAAATGCGACATCGCGATGGTCATGACGAAGCTCGCCATGACGAGCGCGGCCAGCGCACCCGTGAGGGGCGTCGCGAGCGCGCCCGCGGTGACGCCGACCGCGATGATCGCGAGGAAGCCGCCCCCCGCCGGGGCGAGGCGCGTCGTCCACTCGTCGACCTCGAACGCCTTGTACGCGGCGGCGGTGAACCAGTACTGCAGCGGCGGCTTCTCGAAGTACTTGAGGTCGTTGAGGCGCGGCGTCAGCCAGTCGCCGGTGACCGCCATCTCGCGGGCGATCTCGCCGTAGCGCCCCTCGTCGGGGTGCTCGAGGACGCGCGTGTCCAGCGCGGCGAACCACGCGAACGAAACGAAGGCCGCGATGAGGAGCCATGCGGCGCGCGACAAGGCGGGCGGGAATTGCAATGCGAAGGTGAGCGATGCGAGCGTCGGGATTCTATCGCGGACCGCGCATCGCGGCCGCCCGGACGCTTGCGCTCGCTCGCCGGCGCGCGCTTGCCGCGCGTCGCACGGCGCAAGTAACATGGCGCACCCACACGCCGATCGCCGCACCCTGCCGGCGCCCCCAGCACCGATGCCCGCGCCGCTTGCCCTCTACGACAACTACACGCGCTCGCTGCGGCCGTTCGCGCCGCTCGGCGCCGGTCCGGTGGGCCTGTACACCTGCGGTCCGACCGTCTACGACTATCAACATATCGGCAACTTCCGCACCTTCCTGTTCGAGGACGTGCTGAAGCGCGTGCTGATGGCGAACGGCTACGACGTCCGCCACGTGATGAACATCACGGATGTCGGGCACCTCGTGGCGGACGGCGACGACGGCGAGGACAAGATGGCGGTCGGCGCGCGACGCGCCGGCAAGACCGCATGGCAGATCGCCGGGATCTACACCGAGGCGTTCCTCGCCGACATGCGCGCGCTCGCCATCCTGCCGCCGACGGTGCTGTGCCGCGCGACCGACCACATCGCCGAGCAGGTCGCGTTCATCGCCGACCTCGAGTTGCGCGGCTACACCTACCGCACGGCGGACGGCATCTACTTCGACACGTCGCGGCAGCCCGACTACGGCTATCTCGCGCGGCTCGACCGCGCCGGCCTCGAGGCCGGCAAGCGCGTCGATATCGGCGACAAGCGCTCGCCGACCGACTTCGCGCTGTGGAAGTTCTCGCCGCCGGGCGAGCAGCGCCAGATGGAATGGCCCAGCCCCTGGGGCGTCGGCTTCCCGGGGTGGCACATCGAATGCTCGGCGATGGCGCAGAAGTACCTCGGCGACTTCTTCGACATTCACTGCGGCGGCGAGGACCACATCCCGATCCACCACACCAACGAGATCGCGCAGACCGAGGCGCGCGTCGGCACGCGCCTCGCCAATTTCTGGATGCACGGCTATTTCCTGCTCGCCAACGACGCCAAGATGGCAAAATCGGCGGGCGAGTTCCTGCGTGTCAAGGCGCTCGTCGACCGTGGCTACGATCCGCTCGCGTTCCGCTATCTCTGCCTCACCGCGCACTACCGGACGCAGCTCAACTTCACGTGGGACGCGCTCGATGCCGCGGCCACCGGCCTCGCGCGGCTGCGCGCTGGCTTCCATGCGCTGCCGGACGATGGCTCGGCCGCCGACGCGGCGAGCGTCGAGCGCTTCATGAGCCACGCCAACGACGACCTCAACATGCCGCGCGCGTTGGCCGTCGCGTGGGAAGTGCTGCGCGGCGACCTCGCGGGAGGCGTGAGGCGCGCGACGATCGCGGCGCTCGACGCGACGATGGGCCTCGGCATCGCGCATTGGCATCCACGCGAGGACATCGTGCCCGACGACGTGCGCGCGCTCGCCGAGGCGCGCCTCGCCGCCCGCGCGGCGCGCGACTTCGCCGAATCCGACCGCCTGCGCGACGCGCTCAAGTCCGCGGGTTGGGACGTCGAGGACCGCAAGGGGGCTTACACCCTGAAGCGTGCCGCCGCCGCTGCCGCTTCGAAGGGCGAGGGCGTCGCGCGGTGAAGCTCGCCACCGTCGACGACGGCACGCGCGACGGCCGTCTCGTGGTCGTGTCGCGCCATCTTTCACGCGCGGTCGCGGTGCCGGAGATCGCGCGCACGCTGCAGGCGGCGCTCGACGACTGGCTGCGCGTCGCGCCGATGCTCGCGACCCTCAGCGCAGCGCTCGACGCGACCGACCTGCATGGCAGCGACCGGTTCGACGCGGCGCACGCGCGCGCGCCGCTGCCGCGCGCGTTCCAATGGGTCGACGGCTCGGCCTACGTCAACCACGTCGAGCTGGTGCGGCGCGCGCGCGGCGCGACGATGCCGCCCGAGTTCTGGACCGATCCGCTGATGTACCAGGGGGCATCCGACGTGATGCTCGGCGCGTGCGACGACATCGTCCATCGCGACGCGGCCTACGGCATCGACTTCGAGGCGGAGGTCGCGGTCATCACCGGCGACGTGCCGATGGGCTGCACGGCAGCGGCGGCGCTCGACCGCATCCGCCTCGTGATGCTGGTGAACGACGTCAGCCTGCGCAACCTCATTCCCGCCGAGCTCGGCAAGGGCTTCGGCTTCCTGCAGTCGAAGCCCGCGACGGCCTGCTCACCGGTGGCGGTGACGCCCGACGAGCTGGGCGACGCGTGGCGCGGCGGCAAGCTCGCGCAGCCGCTGCGTACGACGTTCAACGGCGCGCCGTTCGGCCATCCCGATGCGGGCGTGGACATGACGTTCGACTTCGGCACGCTGATCGCGCACGCGGCGAAGACGCGCGCGCTCGGCTGCGGCACGATCGTCGGCTCGGGCACCGTGTCCAACAAGGAGGACGGCGGGCCGGGCCGGCCGGCCGCCGAGGGCGGCATCGGCTATTCGTGCATCGCCGAGCAGCGCACGGTGGAGACGCTCCTGCACGGCGCGCCGCGGACGCCGTTCATGCGCGACGGCGACCGCGTGCGCATCGAGATGCGCGACGGCGACGGGCGCTCGATCTTCGGCGCGATCGAGCAGCGCGTGCGCATCGCCGCGTGCTGACCCCGGCGGGATCGGTTACCGCGTGCGCATCGCCGCGCGTTGACCGATCGGCGCCGCGGCCTTCAGGCCGGCCATCGCATCGCCGCGACGCTAGATCGGCACGATCGCGCCGGTCCACAGGATCGGGCCGGTCGGTTGCCCGGTGGGCGATCCGCCCGGCGGCTCGAGCGACACGGCGAGGCCCTTCGCACCGGCGAGGAGCGCATCGCTTTGCGTGGTGAGCGTGAGCACCGCGCCGGCTTCGGCATCGACGAGGCCGAGCGCGATCGGATTGCCGCTTGCGGGCAGTGCCCACAATTCGAGCGCGCGGCCCGGCGGCACGGTGACGGGCGCGAGCGGCCGCACGCGCAGCGTGCGCTCGCCGCGCCCGGCCGAGGCGACGAACACCGGGCTCGCGCCCGGCGCCGCCAGCGTGACGACGTAGCCCGCCGGCGCGGGCGGCGCGGCGGTCCAGATCGACACGCCGAGCACAAGCAGCGCAGCGAAGCTCGCGATCGCCGCCGCGCGCCAGAACCCGAGCCGGTTCCAGAGCCCCGCGCCGCGACGCTCGGGTGCGGTGACGAGGCCGAGACGCGCGAGGATCGCCGCGTAGACGCGGTCCGGCGGCGCGATCGGCGTGAGGCCCTCGGCAAGCCCGGCGAGGCGCCACTGCCAATCCGCGATCGCCGCGGCGACGACGGGATCGCGGGCGGCCATGGCCGTCAGGCGCGCACGGGCACGCCAGGGCAACGTGCCGAGCGCATGTTCGGCGGCGAGGAGGTCGAGACGCCGGCGGCGGCTTGCATCCGCGAGATTCATGGCATCAGGCGGAGATGCCCAGGCGGTCGAGGCACGCCTTCAGGCGCTCGAGGCCACGGCGGAGCCACGACTTCACCGTGCCGAGCGGCTCGTGCAGGTGCGCGGCGAGCTCGGCATGCGAGAGGCCTTGGTAGAACGCCAGCGCGATCGCCTGGCGCGTCGTTCCCGGCAGCGACTCGACGCAGGCGCGCAGGCCCTGCGCGTCGGCGCCGGCGACGATGAGCTGCTCCGGCGTCGGGTCCGTGCCGGCGAATTCGGGGCCCAGCGCGTCGTCGTCGTCGCGGTCCAGCGTGACGGTGTCGACGTCGCGCCGCCGCACCTGGTCGAGGCAGCGATTGCGCACGATCGCCGTGAGCCAGGTCAGCGGCTGGCTTTTCGCGGCCGCATACGTGCCGGCGTGGTGCCAGACGCTGACGTAGGCTTCCTGCAAGATCTCCTCGGCGAGGGGTCGTTCACGGACTATACGCAGCGCGACCGCGTACAGATGCGGCGACGTGCGCCGGTAGAGCTCCGCGAACGCGCGCTGGTCGGCGAGCGCGGTGCGGGCGAGGAGGTCGCCCAACCCCGCGTTGCGCGCCGAGGATGCCGCTTCAGCCATGCGCGCCGCGCGTGCGCCGGCGCGTGCCCGCGGCCGCGGGCGGCGGCGCGACGGCGCCCTTGACGCGTGCCGACTGCCACATCACGTCGCGCCGGCGCGCGCGGCGGTTGAGCGTGCGCGCGAGCACGAACAGCAGGTCGGACAGGCGGTTCAGGTAGCGTCGCGCCGCCGGCGAGACGTCGGTGTCGGCGGCGAGCGCGACGAGCGCGCGCTCGGCGCGGCGGCAGACGGTGCGCGCCACGTGGGCAAGCGCGGCGCCGCGCGTGCCGCCCGGCAGGATGAACTCGCGCAGTGGCGCAAGACGCGCATTGTGCTTCTCCACCGCCGCCTCGAGCGCGGCGGTGCGCGCATCGCCGAGCGCGCGATGCCCGGGAATCGACAGCTCGCCGCCCAGGTCGAAGAGGTCGTGCTGGATGTCGGTCAAAAGGTCGGTGATCGTTGCCGGCAACGGCTCGGCGAGCAGCAGGCCGATCGTCGAGTTGAGCTCGTCGACGGCGCCGATCGCCTCGATGCGCGGCGAGTCCTTGGCGACGCGCGAGCCGTCGCCGAGGCCCGTCGTGCCGGCGTCGCCGGTGCGCGTGACGATCTTCGACAAGCGGTTTCCCATTGCGTCCTTTCGATCCGGTGGCGTCGCTCTACCGCGCGAGCGTAGCGGCATCCCCGCGCGGCGGCAAGCGCGCCGGCGCGGTGCTACGATAGTTCATGGCCGCGATCCACGACGATCTGCCGCGCAATGCCGCCAACCACGCGCCGCTGTCGCCGCTGTCGTTCATCGCGCGCACGGCGGCGGTGTGGCCCGACCGCACATCGATCGTGCACGGCGCGCGCCGCGACACGTGGCGAGAGACCTACGCGCGCTGCCGGCGGCTCGCGAGCGCGCTGGCGGCGCAGGGTATCGCGCGCGGCGACACCGTCGCGGCGCTGCTGCCGAACACGCCGGCGATGGTCGAGATGCACTTCGCCGTGCCGATGACGGGCGCGGTCCTCAACACGCTCAACACGCGGCTCGACGCGACGTCGATCGCGTTCATGCTGGAGCACGGCCGCGCGAAGGTGCTGGTCGCCGACACCGAGTTCGCGCCGCTCGTGCGCGACGCGCTCGCGCGGCTCGCGTCACCGCCGGTGGTGATCGACGTCGACGACCCGATGGCGGCGACGCGCGGCGCGCGTCTGGGCCGCGACTACGAGGCGCTCGTCGCCAGCGGCGATCCCGAATTCGCGTGGTCGCCGCCGGCGGACGAGTGGGACGCGATCTCGCTCAACTACACGTCCGGCACGACCGGCGATCCCAAGGGCGTCGTCTACCACCATCGCGGCGCGTACCTCAACGCGATATCCAACGTCGTCGACTGGGGAATGCCGCGCCACGCCGTGTACCTGTGGACGCTGCCGATGTTCCACTGCAATGGCTGGTGCTTCCCGTGGACGCTCGCGGCGATCGCCGGCGTCAACGTCTGCCTGCGCAGGGTCGACGCCGCGTCGATCCTCGACGCGATCCGCACGCACCGCGTGACCCACTACTGCGGCGCACCGATCGTGCACTCGACGCTGATCAACGCGCCCGACGCGATGAAGGCGGGCATCACTCACAAGGTCGCGGGCCTCGTCGCGGCGGCGGCGCCGCCGGCGGCGATGATCGAGGGCATGGAAAAGATGGGCTTCGACATCACCCATGTCTACGGGCTCACCGAGACGTATGGGCCGGCAGCCGTCTGCGCGAAGCAGGCGGCGTGGGACGCGCTCGACATCGGCGCGCGCACCGAGCGCAACGGTCGCCAGGGCGTCGCGTACACGATGCAGGAGGCGATGAGCGTGCGCGATCCCGGGACGATGGCAGCGGTGCCCGCCGACGGCGCGACGATCGGCGAGATCATGTTTCGCGGCAACATCACGATGAAGGGCTACCTGCGCAATCCGCCGGCGACCGCCGCGGCGTTCGCCGGCGGGTGGTTCCACAGCGGCGACCTCGCGGTGATGCAGCCCGACGGCTACGTCAAGATCCGCGATCGCAGCAAGGACGTGATCATCTCCGGCGGCGAGAACATCAGCTCGCTCGAGGTCGAGGAGGCGCTGTACCGCCATCCGGCGGTGCTCGCGGCGGCGGTGGTCGCGCAACCGGACGCGCGCTGGGGGGAGTCGCCGCGCGCGTACGTCGAGCTGAAGCCCGGCGCCGGCGTGACCGCGGAAGCGCTCGCCGCGCACTGCCGGCAGTACCTCGCCGGCTTCAAGATGCCGAAGGCGTTCGAATTCGGCGAGCTGCCGAAGACGTCCACCGGCAAGATCCAGAAATTCGTGCTGCGCGAGCGCGCGCGCTCCGCCGCCGCCATCGAGTGAGATCGCCATGAACGCACCGGTCGACGCCGGCCTCGAGCCCCATGTCCTCTGCCGTGTCGAGCGCGAGGTCGCGACGCTGACGCTGAACCGCGGCGCGCGCTACAACCCGCTGTCGCTGCCGATGATCGACGCGCTCGCCGATGCGCTCGACGCCGTCGCCGGCGACTCCGTGGTGCGCGTCGTCGTCATCGCCGCCGAAGGCAAGGGCTTCTGCGCCGGGCATGACCTGAAGGAGCTGCGCGCGCACCGCGACATCGGCTGGCAACGCATGCTGTTCGAGCGCTGCAACGCGATGATGCAGACGCTGACGACGATCCCGCAGCCGACGATCGCGCGCGTGCACGGCATCGCCACCGCGGCGGGCTGCCAGCTCGTGTCGATGTGCGACCTCGCCGTTGCCGCCGAGGGCGCGACGTTCGCGCTGCCGGGGCTCAACACCGCGGTGTTCTGCACCACACCCGCGGTCGGCGTCGGCCGCAACGTGTCGCGCAAGCGCGCGATGGAGATGCTCCTGACCGCGGCGCCGGTCGACGCCGCCACCGCGCTCGACTGGGGCCTCGTCAACCGCGTCGTGCCGGTTGACGGCCTCGATGCCGCGATCGACGCCTTCGTGCGCTCGATCGTCGCGCGGAGCGCGCCCACGGTCGCGCTCGGCAAGCGCGCGTTCTATGCGCAGATCGAGCGCGACCTCGCGGGCGCGTACGCGCTGGCCGGCGAGACGATGGCGCACAACCTGATGTCGGACGACGCCGCCGAAGGGATCGACGCGTTCGTCGGCAAGCGCGCCCCTCGCTGGCCTTCTGCGCAGGGCGGCGACTGAGCGCCTGCGGGCGGGGTTGCGGCGCTGCCGCGGGAGCCATCCCGCGGGCCGACCTATAATGGCGGCGGGCCGGCGCGCGGCCGTCGGCCGCGCCGGTGCCGCATTCCCGCCAACCCGTCGCCTACCGTGCCCAACGACACGATCCTCGAGACGCGCGCGCTCACCAAGGAGTTCAAGGGCTTCGTCGCCGTCAACGACGTCGACCTCAAGGTGGAGCGCGGCACGATCCACGCGCTGATCGGGCCGAACGGCGCCGGCAAGACGACCTGCTTCAACCTGCTCACGCACTTCCTCACGCCGACGCGCGGCCAGATCGTCTACAACGGCGAGGAGATCACGGGCTCGCGGCCGGCGGCGATCGCGCGCAAGGGGCTGGTCCGCTCGTTCCAGATCTCGGCGGTGTTCCCGCACCTGACGGTGCTCGAGAACGTGCGCATCGCGCTGCAGGTCAAGCGCGGCCTGTCGTTCGACTTCTGGCGCTCGCAGAAGGCGCTTTCCGCGTATGACGCGCGCGCCGCGGAGCTGATCGACGCCGTGGGCCTCGCGGGCTACGAGTCGATGCTCGCGGTCGAGCTGCCTTACGGGCGCAAGCGCGCGCTCGAGATCGCGACCACGCTCGCGCTCGATCCCGAGCTCCTTTTGCTCGACGAGCCCACCGCGGGGATGACGCACGACGACGTCGAGCGCGTCGCCGCGCTGATCAAGCGCGTCGCCGCGGACCGCACCGTGCTGATGGTCGAGCACAACCTGTCGGTGGTGTCGACGCTGTCGGACCGGATCACCGTGCTCGCGCGCGGCGAAGTCATCGCCGAGGGCGACTATGCAACGGTGTCCCGCCATCCCGCGGTGATCGAGGCCTACCTCGGGAGCGAGCATGGCTGAGGCCGCGCGCAGGCCGGAAGCGGCGCGTGCAGGCGCAACTGCGCCGCTCCTCGCCGTGCGCGGGCTCAACGCGTGGTACGGTGAGTCGCATATCCTGCACGGCGTCGACTTCGACGTCTGCGAAGGCGAGGTGGTGACGCTGCTCGGCCGCAATGGCGTCGGCAAGACGACGACGCTCAAATCGATCATGGGCGTCGTGCCGCGCCGCGAGGGATCGGTGACGTTCGAGGGCACCGAGACCATCGCCATGGCGTCGAATCGCATCGCGCGCCGCGGCATCGCGTGGTGCCCGGAGGAGCGCGGGATCTTCGCGAGCCTCGACGTCGCCGAGAACCTGATGCTCCCGCCGCAGGTGCGACCGGGCGGCCTGTCGGTCGCCGAGATCTACGATCTGTTCCCCAACCTGCGCGAGCGCGGCGCGAGCCAAGGGACGAAGCTGTCCGGCGGCGAGCAGCAGATGCTGGCGATCGCGCGTATCCTGCGCACCGGCGCGCGCTTCCTGATGCTGGACGAGCCGACCGAGGGGCTCGCGCCCGTGATCGTCCAGCAGATCGGGCACACGCTCAACGCGCTGAAAGCGCGCCGCTTCACGATCCTGCTGGTGGAGCAGAATTTCCGCTTCGCCGCATCGGTCGCCGACCGGCACTACGTGGTCGAGCACGGGCGAATCGTCGACGCGATCGCCAACTCCGAGCTCGCGGCCAACGCCGACAAGCTCAATCGCTACCTCGGCGTATGACCGGGGCCGTGGTTTGTTTGCAGCACCTTCAATAGGAGACGCTTCAATGAGAACAGCACTCAAGAGCCTGCTTGCGGTGACGGTGGCGGGATTGTTCGCCGCGGCGCCGGCGAGCGCGCAATTCACCAACAACGTGATCAAGCTCGGCGTGCTGTCCGACATGTCGAGCCTCTACACCGACCTGGCGGGCGCAGGCTCGGTCGTCGCCACCAAAATGGCGATCGCCGACTCGGGCATCGAGAAGCGCGGCATCAAGGTCGAGGTTGTCGAGGCCGATCACCAGAACAAGCCGGACGTCGGCTCGGCGATCGCGCGCCGCTGGTTCGACGCCGAGGGCGTCGACGCGATCGTCGACGTGCCGAACTCGGGCGTCGCGCTCGCGGTGTCGGCGATCGCCAAGGAGAAGAACAAGGTGCTGCTGGCCTCGGGACCGGGCTCGTCCGACCTGACCGGCAAGGCCTGCAACGCGAACACCGTGCACTTCACGTACGACACGTGGATGCTGGCGAACGGCACCGGCACCGCGATCACCAAGGCCGGCGGCAGCTCGTGGTTCTTCATCACCGCGAACTACGCGTTCGGCCAGGCGCTCGAGCGTGACACGACCGCCGCGGTCGAGAAGGCGGGCGGCAAGGTGCTCGGCGACGTCAAGGTGCCGATCAACAACCAGGACTTCTCGTCGTTCCTGCTGCAGGCGCAGGCGTCGAAGGCCAAGGTGATCGGCCTCGCCAACGCCGGCGGCGACACGATCAACTCGATCAAGCAGGCGTCGGAGTTCGGCATCGTCAAGGGCGGGCAGAGCCTCGCAGGCCTCCTCGTGTTCATCACCGACGTGCACTCGCTCGGCCTGCAGACGGCGCAAGGCCTGACGTTCACGACGACGTTCTACTGGGACATGAACGACAAGACCCGCGAGTTCTCGAAGCGCTTCGCGCCGCAGGACAAGGGCATCCATCCGACGATGGTGCACGCCGGCGTCTACGCGGTGGTGCTGCACTACCTGAAGGCGGTCGAGGCGCTGAAGAGCGACGCCGACGGCGCCAAGGTGGTCGCGGAGATGAAGAAGATGCCGACCGACGACCCGCTGTTCGGCAAGGGCTCGATCCGCGAGGACGGCCGCGGCATCCACCCGGCGTACCTCGTCAAGGTCAAGACGCCGGCGGAGTCGAAGGCGCCCTGGGACTACTACAGCGTCGTGGCGACGATCCCCGGCGACGAGGCGTTCCGCCCGCTGAAGGACGGCGGCTGCTCGCTCGTCAAGTGACGCATCGCCCGGGGCATTGCCCCGGGTGATGCGTCATCCCCGCGAAAGCGGGGATCCAGCCGTGGCGCTTCGGCGGAGGCGGTACGCGCCGACATGCGGCGTCAAGGCTGGATTCCTGCTTGCGCGGGAATGACGGGCCGCGCCATTCGTCGTCAATGCCGTTGCTGCAAGTGAAGGCTCCAACCGGACCGTGAACTGACCCGCGATGCAAGCGCTCTTCGGCCAGCTGCTGATCGGTCTCATCAACGGCGCGTTCTACGCGATGCTGTCGCTCGGCCTCGCGGTGATCTTCGGCCTCCTCAACATCATCAACTTCACGCACGGCGCCCAGTACATGCTGGGCGCGTTCGCGTCGTACCTGCTGCTCGAGAAGCTCGGCATCGGCTACGGCTGGTCGCTCCTGATCGTGCCGATCGTGGTCGGCGCGCTCGGCGTCATCATCGAGCGCACGATGCTCGCGCGCCTCTACAAGCTCGACCATCTCTATGGGCTCCTGCTGACGTTCGGCCTCGCGCTGATCCTGCAGGGCGTGTTCACCAACATCTTCGGCAGCTCGGGCCAGCCCTACCGGCTGCCCGACGTGTTCAGCGGCGGCTACAACCTAGGCTTCATGTACCTGCCGAAGTACCGCGCGTGGGTCGTGCTGATGTCGCTCGTCATCTGCTTCGGCGTCTGGTACGTGATCGAGCGCACCAAGCTCGGGTCGTACCTGCGCGCCGCCACCGAGAACGCCGCGCTGGTGCAGGCGTTCGGCGTCGACGTGCCGCGGATGGTGACGCTCACCTACGGCTTCGGCGTCGCGCTGGCAGCGCTCGCGGGGGTGATGGCGGCGCCGATCTACCAGGTGGCGCCGCAGATGGGTGCCAACATCATCATCGTCGTGTTCGCCGTCGTCGTGATCGGCGGCATGGGCTCGATCGCCGGCGCGATCCTCACCGGCTTCGCGCTGGGCGTCATCGAGGGCCTGACCAAGTACTTCTATCCCGAGGCGTCGAGCACCGTGATCTTCGTCGTCATGGTGATCGTGCTGATCTTCCGGCCGGCCGGCCTGTTCGGCCGCGAACGCTGAGGGCCCATGGACGCTCCCGCATCGCCGATCGCCACCCGCAACGGCTCGACGGCATCGCTCGCCGCGATGGCGCTGATGACCGCGGCGCTGCTGGTCGCGCCGCATGTCGGCGTCTACCCCGTGTTCCTGATGAAGGCGCTGTGCTTCGCGCTTTTCGCCTGCGCGTTCAACCTGCTGCTGGGCTACGGCGGGCTGCTGTCGTTCGGGCACGCGATGTTCCTGGGCAGCGCCGGCTATGTCTGCGCGCACGTCGCCAAGGTGTGGGGATGGCCGACCGAGGCGTCGATCCTGGCCGGCACCGCCGTGGCGACCGCGATGGGCGTCGTCGTCGGCTTCCTGGCGATCCGCCGCCAGGGCATCTATTTCGCGATGATCACGCTTGCGATTGCGCAAATGGTGTTCTTCTTCGCCGTGCAGGCGCCGTTCACCCACGGCGAGGACGGCATCCAGTCCGTGCCGCGCGGCACGCTGTTCGGCGTCATCGACCTGTCGCACGGCCTCGCGATGTACTACACGGTGATCGTCATCTTCGTGGCGGCGTGGCTGTTCATCTACCGCGTCGTCTACTCGCCGTTCGGACAGGTGCTGAAGGCGATCAAGGAGAACGAGCCGCGCGCGATCTCGCTCGGCTACGACGCCGACCGCTACAAGCTCGTCGCGTTCATCCTGTCGGCGGCGCTGGCGGGCCTCGCCGGCGCGACCAAGGCGATCGTGTTCCAGCTGGCGTCGCTGACCGACGTCGACTGGCCGATGTCGGGCGAGGTCGTGCTGATGGTGCTGCTGGGCGGCATGGGCACGACGTTCGGCCCGGTTGTCGGCGCGTTCATCCTGGTCGGCCTGGAGAGCGTGCTCACGTCCGGCGTGACGATCGCCGGCATCACGCTCGGGCCGGAATGGGTGCCGGTGATCACCGGCGCGATCTTCGTGATCTGCGTGCTGGCGTTCCGCCGCGGCGTCGTCGGCGAGGTCGCGGCCTTCTTCGCGCGCCGAAGGCGCTGACACACGGCCGGCGCCGTGCGGCGCCAGCGCGAGGCGCGCCCTTGTGAGCGCCCCGCGTTTCGCGCTAGATTGCGGACGACGCGCCGCGCCGCGCGGACATCCGCATCGTCTCCCACCTTCGAATCGAGGCATCCATGCTGCTCACGAGCCTTCGCCGCGCCGCATCGCTGGCCGTCGCCGCCGCCGCACTCGCCTTTGCCGCGCCGCTTTCCGCGCAGGACCTCAAGATCGCGGTCGCGGCCGACGTGACGTCGATCGACCCGCACTTCTACAACCTGTTTCCCAACAACAACATCGCCGAGCATATCTTCGACAAGCTCGTGCGGATGGACCCGGACTCGAAGATGATCCCCGGGCTCGCGACGTCGTGGAAGACGATCGACCCGACGACGTGGGAGTTCAAGCTGCGCAAGGGCGTCAAGTTCCACGACGGCAGCGAGCTCACGGCCGAGGACGTGGTGTTCTCGATCAACCGCGTGCCGAACGTGCCCAACAGCCCGGGCCGCTTCACGCCCTACACCAAGGCGATCACGAAGATCGACGTCGTCGACCCGTACACGCTGCACATCCACTACGCGACGCCGTACCCGCTCGCGCCCAACGACCTGTCGACGATCTATATCGTGTCGCACAAGGTCGCCGCCAACGCCTCGACCGAGGACTTCAACACCGGCAAGGCGACGATCGGCAGCGGCCCGTACAAGTTCGTGAGCTACAGCAACGGCGACCGCGTCGAGCTCGAGCGCAACGACGCGTACTGGGGCGACAAGCCCGCCTACAAGCACGTCACGTTCAAGATCATCAAGAACGAGGCGGCGCGCACCGCGGCGCTTTTGTCCGGAGACGTCGACGCGATCGAGCAGCCGCCCACCGCCGACCTCGCCAAGATCAAGGCCAACCCGAACTTCACGGTGACGTCCAAGATCTCGCACCGTGTCATCTACTTCAACTTCGACTTCCTCGACCGCTCGAGCCCCGACATCACCGGCAAGGACGGCAAGCCGCTCGCCAAGAACCCGCTGCGCGACCTGCGCGTGCGGCGCGCGATGTCGAAGGCGATCAACCGCCAGGCTATCGCCGAGCGCGTGATGGAAGGGCAGGCGGTGCCCTCCGGCCAGCTCGTCTCCGAGCACCTGTTCGGCTACGTGCCCGGGCTTAAGCCCGACGCCTACGACCCGCAAGGGGCCAAGAAGCTCCTCGCCGAGGCGGGCTATCCCGACGGCTTCAACCTGACGATCCACGGCCCCGCCGGCCGCTACGTCAACGACGAGAAGATCGTGCAGGCGGTCGCGCAGATGCTGACTCGCATCGGCATCGCCTGCAAGGTCGAGACGGCGCCGATGGGACCGTACTCGGCGCGCGCGTCGAAGCAGGAGTTCAGCTTCCACATGGTGGGCTGGGGCGCGTCGACCGGCGAGGCGAGCTCGCCGCTGCGCTCGCTGCTCGCGACCTACGACGCCGCCAAGGGCTTCGGCGCCGTCAACTGGGGCCGCTACAGCAATCCCAAGGTCGACTACCTGATCGAGCAGGCAGTGCAGCAGGTCGACGACGACAACCGCAAGGTGATGCTGCAGCGCGCGACGCAGCTCGCGATGGACGACCTCGGCCTGATGCCGATCCACTTCCAGTTCACGATCTGGGCGACGAAGAAGGGCGTGCAGTACACGCCGCGCACCGACGAGTACACGCTCGCCTACCAGTTCCACACGGCGAAATAGCCGCCGACCGGATGCCTGCGACCGGCGCCGTGCCGGTCGCACGCGCCGATCCCCATGCTCGTCTACCTGATCCGCCGCTGCCTGCAGAGCGTCGTCGTGCTGCTCGTGATGTCGCTGATCGTGTTCGTCGGCGTCTACGCGGTCGGCAACCCGATCGACATCCTGATCAGTCCGCAGGCCGACCAGGCCGAGCGCGAGCAGGCGATCCATGCCCTCGGGCTCGACCAGCCGATGTGGATGCAGTACTTCGTATTCCTGCGCGACGCACTGCACGGCGACCTCGGCCACTCGTTCGTGCACAGCACGTCGGCGCTGCGGCTCATCTTCGAGCGGATGCCGGCGACGCTCGAGCTCGCGACCGTGGCGATGCTGTTCGCGATCATCCTGGGCATCCCGCTCGGCTTGTGGGCGGGCCTCAAGCCCGAATCGGCGAGCGGTCGCACGATCATGGCGGGATCGATCCTGGGGTTCTCGCTGCCGACGTTCTGGGTGGGCCTGATGCTGATCATGGTGTTCTCCGTGATGCTGGGATGGCTGCCGTCGAACGGGCGCGGCGAGACGGTTCCGCTGTTCGGCATCCCGGTGTCGTTCCTGACACTCGACGGCTGGCGTCACCTCGTGCTGCCGGCGACCAACCTCGCGCTCTTCAACCTCGCGCTGATGATCCGGCTCACGCGCGCCGGCACGCGCGAGGCGCTTTTGCAGGACTACGTCAAGTTCGCGCGCGCCAAGGGGCTCTCCAACGTGCGCGTGATCGGCGTGCACGTGCTGCGTAACATCCTGATCCCGATCGTCACGGTGATCGGCCTGCAGTTCGGCGCGCTGATCGCGTTCGCCATCGTCACCGAGTCCGTGTTCGCGTGGCCCGGCATGGGCAAGCTGCTGGTGGACTCGATCAACTTCCTCGACCGCCCGGTGATCGTCGCGTACCTGCTCGTGATCGTGACGCTGTTCATCGTGATCAATCTCATCGTCGACCTGCTGTACTCGGCGCTCGACCCCCGCGTGCGCCTCGGCGAATCGCGATCATGAGCGCGCGGGGCCGCACCGATCGCGAAGCGGGCCCGGCGTTCGCGGCGCAACGGGGATTCCGGTGAGCGCCGACGGCAGCGTCACGGCACCCGCCGCGGCGGCGGCGGCACGCGCGGCCGCCGAGTCGCCGTGGCGGCGCGTCGCCGGCGACTTCTTCCGCAACCCGATCGCGACGTTCGGCGCAGCGCTCCTGTGCCTCATCGTGCTCGCCGCGATCTTCGCGCCGCTGATCTCGCCGCAGGATCCCTACGACCTCGCGCAGATCGACGTGCTGGACGGCAAGCTGCCGCCGGGCTCGCATGCCGGCAGCGGCAACGGCACGTTTTGGCTCGGCACGGACGACCAGGGCCGCGACATGCTGTCGGCGATCTTCTACGGCTTGCGCATCTCGATCTTCGTCGGCGTGTCGAGCACGGTGATGGCGCTCGTCATCGGGCTCGCCGCCGGCCTCCTGGCCGCGTACGTCGGCGGGCGCACCGAGACCTTCGTCATGCGCGTCGTCGACATCCAGCTGTCGTTCCCGTCGATCCTGATCGCGCTCATCCTGATCGCCGTGCTCGGCCAGGGGATCGGCAAGGTGATCGCCGCGCTCGTCACCGTGCAATGGGCGTACTACGCGCGCACCGTGCGCAGCGCCGCGCTGGTCGAGCGCCGCAAGGAATACGTCGAGGCGGCGCGCTGCCTGGCGCTGTCGCCAATGCGGATCGTCTTCCGCCACCTGTTGCCCAACTGCCTGCCGCCGCTGATCGTCGTCGCGACAGTACAAGTGGCGGCGGCGATCGCGCTCGAGGCGACGCTGTCGTTCCTCGGGCTCGGGCTGCCGATCACCGAGCCATCGCTGGGACTTCTGATCGCCAACGGCTACCAGTACCTGCTGTCGGGCAAGTACTGGATCAGCTTCTTCCCGGGCATCGCGCTGCTCCTGACGATCGTCAGCATCAACCTCGTCGCCGACCAATTGCGCGACGTGCTCAATCCGCGCCTGTCGCGATGAGCGCGACGGGGGATCTGGAACGATGAGCGCCGACCCCGTCGCCGTGTCGCAAGGCACCGCGCCCGCAACGGCGCCCGCCGCGCCGCTCCTCGCCGTGCTGGGGTTGCGCACGCATTTCTTCACCAAGGCGGGCGTGGTCAAGGCCGTCGACGACGTGTCGTTCACGCTCGCCGCCGGCGAGGTACTGGGGCTTGTCGGCGAATCGGGTTCGGGCAAGTCGATGACCGGTTACTCGCTGATGGGCCTGATCGACCCGCCGGGTCGCGTCGTCGAGGGCAGCATCCGGCTCAAAGGCCAGGAGCTCACGACGCTGCCGGCGGAAAAGATGCGTGCGCTGCGCGGCGACCGGCTCGCGATGATCTTCCAGGACCCGATGATGACGTTGAACCCGGTGCTGCGGATCGATCACCAGATGACGGAGGCGATCCTCGCGCACCGCGACGTGGGCCGCGCGGCGGCGCTCGCGCGTGCGCGAGAGGCGCTGGTGCGCGTCGGCATCGCCTCGCCCGACGCGCGGCTCAAGGCGTACCCGCACCAGTTCTCGGGCGGCATGCGCCAGCGCGTCGCCATCGCGATCGCGCTTTTGAACGAGCCCGACGTCATCATCGCCGACGAGCCGACGACGGCGCTCGACGTCACGATCCAGGGCCAGATCCTCTACGAGGTGCAGAAGCTCGCGCGCGAGACCGGCACCGCGCTCATCTGGATCACCCACGACCTGTCGGTGATCGCGGGGCTCGCCGACCGCATTTTCGTGATGTACGCCGGCAAGATCGTCGAGGAGGGCACGACGGAGGACGTCATCGACCATCCCGCGCATCCGTACACGCGCGGCCTCCTCGACAGCGTGCCTTCGCGCAATCCGTACGGCCAGCGCCTCAAGCAGATTCCCGGGATGACGCCGTCGCTGATCGCGCTGCCGCGCGGCTGCGCGTTCCGCGAGCGCTGCGCGCGCGCCGACGCGATGTGCGAGGCGATGCCGGAGATGACCGCCGCGCCGTCCGGCCGCGCGGGCCACGTGATGCGCTGCTTCCATCCGCTGGCGTGAGCGTGTCGAACGTTTCGTCGAGCGTGGTGCCGGGCGTGCGCGACGTCGCCGCGCCCGCGGGTGCCGGCGCGCCGCCGCTGATCGCGCTCGAGCGCGTGTCGCGGCGCTTCGTCAAGTCGCTGGACGTCGCCACGCGCATCGCCAACACGCTAGGCGCGAACGTGCGCGAGGAGATCGTGCACGCGGTCGACGGCGTCGACCTCGCGATCACCGCCGGCGAAGTGGTGGGGCTCGTCGGCGAATCGGGCTGCGGCAAGTCGACGCTCGGCCGCCTCGCGGTCGGCCTTTTGCCGCTGTCGTCCGGCGCGCGCCGCTGGAAGGGCGCGCCGCTCGACGGCTTGCCGCCTGCGAAGGCGCGCAAGTTGCAGCTCAAGATGCAGATGATCTTCCAGGATCCGTACGCATCGCTCAACCCGCGGATGCGGGTCGTCGACATCGTCGGCGAAGCGCCGGTCGCGCACGGGCTCATCCGCCGCCGCCAGCAGGTGGAGTTCGTCGGGCTGCAGCTCAACCGAGTGGGGCTCGACCCGACGCTGATGCGGCGCTTCCCGCACCAGTTCTCCGGCGGCCAGCGCGCGCGCATCGGCATCGCCCGCGCGCTCGCCGTCAAGCCGGAGTTCCTCGTCTGCGACGAGTCGGTCGCCGCGCTCGACGTGTCGATCCAGGCGCAAGTGCTCAACCTGTTCGACGACTTGCGCGGCGCGCTCGGCCTCACCTATCTTTTCATCAGCCACGACCTGGGCGTCGTGCAGCACATCAGCGACCGCGTCGTGATCATGTACCTCGGCCGCGTCGTCGAGGAAGGCCCGTCGCGCGAGATCTTCGCCGCGCCCAACCACCCGTACACGCAGGCGCTGCTCGCCGAGGTCGGCAAGGTCGAGGCGAAAAAGCGCACGTTCGTGCCGATCAAGGGCGAGATCCCGTCGCCGCTGGCGCCGCCCCCCGGCTGCCATTTCCATCCGCGCTGCCCGCATGCGATGCCGCGCTGCCGCGTCGAGGTGCCGCCGCTCGACACCATCGCGCCGGGACGCCGCTCGGCGTGCTGGCTCAACGTGACGGCCGCATGAACCCGGCGATGCGACGGGGCGGCGCACGAAGGATCGCTCGATGAGCGCGAGCGACGACGCCCGCGCGCCGACCGCGATGGTGCACGTCCATGCGCCCGCCGGGCGCGCCGCGCCGCTGGTGCTCGACTCGCCGCATTCCGGGGATTGGTATCCGCCCGACTTCGATCACGCGCCGCCGCGCGACGTCGTCCGCCAGGCCGAGGACACGCATGTCGCCGCGCTGTGGCGAGGCGCGCTCGCGCACGGCGCCACGCTGGTCGAGGCGGTGTTCCCGCGCGCCTACATCGATCCCAACCGCAGCCTCGCCGACATCGATCCCGCGCTCTTCGCCGACGGCGAGCGCTGGCCGGATCCGCTGGCGCCGTCGCGGAAGACCGAGCAGGGCGTCGGCCTCGTGTGGGGGCTCGCGCGCCGCGGCGTGCCGATGTACGCGCGCAAGCTCCGGGTCGCCGAGGTCGCGCGGCGGATCGAGCGATGCTGGGCGCCGTACCACGCCGCGCTCGCCGATGCGCTCGACGCGCGCCACGCCGCGTTCGGCGAGGTGTTCCACATCGACTGCCATTCGATGGCGTCGGTGGGCGACGCCATGTCCGACGATCCCGGCCGCGCGCGCGCCGACATCGTGCTCGGCGACCGCGACGGCACGACCTGCGACGCCGCGTTCACCGCGATCGTGCACGATCACTTCGCGTCGCGCGGTTACTCGGTCGTGCGCAACGATCCGTTCAAGGGCGTCGAGATCGTGCGCCGTCACGGCATCCCGTCGGCGGGTCGGCACAGTCTGCAGGTCGAGGTGAATCGCAAGCTCTACATGGACGAGGCGACGCTCGCGCCGAATGCCGGTTATGCGCGCCTCGCGGCCGATCTCGCGGCGCTCGCGGCGCGCGTCGTCGAGTGGATCGACGCGCGGCACACAGGCGCTGGCCCGGCCGCGACGCGCGCGCCGTAGCGCGCCCGCCGGTCGTTGCCGCGGCATTCAGCGCGAAGACATTCCGTTCGCGGCATCGCTGCCTTCGTCGTCATCGGCGAGTAGCGCGACGAGCCGCTCGTTCCGCGCGAGCCACGCGACGACGCCGTGGTCGCTGCACGGATGCCGGTGGACGGTGACGCCGGGGCGGTCGGCGATGTGCGCGGCGCGCCGCATCTCGTCCGGCGACTGCGCGCAGACGTGCACGTGGAAGCGCGTGCGCCCGTTGCCCGCGGCGAGCACGTCGCGCAGGTCGAAATGGCGATGCACGTCGGCCGGCAGCGCCTCGAGCCGGTCGGCGACGTCGTTGTGCCGCGCGAGGCGCCCCCCCAGCGTGACGCTGCGCGCATGCGACGGCGTCAGGTTGGTGAACGGCGCGAACGCATGCACGGTGTCGACCTCGAGGAGGTGCCCGCACAGGATCGCGGCGTGGCTGCCACCGGAATTGCCGATCGCCAGCGTGCGCCGCGGCGCGAGCTCGGCGATCGCGGCGCGCAGCGTCCCGAGCATCGCCGCGAAGCCCGGCGCGATCGGCGGCACGCCACCGAGGAACAGCGTGCGCGACGCGTCGCGCAGCAGGATGCGGCTGTAGCGCAGGAGGCCCGTGACGCCGAGGAAATCGAACGCCGGCATCGACAGCCGGCCGCCGAAGCCGGTGAAGGCGATCACCAGCGTGGTGGGATCGGCGCCGCGCTCGACGGTCAGGCGCGCCGGCGGCAGCTCGGGCCGCGACGGCTGCGCCGGCGCCGCGGCGGCCGGCGCGACATCGAGCGTCATCGAATAGCTGAGCGAAAGGCCCGGCATCGCGCGCGGGCGATGATCGTCGGCCATCGATAAGCTCCTCCCCGTTGCGCCGGCGGGCATCATGCGACGCGATTCCGATGCATGACGCCGGCCGGACGGCGCCGCCACCGGTCGAACACCGGTCCCCGTGCGGCGCCGTGCATGGCCGATGCTAGGGCGTCGGCGCGGCCGGCGCAACCCGGGCGCGGCCGATGGGGACGCGGGTTCCGGCCCGTGCGGCGACGCTGTATAATCGTCAGGTTTTGAATGGACGATTCGGAAAGCGGGTTGCGGGTTGAATAGCGGCAACGCGCGGCGGCGCGAAAGGCTCGTCGTCGGCAACTGGAAGGAGAACGGCAGCCTCGCGTCGAATGCGCGGCTCTTCGCGGCGCTCGCGGGCGCGCAGGACGTCGCCGCGATGGCGGTCTGCGTGCCGTTTCCCTACCTCGTGCAGGCGCAGGCCGCGCTGCAATCGAGCCGCGTGGCGTGGGGCGCGCAGGACGTCAGCGCGCATGCGTCCGGCGCGTACACCGGCGAGGTGGCGGCGGCGATGCTCGCGGAATTCGGCTGCACGTACGCGCTGGCCGGCCATTCGGAGCGGCGCCAGTGGCATGGCGAGCGCGACGAGGACGTCGCGGCGAAGGCAGCGGCGGCGCTCGGCGCGAGGCTCGTGCCGATCGTGTGCGTCGGCGAGACGCTCGCCGAGCGCGAGCGCGGCGCGACGCACGACGTCGTGGCGCGGCAGCTCGGCGACGTGCTCGCGAAGCTCGGCAGCGGCGCGGCGGGAATCGTCGTTGCGTACGAGCCGGTGTGGGCGATCGGCACGGGACACAGCGCCACGCCGCGCCAGGCGCAGGAAGTGCATGCACGGCTGCGCGCAGCGCTCGATCGCGCCGGCGCGCACGACGTGCGGGTGCTGTACGGCGGCAGCGTCAAGGCGGGCAACGCCGCGGCGCTGTTCGCGGAAGATGACATCGATGGCGCGCTGGTAGGCGGCGCGTCGCTCGATGCGGATGAATTCTTGGCGATCGCGCGAGCGGCGAGGTCGCATAGCGAAGGACAAGGTCGGTCGCGATGAACGTCTGGGCATCGGTTCTGCTGGTCCTCCACCTGCTGGTGGCGGCCGGCATTTGCGGGTTCGTGCTGCTGCAGCACGGCAAGGGCGCCGACATGGGCGCCGCGTTCGGCAGCGGCTCCGCCGGCAGCGTATTCGGCGCCGCCGGGTCCGCCAATTTCCTGTCGCGGACCACCGCATGGCTCGCAGCCGTGTTCTTCCTGACGAGCGTCGGCCTCACGTACCTCGGCACGCAGCACGCCCGTTCGCTGGGCGGCGGCCTGATGGATCGGGTGCAGCAAGGCGTGCCCGCGCCGAAGGGCGCGCCGGACGTGCCCGCCAAGGGCGCGGCGGACGGCGGAGCGACCAAGGCGCCGGCGGGGAACGCCACGACGGCGCCGGCCGGCGCGCCGGCGGCACCGGCGAGCGCGCCGTCGAAGGCGGACGAGGTGCCGAAGTAGGCAATCGACATTCGGCGGCACGCCGCTGGCGGTTCGTGGCGCGTCGCGGCAAGGCAATGCGGCAGTGGCAGCAACGGGCCGACGTGGTGAAATTGGTAGACACGCTGTCTTGAGGGGGCAGTGGCGAAAGCCGTGGGAGTTCGAGTCTCCCCGTCGGCACCATCGAACGAAGCGACAACGAGCGGGTCACAACGAGATGACCTGCCGCAAGCGACGAAAGTCACGGGGATAGGCCGGTTGCGGCCCGCACGCGAGGATGCTCGAACAGTATTTCCCGATCCTGCTCTTCATTGCCGTGGGCCTCGCCCTCGGCGGCGTGATGCTCGTGGTCGGCAGCCTTGTCGCGCCGTCGAAGCCCGATCCCAGCAAGCTGTCGCCGTACGAGTGCGGGTTCGAGGCGTTCGAGGACGCGCGGATGAAGTTCGACGTGCGCTACTACCTCGTGGCGATCCTCTTCATCCTGTTCGACCTCGAGATCGCGTTCCTCTTCCCCTGGGCGGTCGTGCTGCCCGACATCGGCGCGGCCGGCTTCGCGGCGATGATGGTGTTTCTCGCGATTCTCGTCGTCGGCTTCATATACGAGTGGAAGAAGGGCGCGCTCGACTGGGAATGAACCGATAGCCATGGCACTCGAAGGCGTACTCGAACAGGGCTTTGTCACCACCAAGCTCGATGCCGTCATCAACTGGGCGCGCAACGGCTCGATGTGGCCGATGACGTTCGGCCTGGCGTGCTGCGCGGTGGAGATGATGCACGCCGGCGCGGCGCGCTACGACCTCGACCGCTTCGGCGTGGTATTCCGGCCGAGCCCGCGCCAGTCCGACGTGATGATCGTCGCCGGTACGCTGTGCAACAAGATGGCCCCGGCTTTGCGCAAGGTCTACGAGCAGATGCCCGAGCCGCGCTGGGTGATCTCGATGGGATCGTGCGCGAATGGCGGCGGCTACTACCACTACTCGTACTCGGTGGTGCGTGGCTGCGACCGCATCGTGCCCGTCGACATCTACGTGCCCGGCTGCCCGCCGACCGCCGAGGCGCTGCTCTACGGCATCCTGCAGCTCCAGAACAAGATCTGGCGCACCAACACGATCGCCCGCTGATGAGCGCACGCACCGAGCAACTGTCGCAGGCGCTCGCCGACGTGCTGGGTGCGAAGCTCGCGCACGTCGCGACCGACCGCGGCGAGGTGACCGCCGAAGTGCGCGCGGCGGACCTCGGCACGGCGATGCGCGCGCTGCGCGACCACCCGGCGCTGCGCTTCGCGCAGCTGATCGACGTCTGCGGCGTCGACTACTCGGCGTTCGCCGGCGCGATGGCCGACCGGCCGCGCTACGCCGCGATCTATCACCTGCTGTCGCTTGCGCACAATTGGCGCCTGCGCGTGCGCGTGTTCGTGCCCGACGACGACTTCCCGGTCGTCGACAGCGTCGTCGCGACGTGGCCCGCGGCGAACTGGTTCGAGCGCGAGGCGTTCGACCTCTACGGCATCCTGTTCACCGGCCACCCGGACCTGCGACGGATCCTCACCGACTACGGCTTCGTCGGCCACCCGTTCCGCAAGGACTTCCCGATCTCGGGACAGGTGGAGATGCGGTTCGACCCGCAGCAGGGCCGCGTCATCTACCAGCCGGTGACGATCGAGCCGCGCGAGATCGTGCCGCGCATCGTCCGCGAGCCGGCCTACGCCGACGATCCCGGCTTCGCCGCGCCCTGACATGGCTGAAATTCGAAATTACACGATCAAGTTGAGCGTTCGCCGCGCAGCTGCGCTGCGCTTAACTTGCTTGCGCAAGTTAGCGAACGCCGAAGTTGATCGTAGGTTTGGCAATGGCTGAAATTCGAAATTACACGATCAACTTTGGCCCGCAGCACCCCGCCGCGCACGGCGTGCTGCGGCTCGTGCTCGAGCTCGACGGCGAGGTGATCGAGCGCGCCGACCCGCACATCGGCCTCCTGCACCGCGCGACCGAGAAGCTCGCGGAGACGCGCACGTGGATCCAGTCGCTGCCGTACATGGACCGCCTCGACTACGTGTCGATGATGTGCAACGAGCACGCCTACTGCATGGCGATCGAGCGGCTGGTCGGCATCGAGGTGCCGATCCGCGCGCAGTACATCCGCGTGATGTTCGACGAGATCACGCGCCTGATGAACCACCTGATGTGGCTCGGTGCGCACTCGCTTGACGTCGGCGCGATGACGGTGTTCCTCTACTGCTTCCGCGAGCGTGAGGACCTGTTCGACATGTACGAGGCGGTGTCCGGCGCGCGAATGCACGCCGCGTACTACCGCCCTGGCGGCGTCTACCGCGACCTGCCGGACACAATGCCGCAGTATCGCGCGCAGGCTTCGCGCAATGCGCGCGCGCTCGCCGCGATGAACGAGAACCGCCAGGGCTCGCTGCTCGATTTCGTCGACGACTTCACGCGCCGCTTCCCGGGCTACGTCGACGACTACGAGACGCTGCTTACCGACAACCGCATCTGGAAGCAGCGGACCGTCGGCATCGGCGTGGTCGCGCCCGAGCGGGCGCTGGCGCTCGGCTTCACCGGGCCGATGCTGCGCGGCTCGGGCGTCGAATGGGACCTGCGCAAGAAGCAGCCGTACGAGGTCTACGACCGGATGGAGTTCGACATTCCGGTCGGCCGCGACGGCGACTGCTACGACCGCTACCTCGTGCGCGTCGAGGAGATGCGCCAGTCGAACCGCATCGTGCGCCAGTGCATCGAATGGCTGCGCGCCAACCCGGGACCGGTGATCGTCGACAACCACAAGGTGGCCCCGCCGAAGCGCGAGTCGATGAAGACCAACATGGAAGAGCTGATCCACCACTTCAAGCTCTTCACCGAGGGCATGCACGTGCCGCCGGGCGAGGTGTACGCGGCGATCGAGCATCCGAAGGGCGAGTTCGGCGTCTACGCGATCTCCGACGGCGCCAACAAGCCGTACCGGATCAAGCTGCGCGCGCCCGATTTCGTCCACCTGTCGGCACTCGACGAGATGTCGCGCGGCCACATGATCGCCGACGTTGTCGCGATCATCGGCACGCAGGACATCGTGTTCGGATCGGTCGACCGATGAGCATGGCGGAGAGTCCCGATGCGGGCGGCACGCTGTCGGCCGACGCGCGCGCGAAGATCGACCGCGAGGTCGCCAAGTACCCGGCCGACCAGCGCCAGTCGGCGGTGATGGCGGCGCTCGCCGTCGCCCAGGACGAGCACGGCTGGCTGTCGCCGGCGACCATGGACGCGGTGGCCGGCCATCTCGGCATGCCGCCGGTCGCGGTATACGAGGTCGCGTCGTTCTACACGATGTACAACACGGCGCCGATCGGCCGCTACAAGCTCACGGTCTGCACCAACCTGCCGTGCGCGCTGTCGGGCGGCGAGGCAGCCGCGGTGCACCTCAAGCAAGCGCTCGGCGTCGACTTCAACGAGACGTCCGCCGATGGCCTCTTCACCCTCAAGGAGGGCGAGTGCATGGGCGCGTGCGGCGATGCGCCGGTGATGCTCGTCAACAACAAGCGCATGTGCAGCTTCATGTCGAACGACCGCCTCGACGCGCTGGTCGACGAGCTCAAGTCGGCGGCTGCGAAGGATGCGCCGTGAACGCCCCCGCCGAATTCCTCGACTACGGCCCGGATGCGGTGCTGATGGCCGGCTTGAACGGCCGCAACTGGCGGCTTGCCGACTACGTCGCGCGCGGCGGCTACGAGGCGCTCCGCAAGATCCTTGCGGCGAAGACGCCGCCGGCCGAGATCATCGCCGAGGTGAAGAAGTCGGCGCTGCGCGGCCGCGGCGGCGCGGGCTTCCCGACCGGTCTCAAGTGGAGCTTCATGCCGCAGCAGTTCGCGGGTCCCAAGTACCTCGTCTGCAACTCCGACGAAGGCGAGCCGGGCACGTTCAAGGATCGCGACCTCTTGCGCTACAACCCGCACAGCCTGTTCGAGGGCATGGCGATCGCCGCCTACGCGATGGGTTGCCAGCGCGGCTACAACTACGTGCATGGCGAGATCTGGGACGTCTACGAGCGCTGCGAGGAGGCGCTCGCCGAGGCGTACGCGGCGGGCTTCCTCGGCAACGACATCCTCGGCAGCGGCTTCAGCTTCGAGCTGCGCAATCACCATGGCTACGGCGCGTACATCTGCGGCGAGGAGACGGGCCTGCTCGAATCGCTCGAGGGCAAGAAGGGGATGCCGCGCTTCAAGCCGCCGTTTCCGGCGAGCTTCGGCCTGTACGGCAAGCCGACGACGATCAACAACACCGAGACGTTCGCGGCGGTGCCGTGGATCATGCGCAACGGCGGCCAGTGGTTCCTCGAGCTCGGCAAGCCCAACAACGGCGGCACCAAGATCTTCTCGGTGTCGGGCGACGTCGCGCGCCCCGGCAACTACGAGATCAAGCTCGGCACGCCGTTCCCCGACCTCCTCGCGATGGCGGGCGGGATGCGCGACGGACGGCCGATGAAGGCCTGCATCCCCGGCGGCTCGTCGGCGCCGGTGCTGCCGGCCGAGGCGATGGACGCGCTGACGATGGACTACGACGCGATCGCCAAGGCCGGCTCGATGCTGGGCTCGGGCGCGGTGATCGTGCTCAACGACACCCGCTGCATGGTGAAGAGCCTGATGCGGCTGTCGTACTTCTACTACGAGGAATCCTGCGGCCAGTGCACGCCGTGCCGCGAGGGCACCGGCTGGATGTGGCGCGTCGTGCAGCGCATCGAGAGCGGCCAGGGCCGCCAGGAGGACCTCGATCTCCTCACGTCGGTCGCCGACAACATCGCCGGGCGAACGATCTGCGCGCTCGGCGACGCCGCGGCGCTGCCGGTGAAGAGCTTCATCAAGCACTTCCGCGGCGAGTTCCAGCACCACATCGACCACAAGCGCTGCCTCGTCGCGCCGTACCACTGATGCTCACGATCGAAATCGACGGCAAGCCGGTCGAGCTGCCCAACGGCAGCACGGTGATGGATGGTGCCAACAAGCTCGGCATCTACGTGCCGCACTTCTGCTGGCACCGCAAGCTGTCGATCGCCGCCAACTGCCGGATGTGCCTCGTGCAGGTCGAGAAGGCGCCGAAGCCGCTGCCCGCCTGCGCGACGCCCGCGACCGACGGCATGAAGGTGTTCACGCAATCCGAGCTCGCCAGGAAGGCGCAGCAGGGCGTGATGGAGTTCCTGCTGATCAATCATCCGCTCGACTGCCCGATCTGCGACCAGGGTGGCGAGTGCCAGCTCCAGGACCTCGCGGTCGGCTACGGCAACTCGTCGTCGCGCTACACCGAGGAAAAGCGCGTGGTGTTCCACAAGGCGCTCGGCCCGCTCATCTCCGCCGAGGAGATGACGCGCTGCATCCAGTGCACGCGCTGCATCCGCTTCGGCCAGGAGATCGCCGGCGTGATGGAGCTCGGCATGATCCGCCGCAGCGAGCACGCCGAGATCGTCGCGTTCGTCGGCCGCACCGTCGACTCCGAGCTGTCCGGCAACATGATCGACGTCTGCCCGGTCGGCGCGCTGACGTCGAAGCCGTTCCGCTACACGGCGCGCACCTGGGAGCTCTCGCGCCGCAAGAGCGTGGCGCCGCACGACTCGCTCGGCAGCAACCTCGTGGTGCAGGTCAAGGGCGACGTCGTCAAGCGCGTGCTGCCGCTCGAGAACGAGGCGGTCAACGAATGCTGGCTGTCGGACCGCGACCGCTTCTCGTACGAGGCGCTCAACGGCGACGAGCGGCTGACCGAGCCGATGATCCGCCGTGCCGGCGCGGACGGCTCGGCGACATGGCAGGCGGTCGACTGGCCGACGGCGCTCGAGCACGTCGCCAAGGGCCTCGCCGACGTCGTGCAAAAGCACGGTGGCGCGGCGCTCGGCGCGCTGTGCTCGCCGAATGCGACGTTCGAGGAGCTCGCGCTCACGGCGCGGCTCGTCCGCGGCCTCGGCAGCGACAACATCGATTACCGGCTGCGCCAGGCGGACTTCCGCGGCGACGGCCATGGCGCCGGCGTGGCGTGGCTCGGCATGCCCGTCGCCGACTTGAGCGCGCTCGACCGCGCGCTGGTCGTCGGCAGCTTCCTGCGCAAGGATCATCCGCTCGTCGCGGCGCGCCTGCGCGTCGCCGCGCGCAAGGGGCTCGCGGTCTCGGCGCTCAACCCCGTCGACGACGACTGGCTGATGCCGGTCGCGAACAAGGCGATCGTCGCGCCGTCGCAAATGGCGAGCACGCTCGCGGGAATCGTCGTCGCCGCCGCGGCGCGCAAGGGTGTCGCGCCCCCGCCGGCGCTCGCCGGCGTCGAGGCCGGCGACGCCGCGCGCGCCATCGCCGAGAGCCTCGCCGAGGGGCAGCGCGCGGCGATCCTGCTCGGCAACCTGGCCGAGCAGCATCGCGATGCCTCGCAATTCTTCGCGCTGGCGCAGGCGCTCGCGACGATCACCGGCGCCAAGGTCGGTTGCCTCACCGAGGCCGCGAACAGCGTCGGCGCCGAGATTGCCGGCGCGCGCCCCGCGGCCGGCGGGCTCGACACGGCGGCGATGCTCGCCGATCCGCGCAAGGCGTACCTCGTGCTGCACGCGGAGCCGGAGTTCGACTTCGCGAACCCGACGGCAGCACGCGCCGCCCTCGAGAAGGCCGACTTCGTCGTGGTGATGAGCGCGTTCAAGCAGGCGTCCGGCTACGCCGACGTGCTGCTGCCGGTCGCGCCGTTCACCGAGACCGCTGGCACGTTCGTCAACTGCGAGGGCCGCGCGCAAAAATTCAACGGCGTGGTGCGGCCGTTGCGCGACACGCGGCCGGCCTGGAAGGTGCTGCGCGTGCTCGGCACGATGCTCGGGCTGCCGGGCTTCGCCTTCGAGTCGATCGACGACGTGCGCGCCGAGTGCCTGCCGGCGCAGGACGCGATCGATGCGCGGCTCGCCAACCGCACCAGCGTCGAGATCGTCGCGCCGAACGGGGTCGCCAACGGCCTCGAGCGCGTCGCCGACGTGCCGATCTACTTCAGCGACGCGATCGTGCGCCGCGCGCCGTCGCTGCAGCGCACCGCCGATGCGCGCGCGCCGCGGGCGCGGATGCACCGCAGCCTGTTCGACAGCCTGAAGCTCGGCGACGGCGCGCAGGTCAAGGTCAAGCAGGGACGCGGCGAGGCGATCCTCACCGCGGTCGTCGACGCGGCGGTGCCGCCGAACGTCGTGGCGGTGTCGGCCGCGCATCCGTCGACCTGCCACCTCGAGGGGCTGACGGGTCCCGTCAGCGTCGAGCGGGCGTGAGGCGCGAAGCGCGATGAGCCCCTACGACACTTTCCTCGCGACCGGGCAGGAGCTGCTCGGGCCGGCGTGGCTACCGGTGTGGACACTCGCCAAGATCGTCGCGCTGGTGATACCGCTCATCATCGCGGTCGCGTACCTCACGCTCGCCGAGCGCAAGGTGATTGGCTACATGCAGGTGCGGATCGGGCCGAATCGCGTCGGTCCGCTCGGTCTGCTGCAGCCGTTCGCCGACGTCTTCAAGCTCATCCTGAAGGAGATCGTCGTCCCGAGCGGCGCGAGCAAGGCGCTGTTCTTCATCGCGCCGGTCCTGTCGATCGCGCCGGCGGTCGCCGCATGGGCGGTGATCCCGCTCACCGGCACGCTGATGTTCTCCAACATCAACGCCGGGCTCCTGTACCTGCTGGCGATGACGTCACTCGGCGTCTACGGCGTCATCCTCGCGGGCTGGGCGTCGAACTCCAAGTACGCGTTCCTCGGCGCGATGCGCTCGGCGGCGCAGATCGTCAGCTACGAGATCGCGATGGGCTTCGCGCTGGTCGGCGTGCTGATGGCGGCCAACAGCTTGAACCTCCCCGACATCGTGCACGGGCAGGAGGGCGGGCTCCTGCGGTGGTACGTCTGGCCGCTGCTGCCGCTCTTCGTCGTGTACTTCGTGTCCGGCATCGCCGAGACCAACCGGCATCCGTTCGACGTCGCCGAGGGCGAGTCGGAGATCGTCGCGGGGTTCCACGTCGAGTACTCGGGCGTGACGTTCGCGATCTTCTTCCTCGCCGAGTACATGAACATGATCCTGATCTCGACGCTCGCGTCGGTCATGTTCCTCGGCGGCTGGCTCGCGCCGATCGCGGCGCTCAACCACGGGCCGCTCGCGTGGCTGCTCGGCGACGGCCTGCTGTGGCTCGGCCTCAAGGTGGCCTCGCTGCTGTTCGTGTTCCTGTGGGTGCGCGCGACGTTCCCGCGCTACCGCTACGACCAGATCATGCGCCTCGGCTGGAAGGTGTTCATCCCGGTCACGCTGGTGTGGATCGTCTTCATCGGCGCGATGATGCAGACGCGCTTCGCCGGCCTGTTCCACTGAGACGACGATGAAAGAGCGACTGCGCGACTTCTTCAACACCTGGTTCCTGCTGGAGCTCTTCCGGGGCATGAAGCTCACCGGGCGGCATTTCTTCGCGCGCAAGGTGACCGTGCAGTTCCCCGAGGAGAAGACGCCGCAGAGCCCGCGCTTCCGCGGCCTGCACGCGCTGCGCCGCTATCCGAACGGCGAGGAGCGCTGCATCGCCTGCAAGCTGTGCGAGGCGGTGTGCCCGGCGCTCGCGATCACGATCGAGTCGGACCAGCGCGACGACGGCACGCGGCGTACGACGCGCTACGACATCGACCTCACCAAGTGCATCTTCTGCGGCTTCTGCGAGGAGTCGTGCCCGGTGGACTCCATCGTCGAGACGCGGATCCTCGAGTACCACGGCGAGCGCCGCGGCGACCTCTACTACACCAAGGAGATGCTGCTCGCCGTCGGCGACCGCTACGAGGCCGAGATCGCCAGGGACCGGGCGGAGGACGCGCGCTACCGCTGACCCGCGCGGCGCATCGTGCGCCGCCGTCGCCAACGCCACGACCACACGATGTTCACCACCGCGCTCTTCTATTTCTTCGCCGCGATCCTGATCTTCGCGGCGCTGCGCGTCGTCACCGCGCGCAACCCGGTGCACTCGGCGCTGTGGCTGGTGCTGGCGTTCTTCACCGCCGCGGCGATCTGGCTCCTGCTGCATGCCGAGTTCCTCGCGATCGTGCTGGTGCTGGTCTACGTCGGCGCGGTGATGGTGCTGTTCCTGTTCGTCGTGATGATGCTCGACGTCAACTTCGACAACCTGCGCAAGAGCTTCCGCAGCTACATCCCGGTGGGCGCGACAGTGGGCATGCTGGTGCTGCTCGAGATGACGCTGGTGCTGATCGGCGGTGGCACCGCGAATGCGCCTTCCGCCGGGCTGTCGCAGCCGTCGAACACCAAGGCGCTCGGCGCGCTGATCTACGTCGACTACGTCTACCCGTTCGAGATCGCCGCAGTGGTGCTGCTGGTGGCGATCGTCGCGGCGATCGCGCTTACATGGCGGCGCCGCAAGGAGACGCGCTACCAGAACCCGTCCGCGCAGGTGAAGGTGCGTCCGCGCGACCGGCTGCGGATCGTCAGCATGGCCTCGGAGAAGCGCGAAGACTGACGCGACCACAAGGGGAGGCCGCGGCGCGGGGAGGGCCCTCGCCGTGGTGGCCGACAACAACAAACACACCGACACGATGTCCCTTTTGACGGCACCGACGCTGGCGCATTACCTGATCCTGGGCGCGATCCTGTTCGCGATCAGCATGGCCGGCATCTTCCTCAACCGCAAGAACGTCATCATCCTCCTGATGGCGATCGAGCTGATGCTGCTCGCCGTCAACCTCAACTTCATCGCGTTCTCGTACCACCTCGGCGACATGGCGGGGCAGGTGTTCGTGTTCTTCATCCTGACGGTCGCCGCCGCCGAGTCGGCGATCGGCCTCGCGATCCTCGTGCTGCTGTTCCGCAACGTCGGCTCGATCGACGTCGACGACCTCGACGAGCTCAAGGGCTGACGCCATGGCGATGACTACGCTCTACCTCGTCGTGCCGCTGGCGCCGCTCGTGGCGTCGGTGATCGTCGGCCTGTGGGGACCGATGCTCGGCCGCCGCGTGTCGCATTCGCTGTGCATCGCCGGCGTCGCGCTGGCGATGGTCGCCTCGATCGTCATCGCCCGCGACGTCGCCGCCGGCCACCTATTCAACGGCGACATCTACACGTGGCTGCAATCGGGGAATCTCAAGCTCACGATCGGGTTCCTGATCGACCCGCTGACGGTGACGATGATGGTGGTCGTCACGTTCGTGTCGCTGATGGTGCACGTCTACACGATCGGCTACATGGCCGACGACCCGGGCTACACCCGCTTCTTCAGCTACATCTCGCTCTTCACCTTCTCGATGCTGATGCTGGTGATGAGCAACAACTTCCTGCAGCTCTTCTTCGGCTGGGAGGCGGTGGGCCTGGTGTCGTACCTGCTGATCGGCTTCTGGTACACGCGTCCCACCGCGATCTACGCGAACCTGAAGGCGTTCCTCGCCAACCGCGTCGGCGACTTCGGCTTCATCCTCGGCATCGGCCTCGTGCTCGCGGCGTTCGGCTCGCTCGACTATGCGGAGGTGTTCGCAAAGGCGCCGTCGCTCGGCGAGACGGCGCTGATCCTCGGCTTCGGCCACTCGTCGCTCCTCATCACCGCGATCTGCATCGCGCTTTTCGTCGGCGCGATGGGCAAGAGCGCGCAGGTGCCGCTGCACGTGTGGCTGCCCGACTCGATGGAAGGCCCGACGCCGATCTCGGCGCTGATCCACGCCGCGACGATGGTGACCGCCGGCATCTTCATGGTGGCGCGGATGAGCCCGCTGTTCGAGCTCTCCGACACGGCGCTGTCGTTCGTCACCGTGATCGGCGCGACGACGGCGCTGTTCATGGCATTCCTCGGCATCGTGCAGAACGACATCAAGCGCGTCGTCGCCTACTCGACGCTGTCGCAGCTCGGCTACATGACGGTGGCGCTCGGCGTGTCGGCGTATTCGGCGGCGATCTTCCACCTGATGACGCATGCGTTCTTCAAGGCGCTGCTGTTCCTCGGCGCGGGCTCGGTGATCATCGCGATGCACCACGAGCAGGACCTGCGCAAGATGGGCGGGCTCGCGAAGTACATGCCGATCACCTGGATCACCGCCGTCGTCGGCTCGCTCGCGCTGGCGGGGATCCCGCCGTTCGCCGGCTTCTTCTCCAAGGACGCGATCATCGAGGCGGTGGCGGCCTCGCACATCCCCGGGCACTCGTATGCCTACTTCGCGGTGATCTGCGGCGTGTTCGTCACGGCGTTCTACTCGTTCCGGATGCTGTTCCTCGCGTTCCACGGCGCGCCGCGCTTCGGCGCGCACGCCGCCGCCGGTGAGCATGCCATGGCGGCCGCGCCGCACGACCACGAGGAATCGCACGACGCGGGTGACGAACCGGGCCACGACGACCATGACCATGGTCCGCCCCGCGAGTCGCCGTGGGTGGTCACCGTGCCGCTGATCCTGCTGGCGATCCCGTCGGTCTACGCCGGCTGGACGTACATCGAGCCGATGCTGTTCGGCAACTGGTTCGGCAGCTCGATCGTCGTCAGCCCCGCGCACCCGGCGATGGCCGAGCTCAAGGAGGAATGGCACGGGACCGGCGCGTTCATCGCGCATGGCCTGACGGGCCTGCCGTTCTGGCTCGCGATCGCCGGCATCGCGTCGGCCTGGGTCTGCTACATCCTGCGGCCGTCGCTGCCGGCGCGCCTGCGTGCGCTCGCGGGCCCGATTTACACACTGCTCGACAACAAGTACTACTTCGACCGCTTCAACGACTGGTTCTTCGCCGGCGGCACGCGCGCGATCGGCCGCTTCGCGTCGAACGTCGGCGACCGCCTCGTCATCGACGGCTTCTTCGTCAACGGCTCGGCGCGGCTCGTCGGCTTCCTGGCGTCGGTGCTGCGGCGCCTGCAGTCGGGCTACGTCTACCAATACGCCTTCACCATGATCATCGGCGTGTTCGCGCTGCTGACGTGGTGGGTCGTCCGATAGGGCGCGCGCGATGCCGTATCTTTCGCTCGCCATCTTCGTGCCCATCGTCGCGGGCCTCGCGACGCTGGTGATCCGCGACGACCGCGACGCCGCGCAGGCGCGCTGGATCGCGCTGATCGGCGCGCTCGCCGGGTTCGCGGTGACGATCCCGCTGTGGATCGACTTCGACACCACGACCGCGGCGATGCAGTTCGTCGAGCAGATGGAGTGGGTTCCGCGCTTCGACATCAACTATCACCTCGGCGTCGACGGCATCTCGATGCCGTTCGTGCTGCTCAACAGCTTCATCACGCTGGTGGTGGTGTGGTCGGCGTGGGTGGTGATCGAGCGGCACGTCGCACAGTACATGGCGGCCTTCCTGATCATGTCAGGCCTCGTCAACGGCGCGTTCGCGGCGCTCGACGGCGCGCTGTTCTACGTGTTCTTCGAGGCGATGCTGATCCCGATGTACCTGATCATCGGCATCTGGGGCGGTCCCAACCGCGTCTACGCCGCGCTCAAGTTCTTCCTGTACACGCTGCTCGGCTCGTTCCTGATGCTGGTGGCGATCATCTACCTGTACAACGCCTCGCAGAGCTTCGAGATCCTCGACTGGCACCGGGTGCCGCTGGCGTTCGGCGTGCAGGTGCTGCTGTTCGTGGCGTTCTTCATGGCGTTCGCGGTCAAGGTGCCCATGTGGCCGGTGCACACCTGGCTGCCCGACGCCCACGTCGAGGCGCCGACCGGCGGCTCGGTCGTGCTGGCGGCGATCACGCTGAAGCTCGGCGCGTACGGCTTCGTGCGCTTCATCCTGCCGATCGTCCCCGACGCGAGCCACGCGCTGTCCGGCTTCGTCATCACGCTGTCGCTGATCGCGATCATCTACATCGGCTTCGTCGCGCTGGTGCAGGCCGACATGAAGAAGCTGATCGCGTACTCGTCGATCTCGCACATGGGCTTCGTCACGCTTGGCTTCTTCGTGTTCAGCGCGCTCGGCATGGAAGGCGGCCTCGTGCAGATGATCTCGCACGGCTTCGTGTCCGCGGCGATGTTCCTGTGCGTGGGCGTGCTCTACGACCGGATGCACAGCCGGCTGATCGCCGACTACGGCGGCGTCGTCAACACGATGCCGAAGTTCGCGGCATTCGCGATGCTGTTCGCGATGGCCAACGCCGGGCTCCCGGCGACGTCCGGGTTCATCGGCGAGTTCATGGTGATCCTGGCGTCGGTGCGCGCCAACTTCTGGATCGGCTTCGGCGCCGCGATCGCGCTGATCCTCGGCGCCTCGTACACACTGTGGATGTACAAGCGCGTCTATTTCGGCGAGGTCGCCAACGCCGCCGTCGCCAAGCTCACCGACCTCTCGCGCCGCGAGTTCTGGCTGCTCATGGTGCTCGCGCTCGCCGTGCTGGCGATGGGCATCTACCCGAAGCCCGTCGTCGACGTCATGCACGCGTCGGTGGTCAACCTGCTGGCGCACGTCGCCCAGTCCAAGCTCTAGCGATCCGATGAAGGCCGACCTCGCCACCGCGCTGCCCGAGATCACGCTGCTCGCCTGTGCGTGCCTCGTGCTCGTCGTCGACGTATTCCTGCCGGCGTCTCGCCGGCACGTCAGCTACTGGCTGGCGCAGGGCGCGCTGCTGCTCACCGCGTGGATGGTGCTGACGTCGGTGCGCGCCGAGCCGGTGCGCGGCTTCAACGGGATGGTCGTCGACGACAACATGGCCGATCTCCTCAAGCTGACGGCCATCGTCGCGGTGTCGCTGATGCTGTTCTACGGCCGGCGCTACTTCACGGTGCGGGGGCTCTTCACCGGCGAGAACTTCGTGCTGGTGCTGTTCTCGCTGCTCGGCATGATGGTGATGATCGGCGCCGGCAGCTTCGTCACGCTGTACCTCGGCCTCGAGCTGCAGTCGCTCGCGCTGTACGCACTCGTCGCCTCGCAGCGCGACCGCCCGGGACCCGCCGAGGCGGCGATGAAGTACTTCGTGCTGGGCGCGCTCGCCTCGGGCATGCTGCTCTACGGCATGTCGATGGTCTACGGCGCGACCGGCTCGCTCGACCTCGACACCATCGCGCAGGCGAGCCTCACCGCGAACAAGGACCATCGCCTGCTGCAGCTCTTCGGCCTCGTGTTCATCGTCTCGGGCATCGCCTTCAAGCTCGGTGTCGTGCCGTACCACATGTGGGTCCCCGACGTGTACGAGGGCGCCCCCACGCCGATCACGCTGCTGGTCGGCACGGCGCCCAAGCTTGCCGCGTTCGCGTTCGCGCTGCGGATGCTGGGCGGCGCGCTCAAGGGGGTCGAGTACGACTGGCAAGGGATGCTGATCGTGCTGTCGCTGCTGTCGATGGTGCTCGGCAACGTCATCGCCATCGCGCAGACGAACATCAAGCGAATGCTCGCCTATTCGCTGATTGCGCAGATGGGCTACATGCTGATGGGCTTCCTCGCCGCCGACCGCAACGGCTTCTCGTCGGCGATGTTCTACACGGTGTCCTACGTGCTGACGAGCGTCGCTTCGTTCGGCATGATCCTGCTCTTGTCGCGCGCCGGCTTCGAGGCCGACCTGATCGACGACTTCAAGGGCCTCAACCAGCGCTCGCCGTGGTGGGCGTTGATGATGCTGATTGTCATGTTCTCGCTCGCGGGCGTGCCGCCGACGATCGGCTTCTACGCCAAGTTCGCGGTGATCGAGGCCGCGATCAACCAGGGCTTCGTGTGGCTCGCGGTGGCGGCGGTGATGGCGTCGCTGGTCGGCGCGTTCTACTACCTGCGCGTCGTCAAGGTCATGTACTTCGACGATCCCGTCGATGCGGCGCCGCTCGACGCCCGCGGCGACGCCCGCGTGCTGCTCTCGATCAACGGCTTGGCACTCCTCGTGCTCGGCATCCTGCCGCAGCCGCTGATGGGGCTTTGCGCGATCGCGCTCACGCAATCGCATTACTGATCGCGAACGCCCGGGCTCGCCAGCGGGTGCGGCGGCCGGTAAACTGACAGCGCGCCGTTACAAGGGGCGCACCAATCCGATCATGCGCGTCGGCCTCTTCGTCACCTGCCTCGTCGACCTGATGCGACCCAGCGTCGGCTTCGCGACGATCGAGCTCCTCGAGTCCGCGGGCGCGGAAGTCTACGTGCCGCCGGCGCAGACCTGCTGCGGGCAGCCCGCGTACAACTCGGGCGACCGCGCCGACGCGCTCGCGCTCGCGCGCAAGGTGGTCGGCGAGTTCGAGGGCTGCGACCATCTCGTCGCGCCGTCGGGGTCCTGCGCCGGAATGATCCGCACGCACTACGCCGACCTCTTCGCCGACGATCCCGCGTTTGCCGCGCGCGCGGCGGCGCTGGCGGCGAAGACGCACGAGCTCACGTCGTTCCTCGTCGACGTGATGAAGGTCACGCGCGTCGCGGGCCGCTACGACGGCACCGTCACCTACCACGATTGCTGCGCGGGACTCCGCGAAATGGGCGTGAAGGCGCAGCCGCGCGTGCTGCTCGCCGGCGTCGCCGGGCTCACGCTCAAGGAGATGCCGGAGTGCGAGACCTGCTGCGGCTTCGGCGGCACGTTCTCGGTCAAGTTCGGCGAAATCTCGACGCGCCTCGCCGACAACAAGTGCCGTCACATCATCGGCAGCGGCGCCGACGCGGTGGTGCTGGGGGACGTCGGCTGCATGCTCAACATCGAGGGCCGGCTGCGTCGCCGCGGCGACAGCGCGACGCGCGTGCTGCACGTCGCCGAAGTGCTGGCCGGGAAGCCCTGAGGGAATCGCCGTGCAGGTCGCATCGATGCACTTCAAGGCCCGCGCGCACGAGCGCCTCGAGGACGCGCAGCTGCAGCGCAACCTCGCCAGGATCCAGGGCAAGTTCGTGCAGAAGCGCCGGGAGGCGCTGACCGAGCTCGACGACGTCGACGCCACGCGCGACGCCGGCCGCGACATCCGCCAGCGCGCGCTCGACGACCTCGACGTCTGGCTCGAGATGTTCGAGCGCAACGCCACGGCACGTGGCGCGACGGTCCTGTGGGCCGAGACGCCGGCCGACATCAACAGGCTGGTGCTGGAGATCGCGTTCCGCCACGGCGTCAAGTCGATCATCAAGTCGAAGTCGATGGTGTCGGAGGAGTCCGCGCTCGACCACGCGATCGAGGCGGCGGGCCTCACCGTCGTCGAGACTGACCTCGGCGAGTACATCCTGCAGATCAACGGCTACGAGCCGCCGTCGCACATCATCGGCCCGGCGCTGCACAAGTCGAAGGACGAGGTGTCCGAGCTCTTCGCGCGCCAGCACGGAACGCCGCGCAAGGACGACATCGCGGCGCTGTGCCTAGAGGCGCGCGGCGTGCTGCGGCGCCACTACCTCGCCGCCGACATGGGCATCTCCGGCGGCAACTTCTTCGTCGCCGAGACCGGCTCGGTCGTGCTCGTCACCAACGAGGGCAACGCCACGCTGGCGACGACGCTGCCGAAGGTCCACGTCGCGATCTCCGGCATCGAGAAGGTCGTGCCCACGCTCGAGGACGTGGCGACGCTGATGCGCCTTTTGCCGCGCTCGGCCACCGGCCAGTCGATCTCCAACTACGTCGACGTGCTGTCGGGAACGAAGGGCGCGGGCGAGTTCCACGGCGCCGAGCACATGTACTTCATCGTCGTCGACAGCGGCCGCACCGAGGTGCTGGCGAGCGAGGTGCGCGAGGCGCTGCGCTGCATCCGCTGCGGCGCATGCATGAACCATTGTCCTGTCTACCAGAACGTCGGCGGCCATTCGTACGGCTGGGTCTACCCGGGACCCATCGGCGCGATCCTGACGCCGATGTACGTCGGCCTCGACAAGGCGCGCGACCTGCCCTCCGCATCGACGATGTGCAACCAGTGCGGCGTCGTCTGCCCGGTGCGCATTCCGCTGCCCGACCTGCAGCGCAAGCTGCGCGAGAAGGCGTTCGAGCGCCGCCTCGGCACGCCCGGCGAGCGTGCGGCGCTGAAGCTGTGGTCGTGGCTCGCACGGCGGCCGGCGCTCTACGGCCTCGCCGCGCGGATCGGCGTGCGCGCGCTGCGGTTCATGGGCGGCCGGCGGCGGATGATCCATCGATTGCCGTTCGGCCACGGCTGGACCGATGGCCGCGACATGCCCGCGCCTCGCGGCCGCACGTTCCGCGAGCTCCATCGTCAACGCGCGCGTGACGCGCGCGCAACCGCAACGGTCCCGCCACGATGAACGCACCGCACCCGCATCCCGCACCCGCACTCTCGCGTCGCGCCGACGCGCTCGGCACCGAGAATGCCTTCGTCGTGCTCGCCGAGGTCAACGCGCTCGCGCGCACCGGCAAGGACATCGTGTCGTTCTGCATCGGCCAGCCCGATTTCCCGACGCCGCCCAACGTCCAGGAGGCGGCGATCCGCGCGATCCGCGACGGCCGCCACGGCTACACGCCCTCGGCGGGAATCGACGAATTGCGCGCCGCCGCGGCGCGCGACATGGGCGCGCGTCGCGGGCTCGAGATCGCCGGCGACGAGGTCGTCGTCGGCGCGGGCGCGAAGCCTTTCATCGCCTACACGATCGCGTCGGTCACCGATCACGGCATCGGCGACGAGGTGATCTACCCGGTGCCGGGCTTCCCGATCTACGAATCGCAGATCGTCGCCAACGGCGCGACGCCGGTGCCGATCTACCTGCGCGAGGCGCGCGACTTCGCGTTCGACCCGGCCGAGCTCGAGGCGGCGATCACGCCGCACACGCGCCTTCTGATCCTCAACACGCCGCACAACCCCACCGGCGGGATCCTCAAGGCAGCCGACCTCGACGCCATCGCCGCCGTGCTCGCGCGCCATCCGCAGGTGTGGGTGTACGCCGACGAGATCTATTCGCGGCTCGCGTACGACGGCGCGTTCGAGTCGATCGCCGCGCGTCCGGGGATGCGCGCACGCACGATCATCGGCGACGGCGCGTCCAAGACGTGGGCGATGACCGGCTGGCGGATCGGCTACGTGGCCAATGCGGCGCTCGCGCCGGTGTTCACGCGCTGGATCACCAACACCGATTCCTGCGCGTCGCAGATCTCGCAATGGGCGGCGCTCGAGGCGATCAACGGCCCGCAGGCGCCGGCCGACGCGATGCGCGCGTCCTTCCTCGAGCGGCGCGAGCTGATCGTCCGCCTGCTCAACGAAGTCCCCGGGTTCCGCTGCCGTACGCCGGGCGGCGCGTTTTATGCGTGGCCGAACGTGACCGAGGCGTGCCGGATGATCGGCGCCGCCGACTCCGAGGCGCTGCGCAAGCGTCTCCTCAACGAGGCCGGCGTCGCCGTGCTCGCCGACACGCACTTCGGCCGGCGCGTCCCCGGCGACGGCCAGCACATCCGCTTCTCCTACGCGACGTCGAACGCCGCGATCGAGGAGGGCGTGGCGCGCATCGCGGCGTTCATCCGCGGCGCGAGCGGCCGATGAGCGGCGACGCGCAGGGCGTCGGCATCGCGGCGAACGCCGACGCGCGGCGCGCGATCCTCGGTCGCGTGCGGACGGCGCTTGGCGTGCGCGCCGGTGACCCCGCGCGCGCAGGTGACTCCGCGCACGATATGGCCGCACGCGCAGGTGACCCCGCACGCGAAAAGGCCGCGCGCGAGAAGGCCGCGCAGGATTACGTCGCGGCGCACGCGCAGGGCCCGCGCCCGGCGATGCCGGACGACCTCGTCGCGCGCTTCGCGCACCGCGTGCACGACATGTCGAGCACGCTCGAGCGTATCGCGTCGCGCGACGAGATCCCGCACGCGGTCGCGCGCTACATCGACGGCCTCGACCTGCCGGACGCGCTCGCCGAGCAGCGCTCGCGGCTTGGCGTGTGCTGGCCGGACTTCGCCGACCTCGACTGGGACGCGGCCGGGCTCGCGATCGAGGCGCGGCCGACGCAGGGCCACGACCGCCTCGGCATCACGGGCGTGTTCTGCGCGGTCGCCGAGACCGGCACGCTGGTATTCACGTCGGGCGCGGCGACGCCGACCGCGAGCGCGATCCTGCCCGACACGCACGTCGCGGTGGTCCGCGAAAGCCAGGTGGTGTCGGGAATGGAGGAGGCGTTCGCGCGGGTGCGCGCACGTCACGCGACGTGGCCGCGCGCGATCAACTTCATGTCGGGGCCGTCGCGCACCGGCGACATCGAGCAGACGATCGTGCTCGGCGCGCACGGGCCCTTTCGCGTGCACGTACTGCTGCTGCCCGGCTGACGGGTCGAACCTGCGCTGCACCGTGCCGGATGTGACGCGCGATGCGACGCCGCGGGGGGAAGCGGAACGTGCTGCGCCCGCTCGCTATTCCGGCGTAGGCGCCGGCTCGATGAAGAGCTCGTCCACGTAGCACCAGCCCCAGTCCTCGCCGGGCTCGAGGCTTCGCATCACCGGATGGCGCATGTGGCGGAAGTGCGCGGTCGCGTGGCGGTGGGGCGACTGGTCGCAGCAGCCGACGTGGCCGCAGCCGAGGCACAGGCGCAGGTGCACCCAGTCGCTGCCGATCGCGAGGCACTCCTCGCAGCCATCGGGTGTGCGCGGCGCGACGTCGCGCACGGTCGCGAGGTGCGTGCAGGTCACCGGCATCGCGAGTAAGCGCCGGCGCGCGAGCGCGGCGTCAGTCGCCGAACTCGTCGAGGATCGCCTCGACGCGACTCGGGTCGGCGAGGAACGCGTCGACGCAGCGCGGATCGAAATGCCGGCCGCGCTGGCCCTTGAGGAACTCGACCCCCTCGGCGATCGGCCAGGCTTCCTTGTACGGGCGCTTGCTGACCAGGGCGTCGAACACGTCGGCGACGGCGACGATCCGCGCGACGAGCGGGATGTCGTCGCCGTGGAGGCCGTTGGGATAGCCCGAGCCGTCGAACTTCTCGTGATGGCCGAGCGCGATGATCGCGCCCATCGACAGGTACTTCGACGGGCTGCCCTTCAGGATGTCGTAGCCGATCCGCGGGTGCGCCTTCATCGTGTCGGTCTCGGTGACGGACAGCGGGCCTTCCTTCATCAGCACCGCGTCGGGGATGCCGATCTTGCCGATGTCGTGCATCGGCGCGGCGACCTCCAGCACGTGAACCGTTTCACCGCCGAGGCCGAGATGCTGGCCGATCAGCGCCGAGTACTTGGCCATGCGCAAGAGGTGGTTGCCGGTGACCTTGTCGCGGAACTCGCCGGCCTTGGCGAGCTTGGCGAGCGTCTCGAGCTCGCGCTCGTGGATCTCCGACACCGATTTGTCGACCTGGTACTGGAGCACGCGTGCCTGGTCGGACAGCACGATCTTGTGGCGACGCAGCTCGAGGAGGTTGGCGCAGCGCGCGCGCGTCTCGTGCTCGTCGAGCGGCTTGATCAGGAAGTCGGTGGCGCCGGCCTCGAGCGCGTCGTAGCGGATCTTGCGGTCGTCGACGACGGTGATCACGACGATCGGCACGTCGACGCAGTGCGGCAGCGCGCGCAGCTGCTTGACGAGCTCGATGCCGTCGAACTCGGGCAGCTTGTAATCGGTGAGGACGATGTCGACGCGGTTCTGGCGCGCGAACTCGAGCGCGCGCGTCGGCGTATCGAAGAGCTCGAGGTTCAAGCGCCCGTCGATCTGGCGGACGATCTCCGCGAGCAAGAGGCGGCTCGAGAAGAGGTCGTCGATGATGAGGACGGTGTTGCGCTGGGCGCGCGCGAACGCGAGCTCCGAGATCGTCCCGTTGCTCGTGCCGGCGCCCTGTGAGGCGCGTGACGTAGCGGCGCTCATGCGGCCACCCGTGAACCGGTTTCTGGATCCGGTAAGCATGCAAGAATCGGGCCCCTCGATGGGGCCGTGATTGTCCGGAAAAGCCAAAATGTACTCCACAATGCCCCAGACCGCACCCGGGGCGTCGTGGTGGGCGCGTGGCGACGGACGGCGACGGCCCGCGCGATCATCGTGCATGCGCGACCGGCCGCCGGGCCGCGAACGTCGAAGTGGTCGGGGCGAGAAGATTCGAACTTCCGACCCCCTGCACCCCATGCAGGTGCGCTACCAGGCTGCGCTACGCCCCGACCGAAACTCGACATTATAGTGGGTCGCATCGCCCCGGGCGCGGCGCCGGTCACTCGGCGGCGTCGTCGAGCAGCTTGCGGATGCGCGCGAGCTCCTCGCGCAGCGCCACGACGCCGACCGCTGCGGGTGCCGGCGCGGGAACGCTGTTCGTCGAGGGTGTCGCGCGCGCGGCGGCGCGCGGCTCGGCCGTCTCGAACTCGAGGCGGTGGCGCGCGCCGTTGATCGTGAAGCCCTGCTCGTAGAGGAGGTCGCGGATGCGGCGGATGAGCAGCACCTCGTGGTGCTGGTAATAGCGCCGGTTGCCGCGCCGCTTGACGGGCTTGAGCTGCGAAAACTCCTGCTCCCAGTAGCGGAGCACGTGCGGCTTGACCGCGCACAGCTCGCTCACCTCGCCAATCGTGAAGTACCGCTTGGCGGGGATCGGCGGGAGATCGGCCTTAGTGGGACGCGGATCCGGCATGGTTGGCCGCCTCGACCATCGCCTTGAGCTTCTGGCTCGCGTGGAACGTCACGACCCGCCGCGCGGTGATCGGGATCTCCTCGCCGGTCTTGGGATTGCGGCCCGGCCGCTGCGGCTTCTCGCGGAGCTGGAAATTGCCGAAGCCGGAGAGCTTCACGCTGTGCCCTTGCGCCAGCGCGAGGCGAATCTCCTCGAAGAAGCGCTCGACCATGTCCTTCGCCTCGCGCTTGTTGAGGCCGAGCTGCTCGAACAAGAGGTCGGCGAGCTCCGCCTTGGTGAGCGTCATGTTCATGCTGGAGTCGTGTCCTTGTCGTGTCTCGAGCATCGGGCAGTCAACGCAGCGTGGCGCCGCAGCGATCGGCCAGCGTGCGCGTGATGCCGTGCATCGCGCCGTCGATTTCCGCGTCGGTCAAAGTACGTTCAGTATCCTGCATAAGCACCAGAATCGCAAGACTTTTTCGACCCTCGCCGATGCCCGGGCCGCGATACACGTCGAAGAGCGACACCGCGCCGACGAACGGCGGCGCCGCGCTCCGCGCCGCGTCGAGCACGTCGCTCGCGGGCATCGCTTCGTCCACCACAACCGCGAGGTCGCGGCGCACGGTGGGCGTGCGCGCCGCGGCCACCGCCTGCGGCAGCACGGCAGCTTCCGCCGCGGCTGCGTCGATCTCGAAGGCCACGGCGGCCGCCGGCAGGTCGAAATGGCGGATGACGCGCGGGTGGACCTCGCCGATGAAGCCGACGGTACGGCCATCGACGACGAGATCGGCTGCGCGACCCGGGTGCAGCATCGCGCGCGCGGCGCGCGGCGTCGCCAGCGCCGCCGGCGCGAGGAGCGCGGCGAGATCGCCCTTGACGTCGAAGAAGTCCACCGGCCGCGTCGGCGTGCCCCACTGCTCCGGAAGCGCCGGGCCGTACGCGAGGCCGCCGATGCGCATCGGCTGCGCGTGCCCCGCGCCGTCGCGCGCGAACGTGCGCCCGTATTCGAAGATGCGCGCGCGCCGCGCGCCTTGCGCGACGTTGGCGGCAAGCGTGCGCATGAGCCCCGGCAGGAGTGTCTTGCGCATCACGTCGAGATGGCTTGCGATCGGGTTCTCGACGCCCACGGGCTCTGCGCCGGCGTCGAGCGCCGCCTCGTCGGCGCGGCTCACGAAGCTGAATGTCACGATCTCCTGCCAGCCGCGCGCCGCGAGCGCCGCGCGCACGTCGTGCGCAGTGCGCCGCGCTTCGGGAGCGGCGAGCATGCCTCCCGCATGGCGGCCGATGGCCGCCGGGATCGCCGCGTAGCCGTGGATGCGCGCGACCTCCTCGATGAAATCCTCCTCGATCGCGAGGTCGAAGCGGTAGGACGGCGGCGTGACGATGAAGTCGTCGCCGTCACGGCGATGCGTGAAGCCCAAACGCTCGAACACCTTCGCGATGGTCGCCGCGCCGAGGTCGACGCCGAGGAGCCGCGCGACGCGCGCCGGGCGCACGCGCACCGGATCGCGCGCCGGCAGCGCGCCCTTGACGTCCGACAGCGGGCCCGCGCGACCGCCGCAGAGCTCGACGATCAACGCCGTCGCGCGCTCGACGGCCACCGGGCCGAGTGCGGCGTCGACGCCGCGCTCGAACCGATAGCCTGCGTCGCTCTGGAAGCCAAGGCGCCGCATCCGTCCCTGGATCACGTCGGGATTCCAGAACGCGCCTTCCAGCAGCACGTCGGTCGTGTCGTCGCCGATGCCCGAATGCTCGCCGCCCATGATGCCGGCGAGGCCCAGCGGCTTCTTCGCATCGGCGACGAGCAGGAGATCGGGCGCGAGCGCGAGCACGTCACCGTTGAGGAGCGTCAGCGTCTCGCCGTCGCGTGCGAAGCGCACGACGACGTCACCGTCCACATGGCGACGGTCGTACGCGTGCAGCGGCTGGCCGAGCTCCAGCATCACGTAGTTCGTGACGTCGACGATCGCCGAGATGGGGCGGATGCCGGATCGCGCGAGGCGCTGCTGCATCCAGCGCGGGCTCGGCGCGCGCGCGTCGACGCCCTCGATCACGCGCGATGCGAAGCGCGGGCAGGCGACGAAGTCCTCGACGACGACGCGCTGCGTCGCCGCGCTGGCAACCGGCGCCGGCGCCCACGCCGGCAGCGTGAGCTTGGCGCCCGTCAGCGCGGCGGTGTCGCGCGCGATGCCGGCGAGCGACAGGCAATCGGCACGGTTGGGGGTGATCTTGAGCGTCACGAGCGCGTCGTCGAGGTCGAGCGCGGTGCGCAGCGGCGTGCCCGGCGCGAGGTCGCCGGCGAGCACGAGGAGTCCGGTCGCGTCGTCGGCGATGCCGAGCTCGCGCGCCGAGCACAGCATGCCCTGTGACTCGACGCCGCGCATGACGGTGCGCTTGATCGCGACGCCGCCCGGCAGCGTCGCGCCTTCGCGTGCGAGCGGCACGTTGAGGCCCGCCGCGGCGTTCGGCGCGCCGCACACGACGGATAGCGGCGCGGCCGTTCCGGCGTCCACGGTGCACACGCGCAGACGGTCCGCGCCCGGGTGAGGCTTGACGTCGACGATCGTCGCGACGATGACGCCGTCGAACGGCGGCGCGGCGGGCTCGACGCTCTCGACTTCGAGGCCGCCCATCGTCAGCGTCTCGGCGAGCGCCGCCGTATCGAGCGGCGGGTCGCAAAGCGTGCGCAGCCAGTGCTCCGAGAATTTCATCGTCAGCGAAACTGCGCGAGGAAGCGCAGGTCGTTCTCGTAGAAGATGCGGAGATCGTCGATCCCGTAGCGCAGCATCGCGAGGCGGTCGGGCCCCATGCCGAACGCGAAGCCCTGCCATACCTCGGGGTCGATGCCGACGGCGCGCAGCACGTTGGGGTGCACCTGGCCCGAGCCCGCGATCTCGAGCCAGCCGTCACCGAAGCTCATGTCGATCTCGGCCGACGGCTCGGTGAACGGGAAGAACGACGGCCGGAATCGCACGGCGAGGTCGTCGCGCTCGAAGAAGCGCCGCAGGAACTCGGTGATGACGCCCTTCAGATCGGCGAACGTCACGTCGCGGTCGATCCACAGCCCCTCGACCTGGTGGAACATCGGCGAGTGCGTGGCGTCGCTGTCGACGCGGAACACGCGCCCCGGCGCGATGATCCTGATCGGCGGCGCGTGCGTTTCCATGTAGCGCACCTGCACGGGCGAGGTGTGCGTGCGCAGCAACGCGCCGCCCTCGACGTAGAACGTATCGTGCATCGACCGCGCCGGGTGGTTCGCCGGCGTGTTGAGCGCGGTGAAGTTGTGGAAGTCGTCCTCGATCTCCGGGCCTTGCGCGACGGCGAAGCCCATCGAGCGGAACAGCGTCTCCACGCGATCGAGCGTGCGCGTCAGCGGATGCACGCCGCCGCGGTCGGCGCCGCGGCCGGGCAGGGTGACGTCGAGCGCGTCGGCGGCCAGCTCGCGCGCGAGGCGCGCATCGTCGATCGCCGCGCGCCGTGCGGCGAGCGCGGACTCGATCGCGGCCTTGGCCGCGTTGACGGCCGCGCCGCGCTCGCGGCGAGCGTCCGCCGCCAGCGCCGCGAGCGATTTCAAGTGCGCGGTGAGGGCCCCCGCCTTGCCGAGGAAGCGCGCCTTGGCGTTCTCGAGCGCGGCCGCGTCGGCGGCGGCGTCGAACGCGCGCCGTGCCTCGTCGACGATTGCCTCAAGCGGATCCATCGTTTGCTCGCACGTCTATCGCACCTGCAATAAAAAAGGGAGGCGCATGCTCGTCGCCTCCCTTTCCTGCGACCGCCCGGATCAGGCCAGCGAGGCCCTGGCCTGCTCGGCGATCTTGCCGAACGCCGCCTTGTCGTGCACCGCGAGGTCGGCGAGCACCTTGCGGTCGATGTCGATCGACGCCTTGTTGAGGCCGGCGATGAATACGCTGTACGTCATCCCGAGCTCGCGCACCGCGGCGTTGATCCGCGCGATCCACAGCGCACGGAACTCGCGCTTCTTCTGGCGCCGGTCGCGGTATTGGTACTGACCGGCCTTCATCACCGCTTCCTTGGCGATCCGGTAGACGTTCTTGCGCCGGCCGCGGAAGCCCTTCGCCTGCTCGAGGACCTTCTTGTGCCGCGCGCGCGCGGTCACGCCACGTTTGACTCTTGGCATGTCGTCGCTCCTTTACGCGTACGGCAGCATCGCCCGCACCGAGTCCATGTTCGTGGCGTGAACGCCAGCGGGACCGCGCAGTTGACGCTTGTTCTTGGTGGAACGCTTGGTGAGGATGTGGCGCTTGAACGCCTGGCCGCGCTTGACGCTGCCGCTCCCTCTTACGCGCAGGCGCTTCTTGGCGCCCGACTTGGTCTTCATCTTCGGCATGGTGCCGTCTTCCTATTTGCTGCCCACGGCGGTGCTCTCGGGTCGAGAGGCTTTCGGACCGTCCTCGGGCTTGGTGGCGGGATGCTTGACTGCCTGCAGCGACTTCTTCGGGGCCAGCAGCATCACCATTTGCCGGCCCTCGAGCTTCGGGAACTGCTCGACCTGCGCATACGGCTCGAGGTCGCCCTTGATCCGCTCGAGCAGGCGGATCCCGAATTCCTGGTGCGCCATCTCGCGTCCGCGAAAGCGCAGCGTGATCTTCGCCTTGTCGCCCTCGTTGAGGAACTGGATCAGGTTGCGAAGCTTGATCTTGTAGTCGCCGTCGTCGGTCCCGGGGCGGAACTTCACCTCCTTGACCTTGATCTGCTTCAGCTTGAGCTTGGCCTCGTGCGCGCGCTTCGACTCTCGGTACTTGAACTTGCCGAAGTCCATGATGCGCGCCACCGGCGGTGCCGCCATCGGCGCGATCTCGACCAGATCGACTTCCGCGGCCTCGGCCTTCGCCAATGCATCGGCGATGGCCACGATGCCGAGCTGCTCGCCGTCCAGACCTACCAGACGGACCTCGGGCGCAGTGATTTCCCGGTTGATCCTCTGCTGCTTTTCGAGTGCTATGTGCGAATCTCCTCGTATCGTTGAAAACGGCCGTCGCGTGTGCCGCGCCGCCGCCGTCGCAGGATCTGCGCTCGGCGACTTCAGAGGCGCTCGGTCACTTCCGCCTGGAATCGCGCGACGACGTCCTCGAGGCGCATGGTCCCGAGATCCGCGCCGGCGCGTGTACGCACGGCCACCGTTCCAGCCTCCAGCTCCTTGTCGCCGACGATCAGTTGATACGGCAACTTTTGGAGGCTATGTTCTCGAATTTTATAGGTTATTTTCTCGTTGCGCAAATCGTCCGCGACGCGGAATCCGGCCGCCTGCAGCTTTTTCGCCACGTCGGCGGCATAGGCGGCCGTACGGTCGGTGATCGACAGGACCACGGCCTGGATCGGGGCGAGCCATAGCGGGAAGGCCCCGGCATGGTGCTCGATCAGCATGCCGATGAAGCGCTCGAGCGAGCCGACGATCGCGCGGTGGAGCATGACCGGCGTCTTGCGGGTGTTGTCCTCGTCGACGAATTCGGCGCCCAGGCGCCCCGGCATCTGGAAATCCACCTGCATCGTTCCGCATTGCCACGAGCGGCCGATGGAATCCTTGAGGTGATATTCGACCTTCGGCCCGTAAAAGGCGCCTTCTCCAGGTAACTCCTCCCAACTTGCACCGCAGGCGCGAAGACCGTCGCGAAGCGCCGCCTCGGCACGGTCCCACTCTTCGTCGGTGCCAAGGCGGGGCGTCGGCCGCAGCGCGATCTTGACGGCGACGTCGTGGAAACCAAAGTCGCGGTAGACGTCCATCGCCTGGGTGTGGAAGGCGACTACCTCGCCCTGGATCTGGTCCGCCTTGCAGAAGATGTGGCCGTCGTCCTGCGTGAAGCCGCGCACCCGGAGGAGCCCGTGCAGCGCGCCGGACGGCTCGTTGCGATGGCACGCGCCGAACTCGCCATAGCGCAGCGGCAGGTCGCGGTAGCTGCGCAGGTCCGCGTTGAAGATCTGCACGTGGCCGGGACAGTTCATCGGCTTGATCGCGAAGTCGTGCTTCTCGGACTCCGTCGTGAACATCGCGTCCTTGTAGTTCTGCCAGTGCCCGGACTTTTCCCACAGCGCGCGATCGAGGATCAGCGGGCAGCGCACCTCCTGGTAGCCGCTCTTGCGGTAGACGCCGCGCATGTATTGCTCGACGACCTGCCACACCGACCAGCCCTTCGGATGCCAGAACACCATGCCGGGGGCCTCGTCCTGCAGGTGGAAGAGGTCGAGCGCGCGCCCGAGCTTGCGGTGGTCGCGCTTCTCGGCTTCCTCGATGCGGTGCAGGTACGCGTCGAGGTCCTCCTTTTTCGCCCACGCGGTGCCGTAGATCCGCTGCAGCATCTCGTTCTTCGAATCGCCGCGCCAGTAGGCGCCGGCGAGCTTGGTCAGCTTGAAGACCTTGAGGCGGCCGGTCGACGGCACGTGCGGTCCACGGCACAGGTCGATGAAGCCGCCCTCGCGGTAGAGCGAGATCGGCTCGGCCGACGGGATCGACGCGATGATCTCGGCCTTGTAGTGCTCGCCCATGCCCTCGAAGAATTTCACGGCCTCGTCGCGCGGCATCTCCGAGCGCACGACGGGCTCGTCCTTGCGGGCGAGCTCCGTCATCCGCTTTTCGATGGCCGCGAGGTCCTCCGGCGTGAAGGGCCGCTTGTAACTGAAGTCGTAGTAGAACCCGTCCTCGATGACCGGGCCGATGGTCACCTGCGCGTCGGGAAAGAGCTCCTTGACCGCATAGGCGAGGAGGTGCGCGGTCGAATGGCGGATGACGTCGAGCCCGGCCGGGTCCTTGTCGGTGACGATCGCGAGTGTCGCGTCGCGATCGACGACGTGCGAGGTGTCGACGACCTTGCCGTCGACCTTGCCGGCGAGCGCGGCCTTGGCGAGGCCAGGTCCGATCGACGCGGCGATCTCGGCGACGCTGACCGGCTTGTCATAGGCCCGCACGGATCCGTCGGGCAGGGTGATGTTCGGCATGGGGACCTCCAGGCGAAAAAAAGTGCGGTCGAGCCGCACCTTGTTCGTCCTCGAGGACGCGCGCGAACCCGACGCGGTGGCTATCCGGGGAGAAAACGCGTTCGCGGTGTCATAACCGATCCCTTTCGCGGCGGGCCGAAGGCCGAGGACTGCAACGATGCGCGCCGCGCGGAGGCGACGGCGCCATGCTGTCATTATACCCGCGCCGTGTCGGCGATCGCCCACACGGGAATCGGCATCGCGCCGTTTACGCGGGAGCGCATGGCCGATACGCTCGTTGAGGGCGAGGGCGAGGGCGAGGGCGAGGGCGAGGGCGAGGGCGAGGGCGAGGGCGAGGGCGAGGGCGAGGGCGAGGGCGGGGAGCGCGGGATGATCGGGACGCTGTGGTCGGCGGCGAAGGCGTGGCTCGACGAGCGGTGCTTGAGCCACTCGGCGGGCATCGCGTTCTACACGGTGCTGTCGCTGTCGCCGTTCCTCGTGCTGGCGCTCGCCGCGGCGAGCTTCCTCGTCGACGGCGGCATGGCGATCTCGCAGGTGCGCCGGCAGCTCGGGTCGCTGGTCGGTCCCGAGGCGGCCGACCTCGTCGCGACGATGGTGTCGAGCGCCAACGAGACACGCTACAGCGGCGTCGCCGCGATGGTCGCGCTCGGCGCCACGCTGTTCGGCGCGACGGCGGCGGTCGCCGAGCTCAAGGCGGCCCTCGACAGCCTGTTCTGCGAGCCCGAGGCGCGCGGGCTGATGCGCCGCCTCGTGCGCGTACGGCTCGTTGCGCTCGTGGCCGCGCTCGCGCTCGGCTTCGTCATCGTCGCGACGCTGGTGGCGAGCTCGCTCCTGACGGCGTTCATCGGCAGCCTCGGCGTCACCGGCAACCTCGCGCACGCGCTCGCGCTCGCCGGCAACGAGGTCGTGTCGCTCGCGGTGGTGACCGGCGCGTTCTACGGCCTCTTGCGCTTCGTGCCCGGCGAGCCCCTCCCGCGGCGCGCGACGCTGATCGGCGCGGTCACCGCCGCGCTGCTCTTCGAGGTCGCGCGCTTCGGCATCGCCGCCTATATTCGCCACGCGACGGTGATCAAGGCGTACGGCGCGGCGGGCGCGCTCGTCGTGCTGATGCTGTGGGTGTATTACGTCACCGCGATGTTCCTCTATGGCGCGCTGGTCGCGCGCGAGCACGTCGCGCGCCACGCGGCGCAGTTGCAGACCCGCGCTACCGGCGCGGTCACGACTGCGCTAGCATCGGTCGTCGCGCATCGGCGCGGGAATGCATCGCCACCCGCGTCGACGCGCTGACGCGCCGCGTTCCCGCGCCGCGCTTCCAGGCCGTTCCCGCGCCGGTCCTCCATGTCCACGCCGTCGATCTTTTCCCTCGAAGTCAATCCCGCGATCCCCGAGCGCCTCGCCCGGCTCGCCGAGCTCGCCGACAACCTTTGGTACGGGTGGAGCCACACGACGCGAGCTCTCTTCGCGCGGCTCGACTCCGAGCTCTGGCGCGCGGTGGGGCAAAGCCCCAAGGCGCTCCTGAAGCGCATCGACGAGGCGAAGCTGCAGGCGGCCGCGCAGGACGCCGTGTTCCTGCATGCCTACCACCAGGTGCTGGCGACGTTCGACACGTACATGCGCGAGACGCTGCCGCCCTCGTCCGACGCCGACACGGGGCTCGTCGCCTATTTCTGCGCCGAGTTCGGCATCCACGAGAGCCTGCCGATCTACTCGGGGGGCCTGGGCATCCTCGCCGGCGATCACTGCAAGGCGGCGAGCGACGCCGGCCTGCCGTTCGTGGCCATCGGGCTCCTGTATCGCCAGGGCTATTTCGTGCAGACGATCGACGCGGAAGGCGAGCAGGCAGCGGCGTACCACGATTCCGATTTCGACGACCTGCCGATCGACGCCGTGACCGACGCGACCGGGGCGGCACTCGTCGTCGAGGTCGACATGGGCGGCCGGCGCGTCGGTGCCAAGGTGTGGCATTGCGCGGTCGGGCGCGTGCCGCTGTACCTCCTCGACACCGACATCGCGCAGAACGCCGAGGACGACCGCCTCATCACGTACCGCCTCTACGGCGGCGACCGGCGCACGCGTCTCGAGCAGGAGCTCCTGCTCGGCATCGGCGGCGTTCGCGCGCTCGCCGCGCTCGGCATCGAGCCCGCCGTGTGGCATGTCAACGAAGGGCACCCGGCCTTCATGATCGTCGAGCGCACGGGCCGCGCGATGCGCGGCGGCCTTTCGCAGGACGCCGCGCTCGAGGCGGTCGCGGCATCGACGGTGTTCACCACGCACACGCCCGTTCCGGCCGGGCACGACGAGTTCGCCGCGGCCGACGTCGCGGCGGCGCTCGGCGCGGATGCCGCGGCCACCGGCATCGACGTCGAGCGCATCCTCGCGCTCGGCCGCCCGCCCGGCGGCGACGCCTTCAACATGACGACGCTCGCGCTGCGCGGCTCGCGCTTCCACAACGGCGTGTCACGCATCCATGGCGGCGTGTCGGCGCGGATGCTGGGCGACCTGTGGCCCGAGGTCGACGCCGACGAGAACCCGATCGGCTACGTGACCAACGGCGTGCACGTGCCGACGTTCCTCGCCCCGGAGTGGAGCGCGGTGTTCGACCGCTTCCTCGGCTACGGCTGGCTCAATCGCCTGGGCGACCCGCGCACCGAGCGCGACCTCTTCGCGATTCCCGACCAGGTGTTCTGGAGCACGCACCAGCAACGCAAGACCGAGCTCCTGAAGCTCGTGCACAAGCGCGTGCGCGCCCAGTACCTGCGCAACGGCGGCAGCGAGTCGCATATCGACCGGATGCTGCGGCTCCTGCGCGCCGACGACCCCAACGTGCTGACGATCGGCTTCGGGCGGCGGTTCGCCACCTACAAGCGCGCGACGCTCTTGTTCAACGACCTCGACGCGATACGCCGGATCGTCGCCGATGCCGAGCGGCCGGTGGTGTTCGTGTTCGCCGGCAAGGCGCATCCTGCCGACGAGCCGGGGCAGGACCTGATCCGCGCGATCTCGCGAATGGCCCGCGAGCCGGCGTTCGAAGGACGCGTCGTGCTCGTCGAGGGCTACGACATGCGCTTCGCGCGCCACCTCGTCACCGGCGTCGACGTGTGGCTCAACAACCCCGTTTATCCGCTCGAGGCGAGCGGCACGTCGGGCATGAAGGCGGGCATCAACGGCGTCATCAACCTGTCGATCCTCGACGGCTGGTGGGGTGAGGGCTACGATGGCGCGAACGGCTGGGCGATCAAGCCCGACACGCAGTCGCTCGATCCATTCCGCCGTGACCGTGAGGATGCGCGCACGCTCTACGAGATGCTGCGCGAGAGCGTCGTGCCGCTCTATTACGCGCGCGCCTCGTCGGGTCTGCCGGATGAGTGGATCGAGATGGCCAAGCGCTCGATGGCCTCGATCCTGCCGCGCTTCTCGGCGGCGCGGATGCTGCGCGAATACGTGCTGAAGAGCTACGTGCCCGGCGCGCACCAGGGCCGCGTGTACCGCGAGCAGGGCGGCGCGGCGGCAACCGAGGTGGCGGCGTGGAAGGCGCGCGCGCGCGAGGCGTGGCCCGGCGTGTCGATCGCGCGGCTCGAC
>JADMIO010817097.1_pt1 | contig 98880 bp, 73 predicted proteins | sample 8958161 | NCBI WGS metagenome assembly JADMIO01 (sample SAMN16585339, study PRJNA669376) | soil metagenome | isolation source: Crop rotation soil | place: USA: Cullars Rotation, Alabama | collected 2011
CGCGACAACTTGTCCACGTGGAATTCTAAGCTTAGGATCCCAATGTGCTGGAAAGCAGAAAGATCACGGTGGACGTAAAGGGAGAAATTCTTGAATTGAAAAACACTATTAATACGATGGTGGATCAGCTCAACTCCTTTGGTTCGGAAGTGACACGCGTGGCCCGTGAAGTGGGTTCGGAAGGAAAACTTGGCGGACAGGCGCAGGTTGAAGGTGTTGCCGGAACATGGAAGGATCTGACGGACTCGGTAAACCAGATGGCCGGTAATCTTACCACACAGGTGCGAAACGTTGCTGAAGTAACAACGGCTGTTGCCAAAGGAGATTTATCGAGAAAGATCACCGTGGACGTGAAAGGTGAAATTCTCGAATTGAAAAACACGATCAATACGATGGTGGATCAGCTCAACTCCTTTGGTTCGGAAGTGACGCGTGTTGCGCGCGAAGTAGGATCGGAAGGAATTCTCGGCGGTCAGGCGAATGTACCCGGTGTCGGCGGAACGTGGAAGGATCTTACCGAATCGGTAAACAAAATGGCCAGCAATCTCACCGCACAGGTGAGAAATATTGCCGAAGTAACGACTGCTGTTGCCAATGGAGACTTATCAAGAAAAATTTCAGTGGACGTAAAAGGAGAAATCCTCGAGCTGAAAAACACGATCAATACGATGGTCGAGCAGCTTCGAGGCTTTGCTTCGGAAGTTACGCGTGTGGCTCGCGAAGTAGGAACCGATGGAAAGCTCGGCGGCCAGGCAAATGTACCCGGTGTTGCCGGAACGTGGAAGGATCTGACGGACTCGGTGAACCAGATGGCCGGTAATCTTACAGCCCAGGTTCGTAACATTGCCGATGTGGCAATTGCTGTGGCCAACGGCGATATGTCGAAAAAAATTACGGTGGACGTGCGAGGCGAAATTCTGCAGTTGAAGGAAACACTGAATACGATGGTGGATCAGCTTCGCGCATTCGCATCCGAAGTAACGCGCGTAGCTCGTGAAGTAGGAACCGACGGCAAGCTTGGCGGACAGGCATTCGTGCCCGGTGTTGCCGGAACGTGGAAGGATCTGACCGATTCGGTAAACCAGATGGCTTCGAACCTGACCTCACAGGTGCGTAATATTGCCGAGGTGACAAAAGCTCTTGCCAGCGGAGATCTTTCCAAGAAGATCACCGTGGACGTAAAAGGAGAAATTTTCGATCTGAAGAACACGATCAACACGATGGTGGATCAGTTGAACTCCTTCGCATCGGAAGTGACGCGTGTTGCCCGCGAAGTAGGAACCGAAGGAATCCTCGGCGGACAATCCGAGGTAAAGGGCGTTGCCGGAACATGGAAGGATCTGACGGATTCGGTGAACATGATGGCTTCCAACCTTACGTCGCAGGTTCGCGGAATTGCAAAGGTGGTGACTTCGGTCGCGACCGGAAACCTCCGGCAGAAACTTTCCATCGCTGCCAAAGGAGAAGTGGCACAGCTTACCGAAACGATCAATGAAATGATCGATACGCTTGCCGTTTTTGCCGATCAGGTGACATCGGTTGCGCGTGAGGTAGGTGTGGAAGGAAAACTTGGCGGCCAGGCGAATGTGCCGGGTGCATCGGGCACATGGAAGGGCCTCACGGAGAACGTAAACCAGTTGGCGGAGAACCTCACGACGCAGGTGCGAGCCATCTCACAGGTTGCTTCTGCTGTAACGAAGGGCGATCTTACCCGAACGATCCGGGTAGAGGCCAAAGGAGAAGTAGAAGCGCTCAAGGACACGATCAATCAGATGATCGAGAACCTGAAGCAGACAACGCTCAGGAATCAGGAACAGGACTGGTTGAAATCGAATCTTGCCAAGTTCACGCAGATGCTTCAGGGCCAAAAAGATCTTAAGACGGTGACCAATCGTATCCTCTCGGAACTTGCACAGGTCGTATCGATCAACTTCGGTGCCTTTTATATTTTCCAGGATGATTATAAGCTCAAGCTCTTTTCATCCTATGCATATAAAGGCAATAAGAATATACCAACGGAGTTCGCATTAGGCGAAGGCCTTGTCGGGCAGTGCGCAGCCGAGAAGGAAAAGATCATTCTTACCGACACCCCGAAAAATTATATCAAGATCAGCTCGGGCCTCGGTGAAGCGAAACCCTCGCATCTTATTGTGCTTCCGGTTCTTTTTGAAACAAAGGTGAAGGCGGTTATTGAACTGGCATCCTTTGAAAAATTCAGCGTGACCCATCTTGATTTCCTTGAGCAGCTGACGGAAAGTATCGGTATCGTTTTAAATACCATTGAGACGAATTCGCGAACCGAAGAGCTCCTTGCCCAGTCTCAATCGCTCGCAAGCGAGTTAAAAGCCCAGCAGCAGGAGCTTTCCAGAACCAATGAAGAGCTCGAAGATAAGGCATTGCTTCTGGTGAAACAAAAGGATGAACTTGAGCAGAAAAACAAGGAGATCGAAGATGCAAGTAAATCACTCGAGGAAAAAGCCGAGCAGCTCACGCTGACATCGAAGTATAAATCGGAATTCCTTGCGAATATGTCGCATGAATTACGCACACCGCTGAACAGTCTGCTTATCCTTGCGCAGCAGCTCATCGAAAATCATGAGGGCAACCTTACCGAAAAGCAGATCGGATTTGTCAAGACGATCCATTCCTGCGGCGATGACCTTATCCAGCTTATCAATGATATTCTCGATCTCTCGAAGATCGAGTCGGGATTTATTTCCACGGATTTCACTCCGGTTCGTTTCGGGGAGATCACATCCTTTGTGGAATCGACATTCAAGCATATTTCCGAAGCAAAGAATCTGCGCTTCGTGATCGAGGTGGAAAAGAACCTGCCGGAGAAGATCGAAACGGATATCCAGCGGTTAAACCAGATCCTGAAAAATCTTCTTTCGAACGCCTTCAAGTTCACCGAAAAAGGCGAAGTAAAACTGAAGATCTACGAAGCGAAGAAAAACTGGAAGATGAAAAACCAGAATCTGGATTCCGCTTCATCGGTCATTGCTTTTTCGATCAGTGATACCGGTATCGGAATTTCGAAGGACAAGCAGAATATTATTTTCGAAGCCTTCCAGCAGGCGGAGGGATCAACCAGCCGCAAGTACGGCGGCACGGGATTGGGCCTTTCCATTTCCAGAGGCCTTGCCGATCTTCTCGGAGGCTCCATCGAACTCGAAAGTTATCTCGAAAAAGGAAGTACGTTTACCTTGTTCCTGCCGCTGGATTATATGCCTGTGCCAAGACAGATCCAGGACAACCCTCCTTCGGAAGCAAAGCGGGAGTCCGAGCTTCTCTCCACTCATGTCGTTACTGCCAAGGGAGAGATCAGGAATCTTGATTTTGTCAACGAGATGATCAATGAAACCGGCGATGACAGGACGACGATCCAGCCGAATGACAAGCTGGTACTGATCGTCGAGGATGATCTCCGTTTCTCGAAGATCATGATGGATATTGCTCACAAGCAGAATCTCAAAGTCATTATTGCTTCAAGCTATGGCGAGGTATTTGAGTATGCCAATAAGTACAAGCCGATTGCCGTGACACTCGATATCAAGCTCCCGGATGCAAGCGGATGGAAGATCCTTGATCTTTTCAAGAATGATCTCAATCTTCGCCATATTCCGGTGCACCTGATCTCCGGCGAAGAGAACAGGCTGCTTGCCATGAAGCGCGGGGCAAAGAGTTTTCTGCTGAAGCCGCTGAAGAACGATGCGTTGAATAAGCTCTTTGCGGGGATCGTCAAATACAACAACAAGAAAACAAGAAGCCTGCTCCTGGTTGAGGACAATGAAATGGATTCATCCAACATGGTAAAAATGCTTTCTCACGAACAGGTAAAGATTACCGTTGCCCGTACCGGGATTCAGGCACTTAAATTACTGAAGGAAAAGGATTTTGACAGCGTGATCCTCGATTACATGCTTCCGGATATTACCGGGCTTGAACTGCTGAACAAGATCCAGCTTAAAGGCTCATCGAATATCACTCCGGTAATCGTCTATTCGGCGAAAGATTTCAATAAGAAGGAATCTGCCCAATTAAAGCACCTCGCCAGTTCGATACTTCTGAAGGATGTCAATTCGCTCGACCGTCTGCTTGAAGAAACGGCCATGCATCTGCATCTGGATCACAAGCGCCTGAAGCCGGAAAAGCAGAAGATCATTGAAAATATCAGGATCAAGGAGGATGTGCTGGTCGGCAAGCAGGTCCTGATCGTTGACGATGACGTTCGCAATCTCTTTGCGCTGACGACAGCCTTCGAACGCTATAAAATGGATGTTATTACTGCCGAAAGCGGTAAGGAAGCCATCAGCATTCTCAATGAAAAGGAGAACATGGATATCGTCCTGATGGATATCATGATGCCGGAAATGGATGGGTATGAAACGACCCAAAAGATCCGGAGGGAAGTCAAGAATAGCACTCTTCCAATTATTGCCGTAACGGCGAAGGCCATGAAGGGCGACCGGCAGAAATGCCTGGAAGCCGGCGCTTCCGATTACATAACCAAGCCGGTAAAGATCGATCAATTGCTATCGCTCATGAGGCTCTGGCTTTATAAGAAATAATATTTCTTCATGAGAAGGACCTGCATATACATTCATCCGCATGCCTGAAATAAAAATCCTGCTGGTCGATGACCGCGAGGACAATCTCCTCTCCATCGAATCCATTTTTGCAATGGATGACTATCATATTGTCAAAGCGAATTCCGGCAGGCAGGCTCTGCAGATACTGCTCAAAGATCAAAGCTTTAACCTTATTCTCATGGATGTCAAGATGCCTGGCCTTTCGGGGTTCGAAACAGCATCCCTTATCTATGAACGGGATAAACTCAAGAATATCCCGATCATTTTCATTACTGCCCATAGTTATAATGAGCAGAGTGTCTATGAAGGATACAGGACCGGGGCTGTCGATTATATCTATAAACCCATTCGTCCGGAATTGCTCCGGAGCAAGGTCGCCGTTTTTGTGGATCTCTATAAAAAGACACAGGCGCTCGTTTCGCAGGAAATGGAATTACGGGCGATCAATAAAAATCTGGAAAAGGAAGTCAAAGAGCGAAAACAATCCGAAGAGCAGATCAAAAGCCTGAACCTGAAGCTGATCGAAAACATCCAGACGCTTGAGAACGCCAATGCCGAACTTGCCAGGTTCGCCTATGTCGCATCTCATGATCTCCAGGAGCCTTTGCGGAAAATCCAGATGTATGGGAATCTCCTGAAAACGAAATATTACGATGCCGTGGAAAAAGAAGGCCGTTATTTCATCGACAGGATGCAAAACGGGTCTCAACGATTACAACGATTGATCCGTGATATCCTGACCTATTCGCGGCTTACCGATAGTAATGTCTCTTTTGTCTGGTCAGATATCAATCATATCATTAACGAAATCCTGGCGGATCTGGAATTACGGATCGCGGAGTCCCAGGCAAAAATTCATGTTGATACCCTGCCGGAGCTCTATGTCAACCCCGGGCAGATTTCGCAGCTATTCCAGAATATTATTGCCAATGCGATCAAGTTTTCCCGGAAGGATACCCCGCCGGAAATCCGCATTTCGTATGAAATTGAAGAACGGGTAGGGGAATATTCTCCGATGGGAGAAAAATATTGTACCATTTCGATCCGGGATAACGGTATAGGCTTTGACGAATCGTTTCTGGATCAGATCTTCACGCTTTTCAAACGCCTTAATGATACCAGCGAGTATGAGGGGACAGGGATCGGTCTGGCGATCTGTAAAAAGATCGTTGAAAAACATAAAGGCTATATCAATGCCACAAGCAGATTGAATGAAGGATCGACATTTTATATTTCATTGCCATTAATCGAAACGCCAGCCAAAGACCATGCAGAAAAAAAACATCTTGAGAGTGCTTATAGCCGATGATGATAAAGATGACCGTTATTTCCTCGATCTGGCCTTTAAAGAAGCGGAGTTACATCACATTGTTAATTTCGTTACCAATGGCGACGAGCTGATGGAGTATCTCGAAAATATCTATTCTTCAGGGATAACTGCGGAATTTCCCGATCTTATCCTTTTGGATCTTAATATGCCGAAGAAAGACGGAAGAGAGGCATTAAAGGAGATAAAGAAGGATTCCCGGTTCGAAGATCTGAATGTTATTATTTTTTCGACCACCATATCCGATCAGGATAAAGTCTATACATCCGCTCTTGGCGCCTCAGGACAAATCATTAAGCCATTTGATTTTTCCGAACTCGTTAAAACGGTTCGGGAAGTATGCGATTCCTGCCTGGAGGTCTCCTGAACCGGACTGCGTGGTATCCTCTAAAGCACCGGGAGTACTCCCGCGGTTTTCTATGATTAGATCTTTAATTTGATTACCCGGTTATGGATTGAGTGGTATATTTGCAGCGTTAAATTAACCGGCGAAGTTCTTTTTTTTACAGATCGTACGTTTTCCCCCATAGAATGGTCCCTGATCTGTGCCGGTATACATGACTTTTTACAACATATAATACTTAGCCGCATAGCTTTACATGAAAAAAATCATTCTCTTTCTCGCACTGTCTCTCTTTGCGCTTCCTTTGCATGCACAACACGATCTTCAACTCGATGATGGTGCCGGAGCATATGTCCGTTTCAGGATCGTTGGCTCAGGTTTACCAATCGGTATGACGACATTCACGCTTCCGAACACCGGTGGTGTGCTTCTTACATCCGCTTCACTGAGTTCTTATGACTGGCAGCTTGGAGGCAATGCAGGTACCACTGCAGGCACGAACTTCGTCGGCACGACAGATAACCAGCCGTTCGAAATTCACGTTGACAACGGTAATACCACAGGAACAGACGGACGGGGCAGAGTAATGCGTTTCGAGCCGAATGCAACGAGTGCAAATATCATCGGTGGTTACCAGGGGAATACCGTTGCCGGAGGCATTATCGGAGCGGCGATTCTGAGCGGCGGACGAAACGGCGGCCTGCAATCGATCAGCGCTAACTATTCGACCATTGCCGGTGGAAATGCAAACCTTATAGAAACAGGGGCGACAAACGGCACGATCTCCGGCGGTATCAACCATGAGATTCGGAGCAGTTCCACGAATTCCACCATTGCAGGCGGAAACAATAATGAAATTCAGTCGGGCAGCAGTACGATCAGCGGTGGTACGAATAATACCATATTCACCACTGCCAATAATAGTACGATTAGCGGCGGAGCATCGAACGCTGTGGCTGCAGGAGCCTCAAACAGCACCATTGCCGGGGGAACATCGAATAATATTGCTGCCAGTGCAAACACCAGTACGATCAGCGGCGGCTCGAGTAATACCCTGGCAGCCAATGCCAATACAAGTACGATTGCAGGAGGCAACGGCAATACGATTTCATCAAATACCGCTGTAATCAGCGGAGGCGATAATGGCAATATCGGTATTAATGCCCGCTGGTCATCAATTTCAGGCGGACATAATAACAGAATTTTAGATAATGCCTATGAATCACATATCGGCGCGGGCGAAGGAAATCGCGTAGATACAAATTCCGTTCGTAGTACGATCGGAGGAGGGTCATTCAATAGTATCGGTACAAATGCCGGCAATAGTACGATCGCAGGCGGGTATGGTACCGGTATTGCTAACAATGCTGACCGGTCGACGATCGGCGGGGGTATGAGCAATGCGATCAAACAGGCGGCAAGCATCAGTACTATTGCCGGCGGATTTCAGAATACCATCGATACAAATTCCAACACTGCAGCCATCGGCGGAGGATCTAATAATCTTATCGATAACAACTCTACCAATACGGTCATTGACGGAGGAACGAATAACACGATAAACGTGAGTTCATCGATCTCAGTCATCGGGGGAGGCTCCTCAAATGCCATCACGGGTTCGACTTCGGTTATTAGTGGTGGTTCGTCGAACACGATCTCGGCTGCTACTTCGGTGATCGGCGGCGGTCAGAACAATTCGATCAGGCAATCGGCAAACACTGCTACGATCGGCGGTGGATCTCAGAATGTTATCGATACGAGCGCCAACGGATCCACGATCAGCGGCGGGTCCACTAATTTCATTGATAATAGCTCGACCAATGCAGTGGTCGCCGGAGGAATAACGAACACGATCAGCACGAGTTCGTCGAATGCAGCGATCAGCGGCGGTCAGGGGAACATCATTAATACCGGTGCACCATTTTCAACAATTGGCGGCGGTACTACAAACACCATTGGAGCCGGTGCCCAGTGGTCAACGATCTCCGGGGGACGCGGCAATACGATGAATGCTATCGTAGGTATGATCGGCGGCGGTCAGGCAAATGCTGTAAACAGCAATTCATTTTACAGCGGGATCTCCACAGGCATCCTGAATACGATCGCTGCAAATTCTCAGCGTTCCTATATTGGCGGAGGCTCTGAGAATACCGCCGGAGCCAGTTGGACAACGATCAGTGGAGGTCAGTTTAATATTATTAACGCCAATTATTCTGCGATACCGGGCGGCCGCGGCCTGACACTGAACGGCAGCGGATCATTTGGTTTTCTCGCTGGCAATGTCGGAGCGAATGATATGTCAGTATCGGCGGCGAATACCGTCGTCTTTGGCAATACCGATCTCTGGCTCGCAAACAACAATAATACTTCATCAGCTCTCCGCTTCTATGCAGCAAACAATGCAGCAGGGGCGTTTCCAGGCACCACGAATTACTCGTCATTCGAAGCGCAGGCTCAGACTGCAGATATTCGTTACATCCTTCCGGATACAGCAGGCATAACAGGCGATCTTCTCTCAGTGAAATCAGTGGCAGGTACTCAGGTGACGCTTGATTGGAAAGCAGTATCAGCCATCAATGTCAGCGATAGCGCATGGAGCAAAACCGGAAATGCCGGCACAACTCCTGGCACCAACTTCATCGGCACGACGGATGATCAGGCATTCCAGATCCATATCGGCAACGGTGTAAGCAGCGGAACGGATGGCCGCGGCCGTGTAATGCGTTATGAGCCGAATGCGACAAGTGCAAACATCATTGGCGGATATAGGACAAATGCAGTTACTGCCGGTGTTATCAGCGCCACAATTTCAGGAGGCGGACAGAATGGCGGTTCAAATACCATCGCCTCGAATTACGGGACGATCGGAGGCGGTCGCAGTAACACGATCGGAGCTTCCTCGATCAATGCCACGATCTCAGGGGGTGTTTCGAATTCGATAACAGCAAGTGCGGGCAACGGAACAGTAGCGGGCGGACTTGGCAATGTGATCGTTTCAGGAGATCATACGACAATTTCCGGTGGTTTTAATAACCAGATCTTAACCGGGTCATTCGGATGTACACTCGCAGGCGGAACAAACAATAGATTGGGATCTCACACGTCGGTTATCAGCGGTGGAAATGGTAATGCTATTGGCACCTCATCGCAGTTTTCGGCGATCACTGGCGGGAATTTAAATTATATCGGGAACAGCTCCTTTGGCTCGGCAATTCTTGGAGGCCAATCTGATACGATCGGCACTTCCGCGCCCGGCACAACAATCGTCGGAGGATCAGGATTGATGCTCAACGGAGCCAGATCATTTGGTTTCCTTGGATCGAACTCGACAGCAAATAGTATGTCAATTTCGACAGCGAACACAGCCGTCTTCGGCAATACCGATCTCTGGCTTGCAAACAACCGCAACCAGGCCTCCGAACTCCGGTTCTTTGATGCTTATAATACGGCAGGTGCGTTTCCGAATACATCGAAGTATGTCGGCTTCAAAGCGCCATCTCCTGTAACTACTTCGGTTACCTATACATTGCCGCCGGCCGATGGATCGACCGGGCAGGTTCTTTCTACCAATGGATCCGGTACTCTCTCATGGGCGGCACCGTTTAGCTACATGGGTGGTAATTCGGGCGGAAATTCTGTCAATGCCAGTTACATCCTGATCGGCGGATCGGGCGCGAGTGTTGTGGAGAATAATGCACAGATCGTGATCACTCGTTCCATGACATTGCGCAATCTCTTTGTCAATCTCAGCGGAGCACCCGGAGCCGGAGAGAGCAAGACGGTAACGATCCGTAAAAACGGCGTGAATACCACTCTGTCTGTTACGATCGCGAATGCCGCAACGGCGGATAACAGCGGTGCAACAGCAGTAGGATTTGCTGCCGGCGATCTGCTTTCGGTGGAGATCGATCATTCAGGAGCAGCTGCTGCCTCTGTCGTTATGATAGGTTTCGAAATGGGGATGTAACGATCTTCAGAGAACCGTTCGTAAATCTGTAAATACAAATCTGGCTGCCTCTCGTACAACAGAGGCAGCCATTTTATTATCGTTTCTATCGGCCTGATTCCTCGAAAAGCATTTAGGGTGACAGGTATTCTTTCCCGCCTTCACTTCCATGGAAAACTCACAAGTGATCTAATGAAGGGATTTAACCAAAACGAGCATACGCTTTCCATCACAGGAGGTTGTGGCATAACATCATATCCCGGATAAACCTTGTGCTCCCTGCGGGACTCGAACCCGCGACCCACTCAAAAGTAGCACTCGCCAACCTACTTGGAAAAATTAAGAAAGCCCTTGTAAAGAATAATTTAGGGGGTGAAAATTTACGTAGAATCTTATCTAACCAGCTTAAAGTACAGGGTTACGGTAAAATGGGGTTGGGTTTATGGCAATGCTGGCATGCAACCAGTAAATTACCGCTTAAATATATTATTGGCAATTGTTAACTTAGAGTGTAACTTTGCACCCAAAGAAGTGTTTTTCCTGAAGAAATTCATTCTGGTCATAAATGCGCATACATCGACCCATAATTAAAATTCTAATTTATTCTTCACTTTTCCTCTGCAATTTAGACCTTTGTGCGCAGCCTTCAATCGAATGGGAAAGACCATTAGGTGGAAGCAATACGGATTGTGGGTATTCAGTTATACAACTTCCGGATAGTAATTACATGGCGGTTGGGCATTGTGGCTCCTCTGACGGCGATGCAACATTTAATCATGGTGATTTGGATGTTTGGGTAACGAAACTTGATCAAAAAGGAAATCTTCTCTGGCAAAAATCGTATGGAGGTTATGGGAGAGAAGAAGGTTATGTAATTAGAAGAACAGTCGATGGTAATTTTTATATCGGTGCTACAACCTTTTCTCGTGATGGAGATGTAACAGGCAATCATGGAGTGGATGGGTATGATGACTTTTGGATATTGAAAATAGATGGAAGTGGCAATATAATCTGGCAAAAGTGCTTCGGCGGAACAAAGGGCGATGAATTGTATTCAATATGTCTTACGCCTGATGGTGGGTTGATTGCCTGTGGTGAAACCTCATCGGCAGACGGAGATGTATCGGTAAATAAAAACGGATTAGGTAACGCTTGGGTAATAAAAGTCTCATCCCAAGGTGTGCTTGAATGGGAACATTCTTATGGTGGAACTGATATAGATAGAGCATACTCGATAAGTATGACCAAGGATGGAAATTATATTTTTGCAGGCAATACATATTCCAACGACGGAGATATTTCCTTTAATCATCAGTATGGGTATTCTGACGCATGGATCGTAAAGATCGATCCTAGGGGAGATATTCTATGGAGTAAGACATTTGGCGGGACAAAGCCTGACGGCTTCAATTCTATCGAACAGAATGCTGATGGAGACTATGTTGCCGCAGGATATACCTTCTCTTCTGATGGCGATATTAGTAATAGTCATGGAAATGGCGAAGCATGGATCGTAAAAGTAGATAATAATGGTAATCTAATTTCCTCGAAAACTTATGGTGGATCGCTTGATGAAATTATAGGCTGTATTCACCAACTAAAGGATCATACTTATGTTTTTGTAGGTCAAACTACTTCAAAGGATGGTGAGGTAACAGGAAAACATGGACAATCACAATTGGACTGTTGGATTGGGCATCTTACAGAAGACGGGACATTAGATTTGGAAACTGCAATAGGTGGGATTCAGGAGGATGTGGCAGTTGATTTTATTCCAACTTTGGATGGCAAATTTATTTTAACAGGATCCACATTTTCCTCGGATGGCGATGTCATTATTAAACCGGGATTTCATAACCCGAATGACACATCTGATTTTTGGGTCGTGAAATTTGCTATACCTTGTAAGCCTACAAATATAGATGTTTATCTTAAAGGAGATGAAGTCATTAACCATGTCGGAGACTCATTAGATATTCCTGTATATTTTAAACCTGATCAACCTTCAACTTTGTCGTATTTGAATAGTCTTTTACTTGATTTTTCAATGAATACGGATTTTATTAATCCGGTTCGATTTATTCCTTCATTACAAGGTCTCAGCGTTTCGCAAATTGTTGATGTTTCACAAGGAGTTTCGATAAACTTCAATTTATCGAATAGCCAATTCTTATCAACAGAAATAGAAATTGGTGTCCTTCGTTGTGCGACTTATCTAACAGATACCTTAGAATCTTCTGTAACACTTGCCGGAAGTACGGGACAAACTAATTGCATCACTCTTTCTTCATCCAACTCTATTAATGTACGATTGTCATACCAATGTGGTGATTCCGTTCTTTCAAATTTTATCAAATATGATTCTTTAATTTTCAAGGTTTTAAGCATCGTTCCAAATCCTGCACAGAACTCGATTAGTGTTCATTTTAGTAACGAAGACATAATTTATTATGAAATCTTCGACGCTCTTGGAATAGTTCGTAAGAAAGGAATATATGAAGGAAGATCGCTTGATCTCGATGTTTCAGACCTTCCCGTAGGTAATTATTATTTGCGATGCTCTAATTCTGCTGGGATTCAAAGACGGGCATCTGTTTCTATTATGAGATGATATGTTAACTTGCGTTAATTCAACAAGTATACAGGGTGGGTAGACCTTACAGACTGGTTCGGAACACGTAATAAACGAAAAGAGAAGAAAAAACGATTATCATACGAGGAAGCCAAAGCTTATGTGCAGGCGATAGGGCCAAAAACTCAACATTATTTCTTTAAAGGTGTAAAAACGGAAAAAGACCAGATACTATTCTATCAGACCCGGACGGAGTTTATGTCGAATTTCAAAGCTGGGGAGAATTTCTTGGCACGAATCGGATAGACAATCAGGCAAAGAATATGTAAGTTACGAAGATGGTTATACGGGGGTTCCAGATTGAATCCTTCATCAATATCGAGAATTGTTTGAGTTGGGGTTAATCCCGATTGAGATTCCTAAGAACCCTTACGCATTTTACAAAACAAAAAAAGAGGGCAGTTGGATTAGCTTTTCAGATTTTTGGGGAAAGGGGATGTAGAATGTTTTATGAACTACTTAAAAACTACTTGGTCTCTTATTCCACCTACCAACTACTATGATACCTTTTTAGATGAATAATCGAGTTAAATATTTGCAACAAATAGATTATTATTGCATATTTTTGAATAGAGTAAGGGGTAATTGCTCAGACCGAAATACCTGTAACTTCATTTTTTTTGAATCTATTGTGAGGAATCAAAGGTAGGAGCAATTCTAAACTCTCTTTGCAATAGATTCTCCGTTCTTTGAAAACCACATATCGAAAAAAAGTGCTCCCTGCGGGACTCGAACCCGCGACCCACTGATTAAGAGTCAGTTGCTCTACCAACTGAGCTAAGGAAGCGAGGTAAAAAGCCATTTCTTCGCTTCTGAGTTCCTAATAATTATTTTTTTTCTTTTCAGGGTGTAACTATGGGCAAATAGAGGGGTTTTTAAAGCAGAGGATAACACTAACGTTCTCCGTTAATAAAAGGAAACACACACTATGACACACATTGAAGCAGCCAACATCAGTTCCAAGCAAAACCCGAGAGATATTCTGGTCGTTCTGGCGATTATCGGGGCGATTTTCGGATTTTTCTCAATTCTGTTTATTTAAGAGCCTTTATGGAATGATCCGGAAGAGAAATCTGCCGAGGAATATCGGAGGCTGGGTCAGGCCCTGGGAGTTCAGACTGGAGGAATTGGCAAGATGGGTTTCTCCCCTGAAGAGGAAATTCTGGGCATTTGGAAAATTGGCAAATGTTGAGAACGGAATTTCAAGGGAGAAATCATTGGAAGAATTTACTCCCCCTGTACCGCTGAAAATGCCGGCGTAACTAAGACGTAAATCTTTGTACCCGACAATGGCTTTTACTTTCGTAAATGATTGGGATCCGCCATATTCGACTCCGATGGATCGTACGTAATCTTTTAAGAACGTAGAGCTGAGGTAATTATTGATGGCGGCATTTAATATTTGCGAACCGGCGGCATAACTGGTTTGTGCGATCGTGCCGCCGCCGCCGATCTTGCTTTGATCATCGCTTGCAAAAAAACCGCTGGTAAGATAGGTAAGCACGTCCGCCTTCACTTCATCCTGCGCGCGGGAATCCTTAATATATTCTCCCTGGATATTTTTTCGGTAGATCTCCATCGTGAGCCGCGGATCATTGCGCTCACCTGCAATGATGAGTTTGATCTTGATCGTCTCGTCACTTCCATTGGATGTGGTATGCTCGCCGGTATACTCGGCGGTGATATCAAGCGCCGGATTATCAAGATTATTGGAAAAAGTGATCGATCCCGTAACCGGGCTGAAATCCTTAATAAAACTATAACTGGATTTATCGGTTACAACGATCTTTCCGCTGACAACCGGCCGTGTTCCCGGCTCCTCTCGTGAATAGGTAAAAATACCATCCGTACGGATTTCGGCCGTTAAGGATTGGGGAACAGCCCCATATAATTTACTAAGCTTTAGCGCAAACCATAAATTCCCGGCGGAAGAGATCTGAAGATCGTAAAGCATTTTATCCTGAAAACTAAGTTCGGCAGCAGTAAACTGGGGTTTGGGCGGAGCCGTTGTTCCGGTATGTGTTGCTTCTTCAAACGCCTTGTCATTATATTGCGTGGAACTGTCTGCAGCAGCAATACCGCCATTGAGCAGGTGCCTGATCGAATCGATCAAAGCCGCCTGCCGTAGAGTATCAATGGGTTCGTCTTCATGTTTGATCCTATAGGTAATGCCATCATTAAGAACATTCGTTGATGCAGCATCGGACTGCGGCATTGTCAGGAAACCTTGTACAATGAAAATATGCCCCGATAACTTCGGACTGCCAAATTCGCCGGAAAATGTTAAGGGATTATCAAGGGTGCGGATAGCAAGCGGCCCGTAGATGGTTTTTAACGTTTGTCGTGAGTCTTCACTGAGGATGGATATCCTGTTCGGAGCTGAGAGGCTCAGGCCGAATCGCTCTACCTCAAATCCTTTGAAGTAGAGCGAGCCATTCATCACTGCCCGGCCTTCCGGATCATCTCCGGGCATGTTTGTCAGGTTAATATCGATAAATTTCATTTCATCGTTTGTCAGGAGCATTTTGCCGTCGAACATATACTGCATGTTCGTTGTCGGCAAGACGAACGAACCCTTCCGGATATCGACAGATCCCTTGTAAATAATATCCCTGAGAGTTCCGCCGACAGTGAGCTCGATATCGGCAAGCCCATGCAATCGGGAGATGACCGGGATGAACGGGCTGAACATGTCCATAGGATAGTCTTTCCCCGAGGCACGAATGCTTATAGTTCTTCCGCTTACTTTGACACTGTCGGCTGCATAACCGGGATATTTTTGCAGGGAAAAAAGAAGAGGGACACTATCGATATCAAGGCGGAAAGAGTTATTCCCGCTGACAATAAAATTTTCCCGTCCCTGAAGAATATTATCGATCGCAAATGCCGCCGTATCAACGTGAAAAAGCGCTTTCCCGGAAAGGGTAAGATCCTTGTAGAGCAGATTCATTTTTCCGCTATCGATCGTTACATCACGATAGGTAAAATTCTTTAATCCGACTTCGGCAGAAACGAGGGGATGTGATAAACTGCCGCGCAGAACAGCATCAAGCTTATTGATCCGCCCTTTCATTTCACTGAGTTCGGAAACCGTTGTCCATTCGGAAAAAAACTTGGGGATATCGATCACATCGATTTGAGGGGTGGAGATAAATGCATAGTCAATACTATCTCCTTTCATCTTAAAGCCAAGTTTTACGCGCTGAGCGAATCTGTTCTCGGGATCAAAACCTGGTTTCGGGCGTATGAGTGAAAGGGTGTCAAGTTGAACCGACCCATCTTCACCGAAGGTGATCTGAGAAGGTTTATCGGTATGCCAGATGAATGAATTGCCGAAGGCAAGACTCAGGCTGTCGGTTTGAAATGAGAGGGATGGATGCGCTATCGAGCCGGTTCCGGAAAGATAAATACCAAGGCTCCTGGCCATTGCAGTGTTTACCTGGTATTGCAAATTCCCTCCGTTTAAACTGAGATTGACACGTGGTTTTTCAAAAACGAGATTAGTGAATTTCAGTATCGAATCGGTTTGAAGCTGAAATTCCGAATGGAGGGATTGCAGTACCGTTCGTTGGTCCGGAGAGATCCCTGAACCGGAAAATGAAAATTTAGTATCGCGTAACCTCAGAAGCGGCAGCCTTGCCGAATCAGGGTTGCGGCTCCTTTGTCTCATGAAGAAATTATGGATATTACCATCGATCGTCAGTGCAATGGGGCCGTTCTCACATCCGATGACCGAACCATTCAATTTTCCGCTGCCCAGAAAAATGATCGCGGGTATGAATGGTGCAATAGGGCGCAGATCCTTCATATTCATCGCGTAAGAAAAATTGATGGAATCCGAGCATGAAAGATAGGTTTTTCCATTTGCCGGAACGTCCGTCCTTCCGCGATCCTTAATTGCCAGTGAAATTGCCTTGATACGATCGGCAAACACTCCGCCGATGGTTTCGATATTGTATTTTCCTTTAAATGTGAGATCGGCAATTGAACTGGTAATGATATCAACGCGGCGTCCTGATTCATCGCGCTCCAGGGCGGCTTCCAATTTGATATTCGGAAGTGGTTTTTTATCCTGCATGAGTCCCGATATCTCGGCATGGATACTGCCGGTGATATTATTCGGTGATGTTCCTGAGCCGCTTAAATTCGCATTGACCGAAACACGGCTTGTTGCAGGAAAGAAAGGAGCAAAATCCGTAACGGCAAGTTCTTTTGTTGCGACATCGAAATCATAGAAAGGAGTTTCGCGCGAGAAATCCAGGGATGCGAAATCACTATGGAGCGTTGCACCGGAATGCAGGACAATGTCGGTGTTCTCCAATTCCAGTTTCCCGCTGCCGATCTTTCCGCCAAGATGCAGTTTCTCAAGCTGGTAATGCTTGAATTCTGTCGTACCGGCACCATCAAGTGTAAACTGTGCCTGCATTGTTTTCAGATCCGTCCCTCTTCCCTTGATCGTAAAGGTTGAATTCAATACGCTCTTAACGGTCGAATCATTAAGTAAACGGGCAAGGTTGATGCCGGTGGTTGAGAAAGCAGCATCATAGACCATTTCCTTCGAACGCAAATCCAGTGCCGCTTTGCCTTCTACATTGCCTCCGGCCGTATGAATATCGAAATTCGATGCGAAATTATCCGTGTATCCGGTGAAGGTGAGCTTATCAATATTGACGATACCGAACCTCTGCATGTCAGGGATCTCCAGGCCGGGGACATAATTACGAAGGGTCCTGTCGCTGATCGTGCGTCCCTTGAGAAGCACATCCAGATAAAGGTGTGATGGATCATGCAGGTTCCGGAGCTCTCCGGTAAAAGCGATCTCGCCGTCGGAGTGAAATCCGAGCCGACCCCGTTTAATTTTCAATTTTCCAAATTCACCGTCTGCATCAAGATCGATCTCGGGTCTTCCTTCAAGGAATGAGAGATCGGGAAGGAATTGACGGAGTTCTTTTTCACTGACGGAATTTCCTGACAGATGGAGATTTACTTTGGAATGCGCCAGTGAATCGAGCGGTGCACCATTGAGAACATTCAGAGGATCGAAGATCGCTGTCAGACGAATATCACTTCCATTAGAAATAAGATGCAGGCCTGTAATTTCGGTATGCAGATCATTCCGGTAAGCGCTGAGTTCAAGATGGCGTAAAATAAAAGGAGTATGATCCCGGCCCTCGGTAGCAAAACTGATATTATTGATCTGGGCTCGCTGTATCTTTTCTCCTTCGACGTGCACGCGCATATCCAGATCAAGATCATGAAGGAAATAATTACTCCAATCGATCGAATGAGGATCAGCATGCAACGCATCATTCCTGTTGCCGTTGTGATCAATAACCACAAGCTGCCCGCTCTCAATGCGCAAATTTTGAATATCGACCGTGAGATTGAAAGGGGAAGACGGGCCCGCTGTTTTGGTTGTCTTGAACAACCGTTCATAATTCCAAAGTGAATCACCCTCCGGTTTTACAAAATGAATATCCGGCGACCGGAGTGTTAAGGTTGCTATTGGGATTTCTTTACCACTGAGGAATTTCCAGATCGAGTAATGTGCGTAAAGCTCTTTCATGGAGATCAATTCCGTGGAATCCCCGCGCAATTTCAGATGTACATCATAGATGGTAAAACCGGATAGGAGGTTACCTTCGATTCTGCCTAATGTAAGCCTGCCATTGGTATTTTCTTCAACGAGCTTTTCTATCTGGGAACGTACAATATTGCGGAAAGAGGATGTCTGGGTGAAGGAGATAAGTAATCCGCCAAGAAGCAATAGAACGATGACGATAACGAGCAATGCCCGTATCAATCGGTGCAGAATGCTGCGCTTTGCTTTCTGCGGTGGGGTCTGTTCTACATTTTCTGCCAAAATCCTTGTGGTTGCTACCTATATACGTAATATGAACAACAACGGATGATTAGTATTGCGTTTTCTCTAAATGGAGCTATTTCAATGAGTTTTCTTTCATTGTTCGATGTTCTCTATGGCGGAAAAAACGAAAATCATGACTGAAGAATTAAGCTGGAGCAGGAGCGAGGGAAGGACGGAAAAAATGGAAAAGGTACTGGCAAACCGTCAGCCGGGACTGGTGGTCGTTATCGAGAACGTGCATGACAGGCATAATCTCGGAGCGATCCTGCGTTCCTGCGATGCTGTCGGTGTTATGCGTGTGATGATGGTATATTATATCGAGTCTCCGCCGGAGATCGCGAAGACCAGTGCCTCGGGAGCATTAAAATGGCTGAAATTCGAATCGTACAGATCTATCAGGGCATGTTATGATGCACTGAGAAAAGAAGGTTTTCAGATACTGGCAACAAAGATAGAGCCCGGGGCAAAGGAGCTATACTCTTACGACCTTAGTATACCAACGGCCATCGTGCTTGGGAATGAGCATCGCGGAATATCCCGTGAAGCAGCCGATGGCGCTGACGGACTCCTCTATATTCCGATGCGTGGAATGGTTGAAAGCGTCAATGTATCTGTTGCTGCGGCTGTGTGCTTATTCGAAGGGATGAGGCAGAGAGAAGTAAAGGGGATGTACGAGGCATCGCAACTTAGCGATGAAATATTGCGTTCGGAATTACAGACATGGATAAGAAAATGATCTTTACGTTAGCCAATTACTTGCATTGAACTCACTCTCCCTTGCCCTTACTTCCGGAAGCCTTTGGCTTTTTTTATTCGGCCTGATTGCGGGTTTTGCCCTTTCGATCTGGACCTATCGCCGTACCGTTCCGCAAACTACCCCGCGCAGGCGCAGGCTTCTGATCACCTTACGGGCTATCGGACTCGCCCTGCTGTTATTTGTTCTTTTTCAACCGGTACTGACCCTGACAAAAACCAGTGAGCTTTCTCCACAGATCGCTCTTGCACTCGATAATTCAAAATCGATGCGCTTACCCCAATCCGGAAGCGATACTTCGTGGAATAAAAACCGGAGGGCATCGATGATCGCCAGTGTGACAAGTGCTATCTCCAAGGATATCCTATCAAATAAAGAAAAACTCACGTCATATTCTTTCAGTGAACAGACAGAACTCCGCGCGGGTACACCTCCGGGATTGTTTGACAGTTTGCGGGCGGAAGCCTCGGTTACCGATATTTCCTCGGTTTTTTCCTTTATACAAAACGAGCAAAAAAACAAGAACACCGGTGCGATCATCCTATACAGCGACGGAGCCTATACCTCCGGCTCAAACCCCATTTACGCCGCCGAGAAACTCGGCATCCCGGTATATGCTGTTGGTTTGGGCGATTCTACTGAAGTTCGGGATGTCTCTCTTGCCGAGATATTTACGAATGAGATCGCAACGATCGATGTCGCACAACCCGTGGATGTAACGATTCACAGTGTCGGAGCAAAGAGCGGGGACAGGATCACCGTTTCGCTTATGGCCGAAGGGGAAAAAATAGGCGAAGAGACGCTTTCGCTTAAAGAAGGTACCAATGATTACACATTGAATTTTTCTTTCGTACCGAAAAAAGAAGGCACTGTCAAACTCACGGCAAAAATTTCTCCGAGCGATGCATCGATGGATGCTACGGAAAAAAACAATCTCCGCATTAGTTACGTCAATGTACTGAAGAACAAGTTTCGTATTGTGCTTTTTGCAGGTTCGCCGAGCCCGGATGTTTCCTTCGTACGTGACTATTTCGAAGGCCGAAAGGAAATTGAATTTGTTTCCTATGTCCAAAAACAAGGCGCAGAATTTTATGATGGAAATCCAACCCCGGATAAAGTAAAGGATGCGGATCTTCTTATCCTGATAGGATTTCCCATCGCATCGAGTTCAAATGAATCCATTGGGCTCGTTCGGAAACTTGTTGTCGGGGAATCGCGGCCCCTGCTTTTTATTCCATCACGAACTCTTGACCTGGAAAAACTCAAAGCGCTTGAAGATGCGCTGCCGTTTTCATTGAAAGGCGTTAAGCCTTCGTCGAATGAACTGAAGGTTTCCGCCGCTCTTGCACCCGATAAGAAAGATAACCCGATCTTTCGTGCCAAGAGCGAGCAAACTTCGCAGACGAAATGGGAAAGTCTTGCTCCTCTTCTAAAAACGGAAACGCATTTTCTGGCAAGGCCGGAGAGTGAAGTACTTGCTGAGGCCGCAATTCAGGGAGTAAAACTCGGGGATCCGTTGGTGCTTTCGCGGACGATCGGAAGGTCCCGCCAGATCGCATTCACCGGCTACGGACTATGGCAGTGGAAACTAACATCGTTTGGAAGGGAACGGGCATTTGCTTCGCTTTCGCACCGGAAGGATACCACGCTTCCCGGAGAGAGCGCACTTGATATTTTCCTCGGAAATTCCACGCGCTGGCTTGTCACGAAAGATGATCAGAAACGGGTTCGTATCGCACCGACAAGAAAACTATATGATGCAGGCGAGAAGATCGAATTCTCAGGGCAGGTATATGATGAAAGTTTTATTCCTGTGGATGGTGCTTCCGTTACGGCAAAAATAACCGGTGCAAATCTTTCTTCTCCTCTTCAACTGACTCTTGAACCTCTTGCCAATGGCCGTTATAGTGCAACGCTGCCACAAGGTCTTGCAGCCGGCGATTATGCATTCAGCGGTGAAGCCAAAACGGATACAAAAGTGCTGGGCTCCGACGGAGGAAGATTTAATGTAGGTGATTATTCGATCGAGTTTGCCGAGCCACGCATGCGCAGCGATATCCTTCGTTCACTGGCTGAGCGTACCGGCGGAAAATTCTATACCCCTGAAACGGCTGCTTCTTTAATGAAGGATATTGAAGCAAGTTCAAATTTTCACCCGAAAAAGCTCGAGGAGAAAAGGGATTTCGAAGGCAGGAATATGTGGCCCTTGCTCGCCCTTGCCGTTGCATTCTTCAGTACTGAATGGTTTATTCGTAAACGAACCGGGATGTTATGAGGAAGAAGTCCGAAGCCGCCAATACCACGATTCGTATTACTCTATGCCTGTTAGTTGCTCTCGTCGTTCTGGCCGGATGTTCACACATCGTATGCGCACAATCGAAATCCGATAGCCTTACTCCGCCTCTTGATGATTACAGGCATTTTATTATGCCTACGGGCAAGCCTATCCATGGCGGCTATATCGGCTTTTGGGAATTGGCATTCCTTCAGGCAGGGGTGGGTTTCGGAGATTTTTTATCGCTGACCGGCGGCATCACGGCAATGCCGACTGTGGCGTTCCGCTCACAATTTGGATTTCTTCAGGCAAAAGCTACTCTTGCCGATGATGGAGGGATTTCATTCGCTGCCGGCGCCAATCTTCTTCGGCTGACAAGCGACAACTTATATGTTCATGCATTCGTCTCCGGCACCATGGAAATGCAGAACGAAACACGATACACCGGTCTGCTTTTTTTGAAAGCAGCAGGCCCTGATTTTCCGATCGTCAATGTGGTGCCTTTCGGTGAGTTTAGTTTTACCTACGGGGGTATTCTCGGTGCAGGTATAGGATTCGATACGCCGATCAAAGGTCTTGCCAATACCAGGATTATTGCGGAGATCTGGAATCATGACCTGACCTCAGTCAATAAGTTCGCCTTGCTCTTTGCTGTACGTATTGAGAGCGAGCGCTTCAGCTCGGATTTCGGATTCATGTATTTTTCACTCCCTCTTCTGGCTCCGGTGGCAAATTTCGTATGGAGATTGTGAGCAAAGCCGGAGATTGAATACTGCATAGTCGTTTTCAATGCCATCGTATTATTCAAAGAACTCTCTCCTGTTTTCACCCGTTATACTGGCAGTTCGTGGTGCTTTGACCAAGGTAGCTTGCCGCCACGTTAAATAAAGCGCTAAAGCGTCTTGAGGAAAGAATTGCTGATCTATCCCTGACGCATAAGAATGTTGTCAGGGATTTTTTTATGACCGAAGAAAAAAATAATACTACAGCCGAGCAAAATTGTACCTACGATCCTCTCGTACTGTTCATGGCGCATTATGCCGATGCGAAATCGACAAAGACAGAACAGTCCTCATATGAAGGAATGCCGGTCGAAGAACGGCTGAAAAAGCGTATTATTGATGGCGATAAGATCGGTTTGGATTCCGATCTTGCTTCGGCGCTGAATTCCTATCCTGCGCTCGAAATCATTAATACGATTTTACTAGGCGGCATGAAGGTAGTGGGTGAGTTGTTCGGTGCCGGTGAAATGCAGCTTCCTTTTGTCCTTCAATCCGCCGAGACGATGAAGGCTGCAGTAAAATATCTCGAACCTTATATGGAAAAGGTGGAAGGTGAGCAATCCAAAGGTGTCATGGTCCTTGCAACGGTCAAGGGAGATGTCCATGATATCGGAAAGAACCTTGTCGATATTATTCTTACGAATAATGGTTATCGTGTTGTCAATCTTGGCATCAAGATGCCGCTCGAGCCCATGCTTGAGGCATTCGAACGCGAGAAAGCGGATGCGATAGGTATGTCCGGACTGCTTGTGAAATCGACGGCGATCATGAAAGAGAATCTTGAAGTAATGCAGGGAAGGGGATTATCCATTCCGGTCGTTCTTGGTGGAGCGGCGCTGACCCGCAAATTCGTCGAGAAAGATCTTCGCTCGCTTTATGGAGGCGCGCTTTGGTATGCCCAGGATGCATTCGATGGATTGCATTTCATGGAAAAACTGAAAGCCGGGACCATCAATGAGGTAATTGAACCGTCGGCGACGGCAACAGAAGTCGAAGAAATCGAGGAAGAACTTGATAATGCTACCGGTGAAGAATCCAAAATGGTTCTTGCCAAACGTGATCTCCCCTGGCTTGGCGGAGGAGCACAGAACGGGGTTCGTAGCCCTGTCTCCGGAAATAAAAATGAACATTCGATCGAGCGGCTCAGGGAAGTGCCAACACCGCCTTTCTGGGGAGTGGATGTGCAGGAACAGTTTATTCTTGATTCTATTTGGAAATACCTCAATGAAGTTGCACTTTTCCGCGGCCAGTGGCAATTAAAGCGAGGAAAGAAAACGGTTGAAGAACATGCAAGGCAGATCGAAGAAGTGGCCCGTCCGAAATTGCATGAGTTGATGCTGCTTTGCAAACAGCAGCATATCTTAAAACCCCAGGCCGTCTATGGGTATTTCCCCTGCTGGTCTGAAGGGGATGATCTCGTGATCCTGAAACCGAAGGATCTTCTTCATGATGAAACATACAGCAAATGGAATACGAAAATTGCGATCGAGTCTCTCGAAGAATATAAACGCTTTACCTTCCCGCGTCAGCCGGGTGGAAAACATCTTTGCATCTCAGGTTTTTTCCTGACCAAAGAAGAAGCGATTGCATTAAATAAACCCGATGTTGTCGGTTTCAGTGCAGTAACAGTAGGGAGAAAGGCCAGTGAATACACAGCAAAGCTATTTGCTGAGAATAAGTACGTTGAATACCTGTACCTGCACGGATTTTCCGTCGAGACGGCCGAAGCTCTTGCGGAATACCTGCACAAGATCATTCGTACAGAGCTTGGAATTGGTGGTGAAGATGCAGAGGACATTCAACGGCTGTTCAGTCAGGGCTACCGTGGTTCCAGGTTCTCATTCGGTTATCCGGCATGCCCCAATCTGGAAGACCAGACAAAATTGTTCGATTTGCTTCATCCGGAACGGATCGACATCACGCTTACCGAAGAATATCATTTGGAGCCTGAGCAATCCACCACGGCAATTATTTGTCACCATCCTGAAGCCCGATATTTCGGAATAAAGTAAAACTCTTCGTATTTTCCTTTCCTGCCGTACTACCGGAATGCGAAGAACAGGATATATTCTTGCTTTCGATCTTCTGCTCCTGGCACTTTTTGTGCTCGGAATTTTCCGTGTCTCCCAAAAGGCTACTCTCCCGGTTTCTTTTGCAAATTCTGAAAAAGGTGTTGTTGTTGAAAAAACTCTTCCCGATAATGATCATTCACTGAAAGCGGGTGATATCATTCTCAGTATAGGAAACCAGGTTGTTCGGAGTCGTGATGAAGTAGAGTTTTTCTGCAGCGGATACAGGACCGGGACAACGTTACCGGTAACAATTCAACGTGATGGAAATTCATATGAGGTCCCGGTAACGATCATTGCCGAGCATTCAGCCAGTTTTAATATCATCGAAACGCTGGCGGGCCTCGTTTTTTTCGTGATAGCCGTTTTCGTTGTTCTGAAGCAGAAAAATGATAAAACAGCGATCTCTTTTCATGACTTAAGTGTCTCTATTGCCGGTCTCATTTTGTTGACATCCGGTTGCTTTATCGTCAGTCCGTATGGTGTTGGGTACGTCCTGGAAATTTGTTTTCAGCTTTGCTATACACTCGTGCCATTGTTCTTTATCAGGTTCAGCCTGATATTCCCGCAAGATAAATCGGGAGGAATACGCAGGATATTGCTGCCTTTAACAGGTATTGCGCTGATGATCAATATCTGGTCAGGCATATCCTTTATGCGGGCTTCCTATCCTCAGATCCGATTGGATCAATACCAGTCCTATCTGGCTTCGCTGAATGCGATCAGGATATTTTTCACCTTCGTCTTCATTATTGGTTTAGGCATTATTATTCATTCATACCGGATTTCAAAAGAAGAATTCGAGAGGCGCAAATTACGCTGGGTTTTTATCGGCATCGGGTTCGGGATATGCTCATCGTTGTTCCTGTGGCAGATCCCGTTGGTCATTCAGGGCCATGGATTGATCGAAGAGGAATATGTTCTGCTTGTTTCCGTATGTGCGCCGGTGATGTTCGCGATTGCCATCGTCAAATACCGTATATTTGATATCGATCTTCTCATCGAACGGAGTACAATCTATGCCATCGTGATCGGAGCGTTGCTGGTGGTCTATCTTGGTATTGTTGCCGTGCTTTCAAAAATCGCCCGTTCGTATGCGATATCGCCTTCGGTTGCCGATGTGCTCGGAGCGCTTATCATTGCGCTGCTCTTTGAGCCGCTTCTTAAGCGAGTTCATAAATTTGTCGATAAAAAATTCTTCCGGATTTCCTACGATTTCTATGAGGCGCAGCGTAGTATTCTTGAAGATATTAAGTTTGTCACGTCGGAAGAAAACCTGTCGGCACTAGTGGTTCGGAAAATGAACGAGATCCTGCCGGTGGCGCGGATAGGTTTTTTTCTCGTCGAAAAACCGCAGCATGCTCTTCACCTGGCTGCCCATAACGGTTTTGCACTTTTGGAGCGACGGAGAGTCAAACTGGAAGTAGAAGAACTCAAGACTGATCTCGGCATGCCTCTCGGGCTTCTCCATAAAATAGAGCATGGGGTTCGTTTTGAGCAGGCAGATGCTGAAGTGTTCAACCGGTGGGGGATTGCTCTCGTTCTCCCCATGCTTTCCGAAGAACGAACGGCGCTGGGTTTTCTGGTATTGGGGGAAAAACGGTCCGGCACGAGATTTACTATCGAAGATGTTGCCCTGGCAACTTCCGTCAGTGTTCAATCCGGGCTTGCGCTCGAGAGAATACGGCTGGAACGCCAGCTCATTCTTGAGCAGGAAGTATCCGAGCGTCTTGCGGAGTTAAATAAGTTGAAGTCCTATTTCGTTTCAAGCGTATCACATGATCTGAGAACTCCGCTGACATCTATCAGAATGTTCGCTGAGCTTTTGCAGGAGCAAGAGAATCTGCCCCGCCCGAAAGTGAATGAATATCTGGGTATTATCGAAGGAGAGGCGGATCGGCTCTCGCGCCTGATCGCCAATGTCCTGGATTTTGCAAAGATCGAAAAAGGAACAAAGGAATACTCATTCAAAGAGGTGGATCTTAATGCTCTCGCTGCGGATGTTATCCATTCACTCGATTACCAGCTCCGTTTGGGAGGCTTCACCCTCTCAACCGAGTTCCATCCGTCAGCGCTCTGCGTATTGATCGATCGGGATGCTATCTTCGATGCAATTACCAATCTGATTACGAACGCAATGAAATACTCGCTTCCGGAAAGAAAGAATATTACTATTGGCACTTCCTTGTCGGATGGGAATGCACATTTGCTTGTCACCGATGAGGGATGTGGAATTCCCGAAGAAGAAATAGGACGGATTTTTGACCCTTTCTACAGGGTGAACGGCGCTCATACAAAAGCAGTAGGAGGAGCCGGCCTCGGACTTTCCCTGGTCAAACATACGATGGATGCTCATCGAGGAAGCGTCGAAGTACGAAGCAAAGCCGGTGAAGGATGTATTTTTGTGCTCCATTTTCTTTTCAATCCCCATGAAGAAGATTCTCATCATTGAAGACGATCCGGCAATTTCCATGGCCCTTGAAGCAGGCCTTGCAGAAGATGGATATGATATTCTCACGGCTTCCGATGGTATGGACGGGTTTTATCAGGCCAAAGATTCCTCGATCGATCTCATATTGCTTGATATCATGCTCCCCCGTAAAGACGGGATGAGCATTTGCAGCGACCTCCGAAAAGAAGGGATCAATACACTGGTGATGATGCTTACGGGCAAAAGCGATGAGATAGATAAGGTACTTGGGCTGGAGATCGGCGCAGACGATTACATGACGAAACCGTTCAGCATTCGTGAACTCAAAGCACGGATCAAGGCTCTGCTGCGGCGCACTCAGGAATTAAAAAAAGGAATGGAAGAAGCATCATTTGCCGATCTTCATTTTGATTTTAAGAAACAGGAGGCATCAAAGCAAAAGAAACCCCTGAAACTTTCCGCAAAAGAATTCCAGATCATTAAATATTTCATTGAACACGAAGGGGAAGTTCTGAGCCGAGACATGCTTCTGGATGAGGTCTGGGGCTACGACGTATTCCCGACGACAAGAACAGTAGATAATTATATTCTTTCCATACGAAAGAAGATCGAAGACGACCCCTCAGAGCCGAAACATCTTGTAACTGTCCCGACTTCAGGATATAAGTTTTTGAAATAACGGGTTATCGCATGCGGCATGCGAAGCAAGAAACCTGGTTATCGATGGGATGCAGCAGGCAAGCTGTTATTGCTTGCCTTCAGCCTGTTCCAGTTTTTCTTTCAAGGAAGCGAGTTCTCCAAGCGAGAAGCTCGATCCTCGGGGAGTTGCACGATAGTTTTTCAGCGTATTGCGCTGAGCTTCCTTTTCCGCAGCAATGAAGGAAAGGGTGATCTTGCCGTCGCGACGGTCATATTCAATAACGCGTAACCCCTCGATAGGCTTGTCTTTCTTGAATACATCTTCCAGGCGTTCGATGCGGTCATGGCTTAACTCGCGGCGCGGGACAAAACCTTCAACGCCATCATCGAATGCCACAACAATCCCGCCCTTGGTTATTTCCTTGATCGTACCATTATGATCGGTACCCGGGCGGTACTTTTCTTCGCGCTGACGGATGGGGTTTTCTACCAGTCTTTTCTTCGAAACCGTGATACGTCTCTTTTTCGGATCGACGGTCAATACCTGGACCTCGAATTCATCGCCGGTATTTACCGCAGAAGAAACATTGGGAATCCTTTCCCAGGCGATTTCGGAAATAGGAAGGAATGCACTGATATTCCCGCCAAGATCGACTTCCGCACCAAAATCATTAATAGAAGATACCTTTACCTGAAGTTTGTCGCCTTCACTGAACTTATTGAAACTTTCAATATACGGATCGGGTGTCAATTGACGGACCCCGAGTTGGATCCGGCGGTGCTTTTTATCGACCTGCAGCACTTTTGCGGAGATCGTCTGCCCGCGCTTAACAACTTCATAAGGATGATTGAACTGCTCCCAGGATAAATCCCTGCCATGGATGACGGCCTCGACTCCCGGGCCAAGATCAACAATGACATCATGTATGTTAAAAGCCTTTACCTTGACTTCGATCGTATCACCGACATTCGTTGTCTCGAGGATCTCCTTTGATGATCTCTTTAATTCATCTTCAAGCACCGAGCGGTGTGAAACACTGATCGTCCTGTGTCCGTGATCCGACTTAATATTGATGATGCGGACAGGCAAAGTTTTCCCGAAATATTTTGCAATATTACGGTCCGGGTCGAGATCGATGTGATTGTTCGGCATGGAGGCTTTTACTCCATCCTCAAGTTCGACTTCCAAACCATTGTTGGCCCATTTGATGACTTTTGCGTTAACGATCTCTCTGGAGCGTCTTAGCTTTTCATGAGGGTCAAGCGGAGCAACGCTTTTCTCAGAAGCATCTTTTGGCTCGTCGCTGTGAACTTCATCGGCGGGAGTTTCGGTAATAGCTGCGTCCTGTGTTAATTCGATATCTTCGTTTTCGTTCGACATATTCATTGTTCTTTCATCGGTTAAGCTGCATCCTTTTGAGGAATCAGGCTATCAGCCAGCAGCCGTTTTTTTCAAAATGGGAAAGAGAAAACCAAATTTATGAGAAAAACATCCCATCTTCGTTTCATCACCGGCAAACCTTATTCTGAGCGAATATTACTTCTGCTTTGCAATAGGTGCAAAAGCAGGGGATTTCCAATAAAAAAAAGAAATACCGGGATTTTTTTGTCGTACTTTTGTATTAGGGAGTATCCGCATTCCTGAAATACGTATGACTACGCTTGCTATTGATTCCACCCCACGAAATTCATCATTATGGCTGAAATCGCCCAAGTGGGATTTGACTTGGGTTTCTCTTTCCGTCATTCTGATGATTGTGCCGTACAGCACCTATTATTTAGGCCGCGCGATCGGTTTTGATCCCGATCTGGCGCGCAATACGGTCAATACCATTATTGCTTTTGCCATTGGCGGTCCGCATATGTATGCGACCTATACCCGTACGCTCTTTGAGCCGAAGTTCCGGAAGCGATACTGGACCATTATCCCGATGGCCATTATCATACCTTCGATCGTTATTTATTCGGCTATCTTTCACTTTACCTATTTACTGACCTTCTTCTTTTTCTGGGCCAGTATTCACGTTCTGCACCAGATCATCTTTATTGTAGATTGCTATAATGAACGCCAACGCTCGCTTCTGACCAAATATTCGCGTATTATCGATTATGCGGTTGTTCTTACGGCGCTCTATCCGATGGCAATGTATAAGTTTACCCATAATACGTTCACCGTAGGTCAGCAGGTGCTCTTTTTCCCCGAATTCCTAAAGGTCGATCTTGTCTGGTGGATAGCGAGCGTATTATTCGGGATCTCCTTTATCCTTTATATCGCCAAAACAATTCGGGAATTCCAGCTTGGTATCGGGAATATCCCCAAGACGATCCTCGTCTCGGTAACGGTACTGGCTACGTTTTTTACTCCTTTTTTCCACGAACTGGATGTGGCATTTCAGGGATTGAATTCCTGGCATTCATTCCAGTACCTTGGTTTGACATGGTACATCAATCGTCTGCGTTATGAACGCGGCGAGATCACATTGCCGGCAATGCAGAAACTTGCAGAACCGGGCAAATGGTGGCGCTTTTATGGATTTACGATGCTTGCCGCCGGAAGCGCGATCCTGGTGATCGGTATCCTGCTGCTGACGAAGGATTATCATCACCTCAGTTTCGACCAGTGCTACTATATGATCATTCTTTGCTTCCTACTGACACATTATTTTCACGATCATATTCTTTTTACCCACTCAGAGGATATCCGGACGGTCGGTTCCTAAACTGCTATTTCGAGTACTTGTTTTCGAACTGGTGAAGGTGCCTGTGTAGCTGAACCCTATCCGTAACCGACGTTGTTATACGCACCCAAAGTTTTTTTCACAAATTATTAATACTACTATGCCAATGTTTAACCGCAGTGCATCTGCAAAATGGAATGGAACCGGAAAAGAAGGTACAGGAGCTGTTGGCGGAGAATCCAACGCTTTTAATGTCGCATATAACTGGAATAACCGTTTTGGCGAGGGCACAGGCACCAATCCTGAAGAAATGCTTGCCGCAGCTCATGCATCGTGTTTTACCATGAAACTTGCATTCGTTCTCGATGGCATGGGAGCCACAGCCGAAGAACTCAATACAACATCAAAGGTCACGACCGATAAAGCTCCCGGTGATTGGACCGTGACAAATATTCATATTACCGTTACCGGAAAAGTCCCGGGTATCGATGCGGCAAAATTCCAGGAAGCGGCCGAGAATGCAAAGGCAAACTGCCCGATCTCTCGCGCCATTAAAGCCGAGATGACAGTGGAAGCAAAGCTGGTGTAACGTATTCCGTTATCAATGTCATTCTGAAGAAGTCGCACAGCGACGATGAAGAATCCCGTGATGTTTAGCAGTAAGCTACTTGCTGCTAAACATCACGGGATTCTTCGCTTTGCTCAGAATGACATTAATACAATCACCAAGCATATGCTTCAGGTGCCTGTCCGCCCGGTCCGGGAAAAATCTCATCCAGTCTTTTATTTGTCTCGACGGAAAGCTGAATTTCCAGTGCGCGGAGTGAACTGCTAAGCTGCTCCTCGGTTCTCGGCCCGATGATCGGGGCTGTTACTGCTTTATTTTGCAGAAGCCATGCAAGCGCAACATCGGCAGGTTTTTCACTGATCTCCTGGCACAGCGTTTCATACCGTGTGATTTTTTCTTTTTCCTTCTCAAGCCGTGCCGGCAAGAGCTGTGACCTCCGTGTTTCTGTTTGGGGCTTGTTATATGCCCCTCCGGCAAGCAAACCGCCTGCCAGCGGGCTCCAGGGCATAATACCTACGCCGTAATTTTCGCAGGCAGGAATGACTTCCAGTTCGATCATTCGTGCATTCAAATGATAAATGCTTTGCTCACTGACGAGTCCGAGGAAATTCCTTTGTTTTGCTTTTTCATTTGCCTGGACGATATTCCACGCCGCAAAATTTGAAGAACCGCAGTAGGTGATCTTTCCTTCGCGCACAAGTTGTTCCATTCCCTGCCATGTTTCTTCCCATGGTGACTGGCGGAAAATATGATGCATCTGGTAGAGTTCGATATGATCAGTCTGCAAGCGTTTCAGGCTTGTTTCGCAGGCTGTTCGCAGGCGGTAAGCAGAAACCTTGGCATTGTTCGGCCATTCATCCATCATGCCGTACATTTTTGTTGCAAGGATAACTTTTTCCCTTCTGCCGTTACCCTGAGCAAACCAGCGACCAATAATTTCTTCGGTAGCTCCCTTACCCTTATGACGCCCATAGACATCGGCCGTATCAAAAAAATTGATGCCCAGTTCAAGAGCATGATCCATGATCCGGAAACTTGTCTTTTCATCGGAGACGGGACCGAAATTCATAGAGCCAAGGCAAAGCCTGCTGACCTGTAAACCGGTATGGCCGAGGTATGTATAGTGCATTGTCATTAAAATTGATAGAGGATTAGAAACACCAATAGGAGGCAAAGGAAGCCTTGGAATGGAAATTCAAGGAGAGAACACTGTTTATTTTGCGGCTAGTGTCCGAAAGATTTTCGAAGCATCTCTTGAATAGTGTTTGGAAGAGTTGAAACGTAAATATCAAACCCTCCGCTGCCACCTTCCCTGTTAGAAGAGAAATATATTGTCTTTCCATCTCCGGCAATCATCGGGAACATGTTATCTGCATCCGAATTGATGTCCAGTGGCAGAGCAATAGCCTTCGACCATTCGTCATCATTAAATCCGGTACGAGTGGAGAAATAGATTTCGAGATTACGTGTCTTGCCATTGGAGCAGAAAAAGAGGAAATTACCATCAGGTGAAATAAATGGGGTTGCATTATATTCACCGAAGTTTACATTAGCTCCCAGATCATGCGGTACTGACCAACTGCTGTCATTCTCTTTATGAGCGACAAATAAATGTACCTGTTTACCACTCATTGACTGGCGGTTAGAGGCAAAGAACAGGTTCTCGCCATCTGCTGTGACCGAAGGCTGACTTTCCCATTTTGTAGTGTTGACAGGGCTTGGCAGCATCATGATATTAAGAATTTTCCCCTCTATTTTACCCTCCCAGATATTTATATCGTTAGGAAGATTGGTTTTATTATCTGTCGCAAAATAGATTTTCCCGCTATTATCAATTGTCAGGCCGCCGGCAGATCTTTCATTGTTTAATGGTTTGATCAATTCAGGCTCGCTCCAGAGAGAATCGGCGGAGCCCTTTTTGGTCATCCAGAAATGGTCATTCTTCTCCGATTTTCTTCGTGAAACAAAATACAGCATTTCATTATCGATGATATAGCCGCCATAATCTTCAGCTTTGGAATTCACTTGTGAGCCGAGGTTGTGCACTCTGGTGGCTCCGCCGACCGATTCGTGAGACTGCGCAAATACCGATAGGGCCGAAAGGAACACCCACATCAGAAAAGACATGGGAATATAAAAATAGGTTTTCATGGAGAATGAAATACGCAATAAAGGAATGCGAATCTACGTAATATTTCCCTGTAAAGAACTTTCTTTTATAAAAAAGGTTCTACACGGCTCAGAATTCAGGACATCTGTTAAATCTTGTGAAAGTACGCGTTTATTTCAGCCCGAATACATTAGATGAGATCGATCTTCGCGATAAGACTATCGTGGTGATCGACGTCCTGCGTGCATCCACAACGATCACCTATGCGATGAATGCCGGCGCACGTGAAGTGATCCCGGTCGGGTCGGTGGATCAGGCGATGAAAATCGTCGGTAACTTATTTTCCACTTCCACGATCCTTTGCGGCGAACGCGGAGGAAAACGGATCGAGGGATTCAAACTTGGCAACTCACCCGCCGAATATACACCCGAAGCAGTCGAAGGGAAAGCATTGATCCTCACAACGACGAATGGCGCCGTCGCACTGACAAAAGCAAAGCATGCACGTCATTGCTATGTGGGTAGTTTTGTCAATCTCTCATCGGTCGTTCGTACGCTTTCCGAACTTCCCGATATTCATGAGACCGGTTTAGTCATCATCTGCAGCGGCCGCGAAGATGATTTTTCCCTTGAAGATGCAGTCTGTGCCGGCATGATGCTTTCGAAACTCGGTGAAAAAATCCAGAACATCGAATTGACCGATAGCGCACGTACCGTCCTTAGTGATTACCAATCATACGGAAATGATATTTATGGTACGCTCATGCTGAGCGATCATGGAAAATACCTTGTCTCGATCGGCTTTGCCGATGATATCCTCACGGCAAGCAAACTCGATAGTGTTCCCATTGTTCCGATACTGGAGCAATCGGTGATTAAAAAGAAAATATTCTATTGATTTTCTTCCTCGAAATAGGATTAGCAGTTTTCCGGCATTTGTAATATCCTTGTTCTAAAAATTGCTTCATTAATCCTTATTACTTCTGATTTGAGTTACCCTATCTTCTTCATTGCCTGAAAATTCTTTGAATTTAGTGCGAAATCGGGAGTTATTCCCATAAGGATGTGTTTATAAATGGGGATTTGTGGCAAATTGCGGCATTTCTTCGTATTTTTGCCTGAATTCAACTGATCGTACTAATCTCATTTTGAGGATGCGGAGGATTTTGCCGAAGCTCAAGTGAGAAGATCTCTATGCTAAACCAATTCGAACAGACCGATCGTCCGTCTATTCGCGTCACCCGTTCCGGGAATGCGCGTTCTGCGGGCTATTCACGCGTCATTCCGATGGAGCCTGATGATGCAGCCATTCCGGAAGATGCGGACTTTCTCTATCCGCAGGAACTCGAAGAAATAGTCGAGCCGACGGCCCGTCAGCGCCGCCCGCGCGGAGCGCGGCCGATGCCAAAGCGTTTATCGGAAGAAATCGAAGAAGAAGAAAATACACCGGCTCCTGTGCCGGCCCCTGCCACGAGAAAAAGATCGGCAAGAACCTCGGCTGCCGAAGCGACACAAACGGGCGAGCAGATTCCGCTGAAGTTAAAGACTCCGCCTAAAAAACCGGATAATACCGTTAAGCAGCGCCAGGTGCTTGGAGTGCTTCTGATACTCGGGGCGGTATTCATTGCTCTTGCCATTATCAGCTATAGCACACAGGATACGGCCCAGGCAGAAACGCATCTCGGTGATCTTCCGGCAGTTTTTACCAGAAGCGATCCGACGATCAATGCCAATGCCGATACCGCTCATAACTGGCTCGGGCTTATCGGGGCAATGCTGGCGGATTTCTTTATCAATAAAACGATTGGCTACGCTTCCATCATTTTCCCGGTGTTTCTCGGCTGGTGGTCGCTTGCACTGTTCAAATTTTCCGTTAAGCAACGCCGCCGCCTGACCCTGGCGACCTCTTTCATGCTGATATCGGCTGTGCTCTTCTCAGCCACTATCGGCACAACGCAGCTTATCAATGCTCTTCCGCATCTTGATCGGGAGTGGTCCGGTGCGATCGGGCAATTCCTCGGGCTGACCTTTACCCGCCTCATCGGCTCGATCGGAGCGTTGCTTATCTATACGACATCATTTATTGTGATGCTCGTCTTCGCGATCGATCTTGATCTCGAACTGACTTTCCGCAAGGTCAAAGGCGGTTATACCGGCCTCTCCGGAAAGACACGCATGAAGCTCATAGAATTCTGGGATAAACGCGAAGCAAAAAAACAGGAAAAACTTCTCCGCAGACAGCAGCATGAAGCTGAGTTGGAAGTTGAGGAGCCCGATGATCAGGCTGAACCTGAAGTCGTTTCTCAAAAAGCGGAGAAAATAGCTGTTAAGCCGCCGGAGAAGAAAGTCATTCCTGCGCCGGTCGCAGAGGTGAAGACGGCTCGTTCCGAACCTGTGATCGAGAAAGCATCGATACCGGCTGAAACAATTGAACCCGAAGTAACGAAGGAAGATCTTGAACCGGCCCGTGATATCATTATCCGCTCCAATGGTTCAACCCAGACATTTACGAACGGAAAAAATGCTTCGCAATCTTCGGAGAAGATTTCCCCGAATGCTCCGTTCCTGAAAGTACGCCCTGCTCCGAAAAACGGTAGCGTGGCATCCCAGCCTGTTCCGCGCCTTACGAAAAATCCCGATGACGTTCTTGGCGAGAAAGTAAACGGCCTTTCACGATTATCCGGCGGCGCATTTACCGTGCCACCGCCGCGTTCGGTGCGCATTTTACCGAGCGATGTAACCGAAGTGGCAACGCCTGCGGTCAAAGAAGAGCCTGTTGCAAAGGTCCCTGAGCGGTTGACCCAGCCGCTGCCTCAGCCTGTGATCCAGGAAAAAATCGCCGAGGAAAAAATTCCTGTTATCGAGATCGGTGATGAAAAAGTATTGAGTAATGAGGCATTGCCGCATTCCCTGGATGTTGCCAGTGAATTTGCAGCGATCGAAGTAGAGCCGGTCATAGCTGTTCCTGAAAAAACTTCACCCACGCTGTTTCCGCTTCCGGAAAAATCGTTCGTACCGGAAAATCCGTATAACGAACACTTAAGTAAATACCGCCACCCAGCCCTTGATCTGCTGACTCCTGTCGATCCCAGCGATGTGATCGACACTGACGATGAAGAGTTAGCCGCAAAGGGCACCCTGCTTCGGGATAAGCTCGCGACCTTTGGCGTGGAGATCGAAAACATCGTCGTTACACCGGGACCGGTGGTAACGCTCTATGAGTTCACTCCCGCTGAAGGCGTGAAGGTTTCTGCCGTCGGTAACCTGACCGATGATATCGCCCTTGCCATGAAGGCGCGGGGCATTCGTATCATTGCGCCGATGCCGGGCCGCGGTACGATCGGTATTGAAATTCCGAACGATCACCCGAAAATGGTGACGATGCGTTCGGTGCTTGAAAGCAACGCTTTTGCAAATTCAAAAATGAATTTGCCTCTTGCACTCGGCAAGACCATCTCGGGAGATGTCTATATAGATGATCTTTCCAAAATGCCGCATCTTCTTATTGCCGGCGCTACCGGCTCCGGAAAATCGGTCGGTGTGAACGGCATCATTGCTTCGCTCTTGTATGCGAAAAATCCACGCGACGTGAAATTTGTTGTCGTCGATCCGAAGAAGATCGAGCTATCCTTATATAAAGCCCTTCGCAATCATTTTCTCATTGTCTCTCCTGAAGCAGGCGAGGAGATCGTCACGACTCCGCAATATGCCGTGCTGGCGCTCAAGGCGCTGGAGATCGAAATGGAAAAGCGTTATGACAGGCTTGCAAAGGCAGCCGTGCGTTCTCTGGCCGATTATAACCTGAAAGTTTCCCAGGGCAAATTGAAATCCACTGCCGAGGAGCAGCATTATCATCTGCCATACATCGTCGTTATTATCGATGAACTTGCCGATCTGATGATCACCGCCGGGCGCGAGATCGAAGAACCGATCTGCCGCCTTGCGCAGATGGCTCGTGCAGTCGGTATCCATTTAATTCTTGCAACGCAGCGGCCTTCGGTTGATGTCATCACGGGAGTCATCAAAGCGAATTTCCCTGCGCGTATTGCATACCAGGTTGCGACGAAGGTGGATTCGCGCACTATCCTCGATTCCATGGGTGCCGAGCAATTGCTTGGCAACGGCGACATGCTTTACCTTCCGAGCGGAACACCGAAGCCGATCCGGTTACAGGCTCCGTACATTTCGACTGAGGAAGTCGAAGCGATCGTCGAAGCGGTTGCGTCGCAACAGGGCAGCGGGTATTCCTATACACGTCCCTGGACACTTCCATCGCTTCGTGCCAAAGGCGGCGGGACCTCGAGCGGCAACGATGACGGAGAATACGATGAGTTGTTCGAAGAAGCGGCATGGTGCTTCTTCCGCAATAAACAAGGCTCAACCTCCATGCTGCAGCGCCGCCTGAAGATAGGTTACTCCCGCGCAGCAAGGATCGTCGATGAACTCGAGAGAGTCGGCATCATCGGCCCCTCTGATGGAGCCAAGGCCAGGGAGGTTCGGATTGAATCGGAAGAGGAGTTGGAGCTCATACTTCGGAATCTTGATTGAGTAAGACCAGGGTATTATCAACCCGTTATAGTTTCCTGCTTCTCTTAGCCGGGATAATCATTTTCCGGTTTCTCTATAGCCTCACGCAGGAATTCTGGTTTCCCGATGAAGATGTGCTGCAGATCTACCTGATCGGGCTGAAGTCTTTCAGCACGCATTCCTATCCGTATTTCGGGGCCGATCTTGTCTATAACGGATCGCAAATTCCCGGAGCGTTGCAGGGATATCTTGTATCGATCGGATGGTTCATCTGGAAGATCCCGGAAGCTCCCTACATCGTTTTGAATATCCTGCTTTCGCTCAGTCTTGGTTTTTTTGCATGGTATGCTTCGAAGCGGATGCCGGATTATTCGAAAGTGTTCATTTGGGTTTATATTTTTCTTATTCCATGGTCGATCTGCTATTTTACCCGCATCGTGAATCCTTCGCATGTCATTCCGGGTGCCATTCTTTTTTTTACCGGCATCTTTGAAATTTATCCGTCCCTTCGGAAAAATATCCTGCCTCAGTGGCTTTCGTTCTTCTTTCTTGGTTTCGGAATATTCTGGATCTTTCAACTGCACATGTCATGGGTCCTGCTTGGCCCGTTCACAGCCGTTGCATTTTTTTATTTGCTCCGGACAAAAGATCTCCGGCTGATCGTAAAGCATACCGGCTCATTCCTTGCCGGCTGCTTTGTCACAGGAAGCCTTCTCATCCCGACGCTCATGAATTACGGACTTTCATCCCAAAAAGGCAAGAGCGTTTCCGGTATGGTTGAACTTCATTTGGAGCATTTCGGGGAGATAGTAAAATTGCTTTCCACCTATCTGGCATATGCAAGTTTTGATATAACCCGGTTTATCGGCGGGAACACGGCCGAGCGTATGGCTTTTCTGAAGGATTATCCCTGGGCGGCTCCTTCAACCGTCTTCCTCGGTATTGTTGGTTTCGCGCAGGCATTCTACCTGCTCTATAGTTTTTTCAGCCGGAAAAAAGATGATGCTATGTTTCGAAATATATCCCTGCTTGCCCTTTCCGGCTTCCTTCTTTTTTTCTTCCTTTCGCTTTTCTCGAGAGTTGAGCCGCCTTCACATGCAGCGGTACTTTTCTTTCCGCTGATGATACTTTACTCTCTCTACGCGTATAGAAAGCTGCTGGAGAAGAAATGGATGCAGAGGGTTGCTATCGCTGCATTTATCTCGGCGGTGATCATGTATTCGGCTATCGGACTCAAAAATTATTCGTCGATATCGATGTATAAGAACAGGGAAGTGATAGTCTGCGCTTTGGAGCAGGATGATTATACATTGGTGGGAAAGAGAAGGTATGAAAAGTAATGTAAAATTGCGGAGACAAGAGGTCGTATTCACGTGTCATTCTGAACGAAGTTACTAATCGCAATTAGCGATTGGTAACGTAGTGAAGAATCCCGTGAAGTATATTAATAAGAAGCCGCTCTATGATCCATCACGGGATTCTTCACTGCGCCAAATATCGCATTCGCAATATTTGGCTCCGTTCAGAATGACACATAAATCCGATTTCGATTCTTTAATAATCAATGTGAAAAAACAGATACAACTTCGTCCTGTTGAAGTCAGCGAGAAAACTGATTTCTGGAATATGCTTCAGGAAGATCTTGGCGAAGACGGGGGAAGAGTCTTTGCCGCCCCGAAAGACTCAGATGGTTCTTATGCATATCCTTACTTCGATCGTTATTGGCAGGAGCCGGGGCGTATGCCCTTCTATATAACCGATGATGGGAGAGTTGCAGGGTTCGTTCTGATCCGTAAACTGGGGGATGATCTTTATTCCATTGCCGAATTTTATATTCGTCCGGAGATGCGCCGCAATAGCATCGGAAAATCGGCAATGAATAAAGTATTTGAAGCCTTTCCTGAAAGATCATGGCTCATCAGTGTCATTCGACAGAATGAGCGGGCCTATCATTTCTGGCTTCATGTCGCAGAACATTCATCAGCACCGATAGAACTGGAGATCATCGAAAAGCGCCGTTTCCGTTGGCCCGAACACCACTAGCCTTCCAATTTTACTCGCCACAGCGAGTCTTCGACATTTTACATTTTACATTTTTTCCCTTACGCTGCTTCACGCATCATTCTTTCTGCGATCTGCTTGCCTAATGCTCTTGATTGCTGCGCCGGTTCAAGTGTATAACGCTCTTTCCGCTTAGGTGGCGTACTGCCGGGTACGGAAACGGTAGTAAGAAACCGGGTACGTTCCTTCGGATCGACATACACGGGCTTTGCCTGCGAAAGATGTTCCTGTTTCGAGTGCCAGCTATGCTCGGTCCCTTCGGCGGCAAGCATGACAAGGTGATTCTCACGGTACTTGGCATTGATCTTATCCAAAACCGTCATCATCCTCTCCTTCTGACGGAGGGATTTTTCATTGTAAGAAAATGTAAGCTGCATATCATCGCCGGGACCAAGATCGGTGAGAATGACGCCAAGCTTCTGATAGCGGAATTCCGGACGGTACATTTTTTCCAACAGGCGGTGGACATGTGCGATAAGATCGGGAGTATAGGATGTCGGTTCATCGAGTGCATCGCTGAGCGAAGGGGCATATTTCGGATCGTCGTTAAAACGGTTTGTCAGGATAAAGACCCCGGCAACTCCTGCAACGAGTTTATGGGCACGAAGCGATTCGGCCGCCATGCTCATGAAAAGCGCCGCTGCTTCCTTGAGTTCGGGAAGGGAAGTCACATACTTTCCGAACGAGCGCGACCGCATGATCTGCTTGGGCGGAGCAAGATTTGCCGCCACCGGAATGCAGGGAATGCCGCGAAGCTCCCAGACCATTTTCAAGCCGCCGATATGCAGGTTGTTCAGTATCCACTGATCGGGCATGGCAAGCAATTGCGATGTTGTAAAAATGCCTTTTTCATTGAGTAATTTTTCAAACTGCCTGCCTACTCCCCAGAGATCGCCGACCTTCAATTTTTCCAGGCATTTATTACGTTTTTCCGGATTCCCGTAGAGATCGAGCACGCCGCCAAGCGCCGGATCCTTCTTGGCAAATTCCGCGGCAGCTTTTGTTAATGTTTTCGATTCGGCAATGCCGATGGATACCGGCACCTTTACTTCGCGCAGAACCCGTTCGCGCAGCAAGCGCATATACTGCTCCGGTTTTTTCCATTCCAGGCCGCGCATACTGATGAAAGCCTCATCGACGGAATACACCTCCACTTCCGGGGAAAAATCACGGATGATCCCCATGACCTTCTCAGAAACCTGCATGTAATAATTGAAGTTGGCGCTGAAAACCCGGACATTATGCTGTTTAAAAAGATCACGGTATTGGTATGCCGCTCCCGCCATCGTAACGCCCATGGCCTTCACCTCATTCGAGCGGGAGATAACCACTCCATCATTATTCGAAAGCACAACAACAGGCCTGCCCTCCAGCGAGGGGTCGAGTATCCTCTCACAGGATACATAAAAGTTATTACAGTCGATGACTCCGATCATAGGTGTTTCATCAGGCTTAACGGTGACATTCAAGACTTAACATGTCATTGCGAGACCGGCTTTAGCCGGTCGTGGCAATCCAAAATCTCGATACAACTACTCATTTTCAGGCAATATCGCCGGAAATATTATAGGTGCCTATCCAAGCACCATATAAAACACATGAGCACCTATGGGGGAGTTCCGGGAAAAAAAGAGGGTAAAACCGGATACCCTATGGATAATTGATACAGGAATGATGTATCTTTGCTCAGTGAAATATGTCGCTCTCATAGTATTTGTCTTCCTTTCTGCAAGCCCTCTTCTTGCACAGAACCCCGCGATAAGTTATTTAATGTGTGATGAAGCGAAAAGCCAGTTGCAGATTCATGGCTCCTTCGGCGCAGATTCGGGAAGTGTCTCGATAGAGGATACGGCCCTTCACATTGTGTCGTGGAGCGATTCGCTGATCATCTGCAATCTTCCTGACAGTGGCAAAGGCGCCGGAGGCAGTGTAGAAGTGCAGACGAAGAATGGCGTAAGCAATAAAAGAGTACTAAGTATTTTTATGCTGAAGGTCGATTGCCCGCTGTGGATATTTGAGGCGAATTCTAATGGAGGTTCTTGGTTTTGCCCATATACAAAAAGATGGCTCGTGAACTGGCGAATGGATATTTCTTCACGTTCCCAAAACCTGCCCGTATTATTACCTTTTGAAGCATCAAAATCTTCGCATGCGTATGGAATGAATGCTGATTTCCAAGTGCCCTGGCATGATACATCCGATTTCTTCATGCCGGGATTTACTTTTTCAGGTGTCGTTGACCTATCGAAATCTACCATCTATTTCCATCAGGAAAAATGTAAGTACGGAAGTATTGATACTGTCTATATGCCATTGCCGATAAAATTTGATGCGACGGGGTATATTGCCGGGTATACCGATATTGAAAAAGGAGATCCCGAAGGTCAACATACAAAACAGAAAACGGATAGTATGTATGGTCAAAAAATTCTCTTTCCTCCCAATCCTAAAAATAATGTAGCTTTTCATTCGGGAGAAACAGATGTTAGAATGTGGATGACAGGAAGTGTTGTTACTATCCAATCGGAAAATCCTCCTGGCCCGGTCACGGTTTCCCTCTATAATATTGATGGCAGATTACTCAAGCAAAAGAAGCTTAATATTTCTTCACCGGAAATATATATCTTCGATATAAATAGTGTGCATATGCATGTTGCGATCCTGATTTTGCAGACGGAGAAAGGAGTAATCACAAGGGAGGTTATTTTTTAAAATATCGGGGGAATCCCTCAGCAACATCGACATGCTTATATTTGTACTGTGAAATAAGCAGGAATCGGAAAACTAGTTATTATCACTACAGGGTCACTATTATGAAACATATCTTCGCTGTTGCGATTCTCCTCTCTTTCTTCGGCCAGAGCGCCGCGCAGTTTCCCCGTAAGTGGTTTCATTTGCAGGGCCCTAATATCGGCAGCCATGATGCGCAGCTCCTGTACGGCCCGAACGGTGAAATTATTTCCGTAGGAAAAACCGGATATTATCAAACAGCAGATGAAGGCCTGAACTGGCAATACCACAAGGTCATACCCGATATACCATGCATTCAACACTCGGCATCAGGTTTGCTGATCTCAACATCCGGAGAATATTATTTTTATTTTGGCACATACTCGGGTTCTAATAATTCCTGCGATGCCAGTGATAGCAGCCTGAATGGTGTTTACATTTCTACTGATAACGGAAATACCTGGAGACATGCAATAATTGGAACGCCTGTCGTCCAATTGACGGAAGCCGGTAACCATACAATTTATGCTGCGGCTTTTGAGACGGCGCAGTATTCTTATTCTATTTATGAATCTATCGATAAAGGTAAGTCCTGGGTTTCAATTACAACGCTAAATGATGTACCGGGATTTTGTGGTAGCACTGATTCATATCTCTATTATTACTTAAAGAACACTTCTCCCGGGTTTGTTTTCAGAATTCCACTCCTTGGCGGAGCCGTCCAGGATTTCAGGAGCGGAATGCAGACGGGTCATATCAATTCCATATTGCAGATCAGGAAAAACCTGTTTATGGCTGCCGGATATAATGGTCAAAATAAAAACACAACATTCTATACATCTGATGGTGAGAGCCAATGGGTTTCCGGCGATATTACCCTGCCAGGTCTCATTACTATTTATAAGGGCAATGGCGATACGGTATACTCTGCGGTGCAATCTGCCGATAATAAGAAGTCGTCGATCTTATATACCACGAACTTTGGGAATCACTGGGAGTATTGGGCGGATCTCCCCTCGGTAAATGCCGGGTCACTGAATAGTATAAACTCTTCCGCAATGTTATATGAAAATGACAGCGCCTTGTATATATCCATGAATAAAGGTAATTCCTGGAAAGAGATAGGGCTCCCTTATGATACCATCACCAAGATCATTGTTTCCGGCGATTCCAGGATCTTTGTCGAACGACTGGATCAATTCTATTCCAATTACCGTGCTACCTACGGGGCCCAATCCTCGGATAATGGAAAAAACTGGCAGGGCATTACCCCCGCCGGCAAAGCCATTACCGGACTTGGTAAAGGAATCAATGGGGATGTTATTTCAATTGCTCCTGACTCCAATGAATTATGGAATTTCGTCTGGCTCTATGATTCGTCGACCCAGTCACAGTGGATCAAACGTTCTGTATTTCAGGATCTGCCCGACCATTCTTTTATCGCTTCCGATAACACTAAAGAAATCTATTGTTCGAAACAGTCGACTTCTTCTGATCCGTTTCTGTATCGTTCTGATGACACGGCATTTACGTGGACGGCGCTCGACGTTCTCAATGATGGAGAATTTATTTATTCGCTCGAAGTCAGCCCTGAGGGAACAGTCTATCTTGGGACTTATCCCGCATTATTCCGCTCGGAAGATCGTGGTGAGACCTGGACAAAACTTATTCCGACGCGTAAGATCGTTCAGCTATCGGCAATAAAAACCTTCGGCTCGACCGGTGTTCTTGTCGGTACTGCCGGTGCCGGACTGTTAAAATCCACTGATAAAGGAAATTCATGGCTTCGCATCGATGGAAATAACTTCGATACCATTACTTGTATAGGCATGGATTCGAAAGGCTCAATTGCGGCCGGGACGAACCGAGGCCTGTGGTTCTTCGATATCGACAAAAATAGCTGGGCGAAAGTGATGCTCGGGACAGATGATAATTTGTATATCGGCGGGATCGATGTCTCTAAGACCGATGATTTTTACATTGGCACATATGGTTCAAGCATCTGGATGGGCAGCACTCATCATGCAGCAGTGAAGATGGTTTCCGGAACAGATTCTGACATTTCGGTTTTCCCGAATCCGGCTTCCGGTGTCGTGAAGATTTCATGTCTGTCTAATGGTGAACAGCAGGCAAAACTTGTATTATTCGATTTTCTGGGCAGGAAAATTGCCGTTATAGCCGATGAAAGATTTTCCGGGCGAAAAGAATATAGCCTGGATACATCGCATCTTCCGGGAGGAATGTATACAATCATCTTTACGGCAAATCAGGGAAAAGAGATCGAAAGACTTATTGTCAATCATTAAGAGGAAGTTTTTTTCTTTCGTTCCGGAATTTTCCCGATTCGTTTATCGCCTTTCTTGACTAATTCGCAGGCTCTGATGACGGCTGCTTCAAAATCCACGGCACCGGCGGGAATAAGCTGCCATTCGGATTTCTCTCCTCCAAGAACCCCGATAGAACGCATCGAAGGAAATTCTTTTTTCAGGCTATCATGATGTTCAGAGGTCGTCGCAAGCCACACACCGTTATCATCAGTCTCATTATCCTTTTCGCGAACCATAAAGAGAATTTTCTCTCCGGAATAAAGAGCATGGCAACCAAACATGGGTTTAACGACAGGGATGATCGGATAAAGGTAATCCAGTATAAATGCAAAAGGGATCGGCTTTTTATTCATTACCTGGAGTCGTTTAACCTGCTTCGACAAGCATTGCAAGTTTATCAAGCGCCATGCGCCAGCCTGTTTCATTATCGGCAACAGAGACTCCCTCAGGCAATCTTTCATGAACACCGGTAACATCGGTCCCGCCGCCGGAATCCGAGAGTGTAATGGTTATCGTCATCTCGCCTTGCAGCGCCGGATCGTTCGTTTCGAATTCATCTACTTCGACGATCTTTTCATTGGGAACAAGTTTTACGAAACGGCCGTGATAGGTGTCCGTGTGTGAAGTCGTTTTACCTGTTCCGGCAGATGCCCCATAAGTGAGTGATATCCGGAGCGTACCGCCTTCGCAGGCCTCGAATTCGTGGATAGAGCACGTCATACCATCCGGTACCTTCCATTGTACGATCGCTTGAGGATCAAGAAGAGCTTTGTAAACCAGCTCCCGGGGCGCGTTGATGTGGCGGGTTACGCGGGTCATTGACATCAGGGCCTGATCAGAGAGGTTTGATAAAATGCACGATCTGGCTTTCGCTTGTAAAGCCGATACGCCGGTGAAATTTCTGGCTCTCCACATTTTCTACTTCGGTATCCGAGCCCATTTCCGTACAGCCTCGTTTGCGTGACCAATCTTCGGCCAGTTCGACGAATTTTTTGGCTATCCCTTGCTTGCGGAATTCCGGTTTGACATAAATTCCTTCGATATAGCCGACAGGGCTCGAATTCGATCCTTCCACATACTCTTTCCTGATGGAAATATTCGCAAAACCAACGGCAAGGCCGTCACCGGTTCTCGAAATTAGCATTTCATCGTTTTCCGAGGCAAATAATGTATGAAATAAGGATTCCATATCTTCCCTGCTCTCATAAGGCCAGAGGGCAAGAGCCATTTCCAGCCAATCGGAAAAATCTTCTTTGTGAACGATAGAAAAGATCATAGTGAATATTCTTGATTTCCTGATTTCTCAAACAGAAGCATTCTCGCGGGCTAAAGTCCCGCGGCTACCGGTGAAAGCGTTTTCAGATCGAAGTTATACATTACAATATCATCGGCATCTTCCACTCCGCCGGCTGAGGAATATAATTTCATTGCCCTGGGATTGCTCCTGTTGGTTAGTACCCAGGCCTCAGTACATTTCATTTGCTTGCCGAGTGCGAGCATGCTGTTCATGAGCTGTTTGCCGATGCCTTGCCCCTGATGCGTCGATGCAACGCCTGCCTCATTGATCCATAGCTCCGGCTCTTTATCAGGATGAACATAGGAAACAGCCGATACGAAGCCGACAATAGTATCATTTTCTATTGCCGCGATTATGTGATGATCGTCCCTGCTCAGAAACTGAGCGGCCAGGTGCGGATCAACAGGGTTATCAAATACATCGTCACCGGTATGCAACAGCATTTCTTCATCGCCTCTTCGAAGCATCCTTATCTCGGCTGCCATGAGTATTACTTTCCTTTCCCGAAATAAGGGTTCTCGATAATGCCGAACACATTGCCGAACGGATCGAACACTGTTGCCACGATAATGCCTTCTCCTATATCCCGAGGGCCATGATGCTCTGTTGCTCCGAGATCGAGCAGGCGTGCATATTCGCCTTTGCAGTCATCGATTCCCCAGTACGCATCGACATTATTGCCCCTCGTTATATCTTCCATATCCTCAAGGCCGAGTTCGAATCCGCCGACATCAAAGCCGACGTAGGACGGCTCATCGACATATGGTTGTGTCATCAGAACGCCGGCATACCATTCTTTTGCTTTTGCGAGATCGGGGACATGGAAGATGCAGGCACGAAGTCCGTAGAAGGTAAGCATTGTTGTAATATAAAAAAACATATGTGTCATTCTGAACGGAGCTGATAATTGCGGTAGCAATTTTCAGCGGAGTGAAGAATCCCGCGATGGAATATAGAAAGTTGCTTATTATAATCCATCACGGGATTCTTCGTTGTCGCGTTGCGACTTCCTCAGAATGGCATGAAGAGTGAATCGCTTGTCAAATCAATACATTATTTCTTTGCATCAAGATCATAGGCTGCCTTGAGCCATTGTTTTACTTCACCGTCAATATCCGAAAGGGAAATAATGGGAATCCTGCGCGTGATCCTGTCTTTTTTGGCAAAGCCTCCGGTATCAATGAGCCTTCCCTCGGCCTTCAGGTCTTTTAGTGCAAGGCCAAGATCGATCCGTGAATTTGTCGTTGGTTTTATCTGGGCAAAAACGTAGTTACGGTAGAGCGGCACGAAGGTAGCGGCAGGACAGGCTTTTGCTTCGCTGCCAATGGAAAGTCCGAGATCAAGGAGCTTTTCATACAGTGGTTTCAGGGCTTCTTTTTTTCCGGAGTACATTTTTTCAACATATTCCGCTGCGGCTTTCAGGTAATGATCTGCATCGATGAAATCCCTCCCTCTTCCGAACGATATTTCCGTAAGCCACGATGCCTGATTCGTCCCGAGCTGGAACTCCGATTTGAGCCATTGTATGCGCTCTTTTTCATCTGCCGGTCCGTGCTGCCTGATATAGGCTTCCCATTGCGCTATCGTCTTACCGGTATTTTTTTCAATGGTACGTATTCCTGCCTGAGCATAGGAAATGCTTGGGTGTACGCTGTACGGATTTGCAGAAGTTTTTTTTGCCATGATCGGAAATCTCTCGTGCAAATATAAGGGGCGGAAAATACCAGGATCAGGGGAATCCCTATTTCTTTTGCAGGAGCAATTCCTTCATGCCCGGGATTTTCTCGGCTTTTTTTAATTCGGCAAGACGGTATTTATGTCCGGCAAGAATATCGCTGCGGGTGATAATGCCGAGCAGTTTCCGGTCCGTGCGTGAGAGAACCGGCAGCCTGCCGACATCATGATTGACCATGTGATCGGCGGCTTCACGCAATGTGCTGTCGTCATAAACTGCTGTCGGAGAACGGGTGATCAATTCCTTTACTTTCGTGAGCGGCGGGAGTTCGGAATTCAGGAAATTCCTCCGAGTGAGAACACCGATAAGATTGCCGGAAGAATCCACCACCGGAAAACCCTGATGAGCAGAGCCTTCGGCTTTCGATGAAACCCATTCTTGAATCTCGCTGAGGGTTTGATCGGCACGAAGTGAAACAAGATCTTTTTTCATGACATTGCGGACACGTATCTGTTCAAGATTATCGGCTGAGTACTCCGAAGGTACCGTAACTCCACGACGCACGATCTTCTCCGTCATGATCGTATTTTTCATAAACAGATTCGAAACAAGATAAGCCGCGGAACATCCTCCGAGAAGCGGTAAGAGTCCCAAAGGCTGCAGAGTCGTCTCGAAAGCCATCACGACGGAAGTAAGCAGTGCCCTCGTTGCTCCGGCAAAAAGAGCAGCCATTCCCACCAGCGCCGCGATCCGCAGATCGATCCCTGATGCGGGCAAGAACCAGATCGCTATTGCGCCAAAGAGCGTACCCAATCCCGCCCCTATCGTAAACAACGGAGCCATTGTCCCGCCGGAAGTGCCGCTTCCGAGTGAGATGGACCAGGAAAGGAATTTCATGACACATAAAATGAGAACGACCTGAACGGAAAGATTACTCGAGAGCAGGTCGCTGATATTATTATAACCTACTCCAAGCGTTCTCGGAACAAAGAATCCGCAGACACCGACGGCGATCGCACCGATGGCCGGCCACCACATCCAGTGAATCGGGAGTTTTTCAAAAAGATCTTCTATTGCATAGATGGCTTTTGTAACAAAGATCGAAAATACACCAACGATCGCTCCGATGAGAATATAAATAGAAAGTGCTGTGCCTGTAGGCTGCGTAAGATTGGTCATCGCAAATACAGGCTCGGCGCCTTCAAAAACCATTCGTACACCTGCAGCAGTGGCAGCCGCTAAGGCAATAGGGATGATCGAACGGGCTTTAAATTCGAACAGGAGAAGTTCGATCGACAGGAGTACGGCCGAAACAGGCGTTCCGAAGATCGCGGACATACCGGCAGCCGCGCCCGCTGTCAGCAAAATTTTTCGTTCGGCGGGAGTGACCGGGAAAATCTGCCCGATAAATGAACCAAGCGATCCGCCGGTAGCGATGATCGGTCCCTCCGCTCCGAACGGTCCGCCGGTACCGATGGCAATTGCTGCAGAAATGGGTTTGAGGAAGGTCATCAGCGGTGGAATTTTACTTTCATTGGAAAGTACCTGTTCCATTGCTTCCGGGATGCCATGTCCCCGAATACCCTTTGAGCCGTATCGTGCCATGAGGCCCACGATCAATCCCCCGGCTACGGGAACGATGAGAACACCCAAACCAAGTGTATTGGAAGCAGGTGAATGCAGGTCGAAGGAAAATATTCCGAAGAAGGAGAGATTGGTAACGAGTGCGATCAAACGAGTAAGGGCTTGCGCGACAAATACGGCAATCATCGCCATGGCTACGCATGCGGCGGAGATAATGACGACTCGCTTATCGATGCGGGCCTTCTCCCGCGGAAATTCTATCGAAGTGAGGGAGGCGCTCAGGCCGGGAGCAACAGGTAATCCTTCGGTCGTTGAAGATCGTTCAATTTCATGAGTATGTTCTTTCAATTACTTCTTCCTTTTCCGTACTATTGTATCATCGAACATCATTGAAGCTTTTCCTTTGATCCCTGCCTTCTGAAGAAATACAGCGAATGAGAGAGAGAATTGCCGGCGCATTTCCGGCTTCATTTTTGCAAGAGCAGCGATCAGGGAATCCTGGATCGATGGAGGCGCTTTTTTCATCAGCGCCACCCCTTTTGCTGTCAGCATGACATTGAATTTTCTTCCATCGGTTTCCGAAACGGTTCTCTTGACAAGTTTTTTTGCTTCGAGCTTCTGAACGATCACCGAAACGGAGCTCTGGTGCGTCAGCGTCCGTTCGCCCAGATCATTGATCGAAAGGCCGTTCTCCTCCCTGAGCTTATGAAGCACAAAAAGCTGTGCGGCGCTCAGGCCAAGATCTTTTTCGGAATTGCCCGAAGAAAGCCGTATCGCCTGAACCAGGCGGCGGATATCATCAAGAATTTCACGTGACTCCCTGGAAGCTGTGTGCGGGGATTGTTTCATAAGATATATGGTATCCCATATAATTATATTCCTGAACTACGAAAGAAACGGCAGAATTGTTCCGCTCCCGGGAAAAGACCCGGAATGAAAAGGTGAGTTTACTGCCTGATAAACTTTGCCGTACCGATAACCCGGTGGTCGGCGGAGATCAGTTGCACGGTATAGATACCGGATGGAAACGAAGAAAGATCGTACTGTTCTGACCGGTTAGAGAGCAGAACCCGCCTCCCGATCTCATCAAAAATTTTCAGTTGCGAATAGGATACCGGTGAGCGGATCGATAATGTACTCCCCGCCGGATTGGACAGGATATGAATATCTGGCATGGGAATGCCATGATTCTCTACCCCTGTCTCATCCATTGTGGATCCGAGAATATCAAGACTGAGATGATTATCCGTAACATTGCTGTTGGTGATCTGCAATGTTACTTCTGCATGATCAGGCTTCGTACCTGTATAAAAGTATACCTTGACCTCCTGTTCTCCATGAGCAAGCACGCGGACGGAAACGGAATCCGTCGAGGGATCGGAACAGACATAGGAACAGAGTGAGCTTTTCCAATCAGAAGGAAGGGTTGTATGAATTCGTGCAATAGTGACAACGGCATCCTGATCGGTTTCATTGATTAGGGTACCTCCGGCAACGATGGTCTCCCCGGGTCGGCCGAAAGCCGCCAGGCTTTTAGCACGGAATGAAACAACACCTGAGTCATGCTTTGATATATCTTCAGCTGAAGTGCCGAGAAAACTGTCGAGTTCGAAAAAAATGTCATGAGGTGTGGCATTAAACCACGGATGCTTCAAAGCAACGATGCCATTCGTATCGATGAGATAGGCATTATTGGGAGCCGGTCCATAAGTAACGCTCCACTCATTGCATGGACCGTCAAAAATAATGGGTGTATTGATCGTCAGTGCTTTCCGCATATCGGCGGCTACGGATTTGCGTTCGCCGTAGGTTTTTGCCTGCTGGTATTGAATGCCGTCCTGCTGGTTTTCATAATCCATGTCCGGATAATCCCCGTAGGGCTGCATGTCTATGATAGGATGAGCCTCATATGTATAGATCACATATGTATTTATTTTGCTTCCGAAGGCCTTGACAACGTAATTTAACGTCGGAACGCGGAAGCGGAAGATCGGGCAGGTGTAACTTGCGCTCAGGAGCAGCACTGGTTTTTTTTGCTGGAGGATGGTCGAAAGCGTAAGCGGATTTCCCTCAGCATCGTAGAGAGTAAAGTCAAAAGCTGTATCTCCAATGCTGAGTCCGTCCCTGTCAAAAGTACTGTAATATGGAGTGATGGGACAAATAGAATCGGCAGCTTTTGGAGGGCTCTTCAGCCCTATGCCGGGACGAAGCTTTACTTGAGATATCCCTGTGGCGTGGGAAAATATGATAAGAAATACAATAACGGCTATTCTGAGCATGTAAGATCTTTCCAACCAGAACTTTGAACATACAGGAATGCACCGCATTAGTAGTTTTCCCCGGATACAACATGGGAAAAAGAGCAAAATGCATTCTTCATTGCAAAGTTAGTTTATTATCGCTCATACTTAATACTTAGCAACTACTCATTTTTTAAGCAAAAGAAATACCAAAGAAAAATACTACTCAATTACTACTCAATCACTACTTATGATTTAGGAAAACGGTGATGAGATTACAATATTTTGGCCAATGCTTCCTGGATCGATTGATTTTCATCAATGTGGAGTTTTTGCCGAATGTGAGAGCGATGGTTTTCGACGGTTCGGATAGAGACATTTAAGACAGAAGCGATCTCATTTGAGGACATTTCCAGATGAAGAAGGGCGCAGATCCTTACTTCCGCTTTTGAAAGCGTAGGATAGCTTTGCCGTAATTCCCGAATGAAATGCGTTTGAACCTCCTGTAATTTTTTTGAAGTATCGTGTTCCCGGTGTGAGTCACGCAATACCTGATTTACTTTAGCGAGAATAGGTTTTAATGCTTCCTGGGTTTCCGGAGAGTAGTTCATGATGCTCGAACTCTCTTTCTTCAATTTTCCAAGAACTTCATCTTTTTTACGGACCTGGCGTAATGCTTTGGAAAGCTCCTGGGTCAGTCGTTCGACATCGCTGGTGAGATCGTTATTTTCCGCCCTATAGACGGCATCGCTGGTAAGCGCAAATTTCGCATTCAGTCGTTCGTGGACCGCTTTTTCATTTAGCTGAACCTGATGCTGGAGCAGTGTTGATTCTGCGGTCTGGAAACGTTCAAGATAGGAGAATGCATCTTCGATGCGCCCGAGATCTTTTGAAGAGAGGTAGAGGTATTTCAGGCAGCGAACTTCTGCTTCAAGCTGATTGGATTTACGCGCGAGTTCAAGCCCTTCCTGAAGGGCCGTGAGCGCTTCGTCGTAGCGGTGTAAAAAATAAAGGGATTGGCCAAGAAGTGAGAGCACCTGGCCCCGGAGGTTTCGAACCCCTCCGGCTTCAGCGATCTCAAGGCTCTTGGAAGCCCACTGATGAGCTTTTCCATAATCCTCCAGCCCGAGATAGTAATGAGTGAACTTCAGCCCCAGTTCAACTTCGGAGGGAGGGTGATTATAATCGGCAAGAACAAGCCATGCTTCGTTCAAATTAATGAATGCCGTTGGATAATCGCCCATTTCCCTCCGGATATTCCCGAGATTCGAGAGAGCGGCGGAAATATTAATATGCGCTCCGCGGGAGCGGTAGATGGCAAGTGCACGCTGGAAAAATTCGATCGCGCGCGGGTAATCGTGAATGCGTGCATAGACCATTCCGGCGCTGTTGAGCGCCGTTGCGACTTCATGCGTCTCCCCGAGATTCTGCCAGAGTTCAAAATCGGTATCAAGGTAATAGAGGGCCTTGAAATAATTCAGTCTTGCCGCCTCGATCATGGAAAGCACCCGTGTGGCATTTGCCAGTTTCAATTCATTGTTACGCCGTGACCGCTCTTCAGAAACGGGTTCGCCACTCATCCGGTCCCTGCTTACAAGCACGATCTCCGGATAGGAATCCGTGGTCCGGAGTGTCCGGCGGTAGTGGTAGACAAGATCGGCAAATTTAAATGCTTCATCGAATTCGCCCTTTTCAAAAAGGATCATTGCATTGACAAGCTGCACGTCGATCAATGCATCCTTATCCTGCAATTCCTGAAAAAGTTTTTTTGCCGTGGCCATATGGGCGAATGCTTCTTCGAACATTCCCGCATATCCAAGCCATCGGGCAAGATTCAGATTGGTCTGGGCCAGTTGCACCTTGCTGCCGTATTGATCACACAAGGAAAGAGCTTCATGAAGCAGATCCAGGGCATAGGTAACCTCTGACCGCTGGCAGGCCAGGGCAATAGAATTCAGGAGCGGAAGCCTCTTGCGAGGGTCCCGCACATTCGCCAGTTTGAGGCGATCAAATTCCATTTCACTCACTGATGCTTGTCCTCCCAACAATCAGCTGTGGAGCTGATGCTTTTTAAATAGTATTGAATGTATGCACAACAGAAAGAAATACAAAGACTACAAAACATGGAGGCGGGAAAATACCAATAGTATACCTATTGTATTCTTTAATAGTCTATGTGGCAACACGCATGCAAATTTCGCGCCAAGATGCCGGGGAGGGCTTTATGAAAGAGTTGAACTATGCAACGGTGTGATAAACAGCCTGAACATCATCATCTTCTTCGATCTTATCGATCATTTCAAATACTTCCGTTGCCTGTTCTTCGGTAAGTTCTTTGGTAGTGGTAGGAATACGTTCGATCTTTGCTTCGGTCACGGCAATGCCTTTTTCTTCAAGAGCCTTCTGCATTCCGGCAAAATCGGTATAGGAGGTGTAGACAATGATCTCATCATCTTCTTTTTGAATATCTTCGGCGCCGTAATCGATCAGGTCAAGCTCCAGTTCTTCCATGTTTATCCCTGCGGCAGGAATTTTGAACACGCCCTTGCGCTCGAACATAAAATCCAGCGATCCGGTCGTGCCAAGCGTACCGCCGGCGCGGTTGAAATAACTGCGGATATTGGCGACGGTGCGGGTAGGGTTATCGGCAGCGCATTCGATGACGAGGGCAATGCCATGGGGGCCGTAGCCCTGGTAAACGATTTCCTGAATGTCGGCGGCATCCTTGCTCGAAGCACGGTGGATTGCCGATTCCACACGATCTTTGGGCATATTGACACCCTTGGCATTCTGAATTGCCGTTCGCAGACGCGGATTGGATTCGGGATCGGGCCCGCCGAGTTTAACGGCAACGGCGATCTCCTTGCCCAGTTTCGTGAACGCTTTGGACATCTTGTCCCAGCGTTTCATTTTGCGTACTTTACGGAATTCAAATGCTCTGCCCATAATAATATTCTTTTTGCGAAGGTCAGGTAACAAATCTTCCAGCCAGAGGGATTCAAAAAAATCGAATGGGTCGGTTTCCTGGCAGGGAAGGGTTTTAGCAGGCGCAGGTTATTAATTATGAGGTGTATTCGCGGGCTAAAGCCCCGCACCTACCGATGACCGTTCTGAGCTATGCTCACCATCGTTTATGAAATCCTTCATGCGCTTGTTTCTGATGAATTACATTTGTATCAGCTTGCAAGGCCTCCGGTGCATATCCGCTTCGTAATCTCAGAATATGAACGGCATTTCCCTCGATCCGGAAATCGATCCGCCAGCTTTTGATGGCGATCATATACTCTCCGTTCTTCTCCTTGAATATTCTTCGTGATGGATGAGGGAATGGATCATATCTCAGGATTTTTTCGGCGATAGGAAGTATATCCACACCATAATTCTCCTTCAGCCAATGAAATTGATCTGTTGCATGGTCGCTCGTCGAAAAAAGCATTTCCGCCTTGACCTGCTCGCTATTGATCGTCTCCTCGAGCCAGCCTGCTTTCGCCTGGGGAAATGCCTCGGCATAGGGGAGATAGGGTTTAATATCGAAGAGAGGAGTTTTGTCAAGGATATCGACTCCATCCACGAATATATTCCTTCCGTCAATTTCGATCAGGGTGACGAGCGAAAGGCCAAGTGGGTTCGGGCGGTGCGGCGATCTTGTCGCAAAAACTCCGCGCTTTATTCTATCGGCGCGCGGTGGAAGTACCTTTGGCTTCCAGTTGGAGTTGCGGTCGAACTGATAAAGAAGCCATATCTTTTCGAATCCCTCCAGATCCTCCAGCGCCTGTTCGAAATTCTTTCCGGGTTCCAGAATGATCTTGCCGGAAACCCCTGCGCCGCTGTGGTCCGGCTGGCGTGGAGCATCGACCCGGTCGGTAAACGGCGTTCGGATAATGCCGATGGGCTGTAAAAGTAAAGGTTGTAGATCCATTCGATGCGAATTTTCTTGGCACGTGAGCAGCCGGAAACGGGTTTTTCTACCTCGAAATCTTGCGCAATGCTCCGGGAGTGTCATTCTGAGTGGAGCGAAGCGGAACGAAGAATCTCAAAGATTCTCTTATCCGAAATCGTGAGATTATTTGCATCGCTCAGAATGACATTCCATACATACCGAAGCAGAGATTTCAAACAACAGCTATGCTCAAAAAGATAGAAAGATTCATTAATCTTTTCACGTCGCTCAAAGTCCAGAAGGTAAAAACCGTGCGCGGAATTCCCGATGCGCAGTTTTATAAACCCTATTTCAGCCCCTGGCTAGGCTATGGCGAGTTCAAGCCGTTTGTGGAAGCGGCGGAAAAATATACGCTTGTAACGGCAGATCGCTGCTACGTCCTTTATACCCTGGGCAAGCAGGCGCTGAAATTAGGAGGTGAGTTCTGGGAATGCGGAGTCTATAAGGGAGGAACGGCTATTCTTCTGGCAAAGGTCATTGCCGAGTATGGCCCTTCAAGCGGTACGAAGCTTCATCTTTTCGATACGTTCGAAGGGATGCCTGATGTCAATGCACAGAAAGACTGGCATAAGTCCGGGGATTTTAAGGATACAAGTGAAGAAGCGGTAAAGGCGCGTGTCGGATATCCGAACTACGTTGCAACACACAAGGGATTTATCCCCGATTCATTCAAGGGACTTGAGCATTCCAGAATATCCTTCGCGCATATCGATGTCGATATCTATCAATCGATCCTTGATTCGCTGAACTTTATTTATCCGCGGTTGATGAGCGGCGGATTTATTGTCTTCGATGATTACGGATTCCCGACATGCCCCGGAGCCCGTCAGGCCGTCGATGAATTTTTTGCCGGAAAACCGGAGCAGGTTTTAGCGATGCCTTCGGGACAGGCCATTATTTTTAAGAGTTAACTTTGAATAGTATCTTTCCCGCGGATCATGGGTATATTCAATGCAAGCGATGAAGAATTAAGAAGGTGGCGATTTAAACTCTGGCGGTATGCAATTACTGCTTTTATTTTCCTGATAATCATTGTTGTCGCTTTAATTCAAGGGCCGGATACTACTCCAAAACCCATGAGTGATTTGGCGATATTCGGAAAGGTCGATAGTGTAAACGGGATCCGATATGATCTCGAATCCCAGTTGAATCAGCGTATCGCTGCGGACTATGAAGAAGTGAATAAGCCGAAATCAATAACCGAGAGGACGGTGCTTTTAAATCATCTGGATTCCCTTGCGCGGTTAAGCCGAAACAATATTACTGCAATTCTTCGTGCGATCGACTCCGAAATCTATTTAGTCGCAACCGCAGAGCCAGGAGCGAATGTCGATCTTTTCAGAAGAACTCTTATCACCTACCGCGAGCATTTTACTGCTGCCCTTGAATATGATAATGCAATCGATAGCTTTTACACTACATATAAAGCAGTGTATCTTGATCGTGATAAGAAACAATTTCCCGAGTTATCCCGGGAAGCGCGACGGGTTCAGGCGACAAAAACCGGTATGGATCGAACGACAGCGAAGGTCAATGAGATCAATAATGTTATCGATTCGCTTTCCCATTAATTAATACTTTACCGAACATCCGTAAGGCTGTGTACTTGTCGTCTCTACCTCTTTGCCAGCGAGCAATGCATCGAGCGATTTCAGAACGTAATTAACCTTCGCCTTTTTCCCGCCATCGGTCGAACGATCATCGTCGATTGCACCCTGGTAACGGAGAATTCCTTTTTGATCGATAACAAAGAAATGCGGAGTGGTCTTCGCATCGTAAAGATGCCCGACGGTTCTATCCTCATCCATTAAATTATTGGTTGCCTTGGAATGCCATTTCGTAAGGATGTCCTTGCTTTTGGCGGCATTAAATGCTTCAGGATGTTCCGGATTCGTGGAGTTCACCGTCAGCCAAACAACGCCCATTGCCGTATAAAATTGCTGCATGGAAGGGATGTGCCCGTTCTCATAATGCCCCTTGACAAAAGGGCATCCTTCATTGATCCATTCGAGAACAACGATCTTGCCTTTGAAGTCTGAAAGTGCAACCTGCTTTCCATCAAGGTCATGAAGGGTAAAATCCGGAGCCGGTTTGCCCGTCTCGGGTGGTGTCGCCATAAGAATGGCCGGAAGAATAACGGACATTGATAAAAATAAAAGAAATTTAAGCATACGTTTTCAAATGTTTAACAAAAAAATGATTTTCGGGGATTTGGCTCATGAAGAAGCGTTCTCATATAACGCTCCGAACGTACTATTGTTTCGCAATCGGAAAATTCACTTCGTATCCGCTTGTGCCGATAAGAACAAGTCCTTTTATTGCTGTAAGCTTTGAATTCTTCGATTCGGGGGTGAGGGTCAAGGTAATACCGGCATCGCCTATAGTGATATGGGAATAGTCGATCACGAAACCTTCGATCTCTTCCGGGAAAAAATCAGTTACAGTGCCGGGTGCCATTTCCAGGAATTTAATAAAGACAAGCATTTTCCCATTCTTTTCGGTTACCGAGGTGCCGATCTTATCGAGATTGAATCCCACCCCGGGTTGAGGGAGTTTGGCGGTCCACCGGTCAAGTATTCTCTGGTTATCTTTTCGTTGAGCGATACTGACCGAATCCGCATTGAACTCCAGTATTGCTTCTCCGGGCAGGCAGACTTCCTTGCAGGCAAGCCATGATAATTTTACCTTGAAGTGCGGAGATGATTTATTGCCGGCGTTCGGTTTGATCGGCAGAAGAAAAACAACTTCCGAATCGTACCCATAGAGCGCAGCATCCGATGAAAGGTATTTATGAGGCGTAGGAAACCGGAGTGGGCCGGCAGTAAAGCTGCCGTTATCAGCGAGTTCAGCGCTCATCGGCAGCCCGGCATCCCCCGGGTTTTTCCAGTATGCATGCCATTCCGGCTCCAGCATCATCCTGATACCGAGTGTAAAACCTTTTCCCGGCTGGATGTTGCCGCAAAGAAGAGATACATGGGAAACCGGTCTGCCATTATGCATCTGGCTAAATGACGGCATGGCGAATACGAGGAGGGAGAGGAAAAGGAAAAATTGAAAATTGAAAATTGAAAAAATGGAAAAACGGGTCATTCTCTTGGCTGCTTCTTAAGTTTCTTTTCTTTCATTGCTCTATTCCTGTGCTATTGCCTCGAAGGTTCATTCGCGAGACGCATTTGCGGTAATAGCATCTATATTGAAACCCGTAATGATCCATTTTCAATTCGTAATTCGTCATTCGTCATTTTATCTTGCTACCGTTATCTGTTTCGTCATCGTTGTATTGGCTGTAGAAATACGGCAGAAATATTTTCCGGAAGGAAGATTTGCTGTATTCCACGTGACGGAATGCACTCCTTCGCCAAGCCGCGATGAGATGAGCGATGAAATTTTCTCGCCGAGAAGATCATAGATATCTAAATTTACATTTGCTTCAAGGAGCAGCCGGAATGTGATCCTCGTGATTCCTTTGGAAGGATTGGGATAATTTTGGAGCAGGAAAATTTCCGTCGGCGATTCTTCCTTCACCGAAGAAGTAGAGATCGAAAATGCGCCGCTGATCGGAATGGCAGCATTGCGCTTATTGCTATCGCGGTCAAGAAGTATAGTGTTATTCGTATTGCCTGCAGGCTCCTGGGGTTTGGGCGGCAACCCCGTCCAGGAAAAATCGGGGACCGGGGCGGCTTTGGTCACCGTAAATACTATGCTTGCCGGTTCCGGATGGAAATTCCCCGAAGAAGCGCCCACAAATGTAGGCTCCGCGGCATTGATCAGATTATCCTTCGTGAGCTGTGTTTCATTACAGGTGGGATTCGACGGCCCGCATCCCGTATTCTCGCTGATACCAAGTTGTTTATCCGGTTTGCCGTTCCAGATGATATTGCCTTTGATCTGTACATTCTCATCGGCAAATGCCGGCTTCGGACAGGAAGCATTAAAGGCCAGGGCGGTCAAAGGTCCTGCAACCGAAAAATGAGGGAATGCCGTTTGAGAATCGATCGTATTATAAAAGATATTATTATAGATAAAAATATTCTTATTCGGTATGGGAGCTTTGCTGCTGTCGATAAAATCATAATAATAGGTGCCCCATGCTCCTGAATCGATCCGCTCATGGCATACATCCTTATCCCGGGAGCAGGCATGGGAAGCGAGGTTTAAGACGATAAGGGAATTTGCAAGCCCGGTCTGATAGAGCGTGTTATGAGCAAACAACATATTATATCCGCCGCTGCAGGAAAATCCGGCATCGTGTGTATGATCGATAATATTGTTATAACACTTCACATCGTAGACATCATAATGCACCCACGGCATTGCCAGGTTATCGAGGCCGCTTGTCGTATCGTGCGATGAACAGAGTATGCCTGCCTTGCCGGTAAAGCTGATGGTATTCTCTTCAATGGCCATATAGCCCGACCCTCCGCGAAGATAAATAGCATTCTCGCCGATATGGTGTATCCGGCAATTTTTAATATGCCCGTACTGGGTTGCAAAAAGATCGATGCCGCTGCCGGAAGTGCGGGTGATCTCACATTCTTCAAAATGGACATGCTGAGATTGGTATAAACTGGCGCCGAAGATCGCCGTATCGGCTGTCGTCGAATCGGTCCCGAGGAACTGACACTTGCGAAACAGCAGGTGATCGCAGGCGCGGAATGTCGAAACATAGGAGACGTGGCTTGCGACCATACGCACGCCGATCATATAAAAATGATTGCAGAGCGCAACGTCAACCGAAGGAAAAGTAACCGAACCGGTATCATCGGCCGCCTGGAAGATCACCGGATAATCTGCGGTGCCCCATGCAGATTGAAATTGTGTCGGAACATCATCTGCCGGATAAGCGCCGGGAGCAAGGAAAATACGGAAGCCCGTATTTTTCAGCGTATCGTTCTGCGGAACATAGGCCCATGCATAGCGGACTGTTTTGAGCGCCGTTGCGCGCGTTGTCCCTCTTCCCGGGCCATCGGCTCCATGGACGGGATCGACCCAAATGTCTTTTAATGTGGGATCGCCGATTACATAATCATCTTCTGCCCGTGCAATGCGGGAAAGGAATACCGAGAGAACACCAAGGGCGAATACCAACGCCTGTTTGCCGAAGATCTTCATTGATTTGCTTACGTTCTGTGAGACTTCCATAGCAGCCCGGAAGCCGCAGATAAACAACAACCCAAAACCGCCGCAACTCATGTAATCTGCGGGCTTAAAAATACGGATATTCCGGCAGAATAGTTCGGGGTGGGGAGAAGGCTATTGTGCAGTTTGCATTCAATGTCATTGCAAGATCGGCATGAGCCTTTGATTCTTATGAATATTCAAAAATTTCAGTGTTTTGTGATGTTGCTGGTTTTTTCTTTACCAGTTCTCGACAAAAGTTTTATAGGCATCTTTAACCAGTAATAAACTGGCAGGGATTTTCAGTGCTTTAGCTATTTTCTGCAAAGTAACAATAGTAACCGCTTTCTCACCACGCTCGATCTCTCCGATATATGTTTTACTTAGTTTTGATAAGATGGCCAAATCTTCCTGCGCCCAATTCTTTTGCTGCCTCATAAACCGGATGTTATCTCCGGCCACCTGTTTGATATTCATGGATACGAAAGTACCGGCGAGAGGTGTTTTATCAAGTCAACAAAAGTTGGTCAAATCAACTATAGACGGTTGATTCTTTCCGTATATTTGCAATAGATGCTTGAAACGGTTTACTTCGAATAGTTTTTCTGAGACTAATATATGCGCGAATATTGACGAGAGGCATTGATATACCGTGCATCCCGGATTGAAAAAAACTGTAACCTTTTCACGGCGAACTGTACTTATATATACAGGCCTTTACTTATTAATTGTTTACTATTTCAATTATGCATACATCATCAATCTTCCCGGCAAAGTATTTTGAAAGGTTTCTTTCGATCTTTGTAATGAGTTTTTCTATTGGTGTCTTTATTATATCGCGCGGATATTCACAGGTGCTGACCCCTGTTCCTTATAATTTTCCGAATCAGGCGGGATCACACCCTCTGAGTTTTGGCCTGGTAGCAAAGACTCTTCCCCAATCATCCCAGGGACTTAATAATAAATATAATTTTGTCTGTTCTGCATCTAACGGTTACGGGCAATGGGTTGCAAATCAGGCGGGACATTGGATGCTTCTCGGGAATTCGCTTTCCGATCCGGATCTCGGACAGAATATTCCTTCCGGAATAATTGCCGAAGGGAATTTTACCGGAGGAGACGTATATTCTCCGACAACAGCTCCGGCAGAAATCAAAGTAGCAACGAACCTCAAAGGCTCCGTGAGGTATGTCTGGCCGATGGAGGATAGGACCGGTTTTATCGTACAGGGTTTCGATGCGGGCCAAATCGACATCTCCGCAGCTACCTTTCCTCTCGGAAATTCGCGTAATATCATATCTTCCACCATTCACACATACCCCGTAGTACTGACAAATTTTCAGGGCACTCTTACAAAAATCCTGTTGCCGGTTGTCAATGCACTTCCTGACTGGAGGGATCTTTGGGATATTTGCATGGACGAAGATCATCTCTACATTGTCTGGATGGGCAATGATTTCAAAATTTATATCACTGTTGCGGATATGAACGATGGTATTCATTGGCCGAAGAAATCCCCGGTCGCCGGTCAGCGCCCAAGCATTGCCTGCAATATCAGGCATTCGGGTTCGACAACATGCGACGTTGCAACTATCTCGCAAGTCATGCCGCTCTGGTTTAACCAGACTACGCCGCCTTTTCCCGGCCGAGTCGATCATTTATTCGTTGCCGATGAGAATTCCGCCATTATCCAAACTCCCCAGCCTCAATTCCTTATTCCGCCAACCGTCAATCAAACGCCGCTTCCCTATAACCTTCCCATGCATGCAAGAATGGTGGTCAGCAGCGTTCCGGGCCTCGAACATCCCATAAAAGGAATTTATGTTCTTGTTGATGGAGGCGAAACGCACCAGACTGCGGCAAAAGATCTTATCCTGCATTATATCTTTAACGATCATGATGTCGATCCTATCGGTGCGGCACGGTATGTTGACGGAGTCCTGAACCTCAATCATGATCAGCCTATTCCCAGCGGCAGGGGGTTTCAAATCCTTAATCAGCCCCTGACAGCATTTGCTAATCCCTATGACGGTAACGGCCTGATGAATTTACCCGAATTTCATTGCCTCTACCAGTTGTATCTCGATGACAGAAACCCGATACGTTATCCACTGCTTATTGCCCGGGCCAATAATGCCGTCATTGCAAATTTGAGCGCAAAATTCGTTTTTCCGTCCTGGACTCTTATGGCCGATCCCGATCTGACCACCGTCTATCAGGATAATACGGATGTTCCGCTCCTGAATTTAGCCGCATTTACAACCGTTGCTTCCGTCAATCAAATGGGAGTTCATGTACACTGGAAGGAAAAAGGCACGAATGCCCCAACGTTTAATAACGGTTTGCATTGGTATGATCGTGACAAAAGAACATTCGACGAGGATATAACGGAGAATACACTGGCAACATACGATTGTTATGTGGCCGATGGCGCCGGCCATGGCTCATCCGTGCCCGGGGCGATACTTCAGCCCGGAAAGCGGCTGACGCTCTGGACCGATCCGAACTTCGGTGTCGCTTCGGCAACCCAGTCATCGGGAGTTTATATTGCCAACATCCTGAATCCGAAGAGCTGGCAGAATGCACGGCTTACTCTGCTGGATGTAAATGTAACGCTTGATATCGGTCCCGAACAATCTACGGGCGCAACACTGGTGGCATTGCCGAACTTCGAGTTTCAATTCACAAAGTCCGGGCAATCCCTTATTATTCACCGTGCATCGGTATTCGATTATTACGGATTTCCCCAGGGCGCGGTCAGTAATCCGAACGGGCCTGCGATAACCAATTTTCTTGCCTCTTCGGGAATAACCGGTACGGTCGAACTGCGCGGCGGCGGATATTCCTATACCAATGGGGGAGAGCACGATCCGCCGGATGCCCTTATCGCCCCGGCAAAACTGAACGTTCATGGCGGAGCCAATTTCAAACTGCCGGAAAATATTACGCTCCTGAGCAATAGCTCCACGATTAACTGCCTCTTCGAGCCTTCGATCATTCCGATCTGGAGTTCTCCGAACGGCAATGCAACAGGCGTTATGAATATTCATGGTGCGGCAACGATAAACACGAGTTATGTACATACGCAGATTCCATCGGGCGTGACCGATGTGTTCAATTTCCGGAGCTGCACGAATTCCAGTCCCTTTAGCTGTTCATCGGTGGCCAGCCAGTTAAGCGCTTCCAACAGCCTGTTCATAAACGACGGGGCAGGTTTCGCTCGTCTTCGGATAACCGGCCTGGCCGAGCACCTTGATTTCGGCAACCCTTCGGCCCAGAGCATCGAAGGCGGAAAGTTCGACGGCGTCGGAATCCTTGCACAGGCCCCGACCAATACCATTACCATCGAAAATGCAACGTTCGAAAATATACGAACCCGCGGTATTGACCTTAAGCCAACAGCGCCGGACGGCACATTTTCAGGGTACAATAAAATTACCATAAAGAATTGCGACTTCGGAACATTTACAGCCAATGCCGAAGGAATTCATACCGAAGATTTCACGACAACGGCAGATTTTAAGAATATTTGGATTCAGGGGAATACTTTTTACCGGAGCACAGGACTTTCGGGGAGCGATCATGTACATGCTGCGATTCATCTTGTGAATTCTTGCGGCACTGTGTTGAATAACTATATTACAGGTAGTGGTTACACTAACGGTATAATTAATGAGTCTCCGATAACAGATACAAAAACAAATACTTTTTTTTGTAGCAATAATATTTCATTCTGCTCACAAGGAAATGGTTTAACAGATTTTGGTGCAGGTTTGACCACAAAAAACTGGAATGGATATTCTAAGCTCAATGAGATTCAGCACTGTGATATAGGACATCTTCTTCAGGATAATGATGCCGGATCTTTGGTTTTCTGCCATTATCATGAAAATAACGGTCCTGGATTAAAGCTTTCAGTTCATACGGCATCTACAGATCTATCTGGTGTTCACCATATTCCTCCGAGCATTGATCCTGATTATGCCGGCTGGAATACGATCGATCATAATGTGCTTAACGGAGGGACAACAGGTGAAATAGAGCTAAATAGCGCCCCTTCGATCACTTTGGGGACAAATGCTGCAAACTCGGCAAATTTCGGGCATAACACCTTCATTGCCAATGGTAATACAACGTCTAATCCCAATTTCTTCATCATGTATGCTACTCAATTTACGCAACTTGACGGGTTGAATGAAAACTTCTGGGGAATAGGTACTTGGAATAATCTCACTGCGCTGACTTTGACGAATTATACCGACCCAACTCACTTAGCAGCAATTCAATGGCTAACAATGCCGAATCCGACATGCCATGCAACACCTTATCTTCTGGATTTTTATGTTGACTGCGGAGGAGGTTTCACTGAGAGTATTCGCGGAAATGATGAACCAAAAATAATGTCTGCCGAAGCTGATACTACAGTTGATGTTTGTACAAGACTAAAGACGAATGGACATTTCTTAGCACAAGGAAGCCAGTGGAAGCAGGCTAATGATACACTCCGTCTGTATATTGAAAAATGTGCAAATCAACCAGGGTCTGATCATGCATTCGCAGAGTTAGATGGTGCTGTAGGATTCATGAGTGACGATAATAATCGTTGGCTCGACTATCGTGATTGGTTAAAAAAAGTATTGTATCTAAACTTGGATACTTTTTATTATTGTGCTGATGTAAATTCAATATTGACAACATTCTCCTATTTAATACCTGAACATGGCAAGGACTACAATGGCTCTATTGCAGTCATCGATTTTCTTCTTCAAAATAACAAGTGCCCTGACGCGCAATTGAATTTGTTAGAAGGAAGAAAATATCTTCGTGATAAACAGGTTGAAATCTGGCGTGATACGGTGCATGATTCGACTAAGACCCCTCTGGATACCTCGGTTGTCACTTTAGAATCTCTTGATCTACAGATTCTCAAAGGCCCGGAGTTCGGCGTTGTTCCAAGTCCTGCAAGTCACGTTGGGAATGCCATTATCTCATTTGTTGCAACTAAGAATCCCTTCAACGATGGCACGGTGGTTCGGTATGAATTAGAGGATGCATCTGCATTGCGGCTTGAGATTTACGACGAGCTTGGCAGGCAGGTTTATAGTGAAAGGGAGGGCATTCAGGAATCGGGACAGCATGAGATTCAGTTAAGCGGCAAGCTTTTCTCTGAAGGCACATATTTTGCCCGTCTCTCGACACTCTCTGGCGAAGTGCGAACGATTACGTTAAAACATTTTTAAGTTGAAAATAGCCTATTTTGTAGTATTCGGTTTGTGAGAAAGTTAAAATCAATTACTAAGATTTTCTCGAATCGCCGTATTCTATCCAGATAAAATTTGGCTATTTTGCGCTGATTTGGACTATTTAAAGAATAAAATACATTCATCTCATAAAAAAATTTGGAAAAAGTAGAAAATTTTCGTATATTTGCGGTCTAGTTGTTAGTCGCCAGGCTTTAGTCGTTAGCAAAACCTCCTTTTATGCTATTCCCGGGAATAGGTGATAGGTGTTGGCAAACAGTTATAACAATGATTTCTAATATCTTACAGAGGCTTCCTTTCAAAATTCACAAGTTTAAAACAATGTTCAGAATGGCAAGTACATTGAAAAGAAATCCCTGACTACTCACTACTGCCTACTACCACCTAACCTCGTGTGTGCACAGTCATAACCATGATATATAACAACTTACAGGGGATTATTATTATGTAAAGTCTTTGGAGGGGGTTATTTCGCGATGAGGATCATCTTATTCCTGAGCTTTCCTCCGCTGCCGGTTTCGAGGGAATAATAATAGGTACCGGAGGCGACGAGGGTGCCGTTATTATCCGTTCCGTCCCAGAATGCTTCCTGATCACCGGCATTTTGCTGGATGTGATCGACGAGGGTTTTTACCGGAGCGCCGGAGAGCGAGTAGATTCGTAATGTGACATCATCGGCAGCAGGCAATGCATACCTGATGCGCGCGCTTCCTCCCTTGGATTCGCCGATGAAGAAAGGATTCGGAAAACTTTGAGAAAGTGAGAGCTCGGATGAAGAGGCACCGTAACGAACGGCTACAATATTGGAGAGATGAGTCGAGCCATCGAGATCGACTCTCGCCAGACGATAAATGTAATATCCGTCATCATGTTTCGGATCGAAATAGGTATAGGAGTTTCCCGATGTTGAATTGCCCGCAGCCGGTTGAAAAAATATATCTTCAAAGGGCTGGTAGTTATAACTTCGTTCGACCCGGAATCCTGAATCGTTTTGTTCGCTCGTTGTTTTCCAATCGAGTTTCGTACCGGTTTCCGTTTTCGATGCAACAAGACCGTCGAATTCGACAGGAATGATATTGACATTCGCTTCCCATATTCCGCGGCCATGAGTACCGACCTTTATCGTCACTTTATTTGCATGGATCTGCACGTCCCAGCATGGAGCAAGCCCGATCCCTGCTCCGGCGATCATCCAGGTATTTCCGCTGTCGCGGGTATAGTACATTCCGTTATCGGTAGCCGCGTACCATACGGCAGCAGGACTTGTCGAATCGAGTGCGATGCAATTGACCGGTACTGCCGGAAGAGCCCTGCTTCCCGAACCGGATACATTCTGCCAGGACGATCCGGCATTGGTGGTGCGAAGAATGCGGGCAGATGCCCCGTAGGATTCGAAAGCGGCAAGGGCCCAGTTCGGATCGGTCGGAGAGCAAACGATGGAGCGTACGGTACTGCCTGGAGTACCCACCGATCTATCGGCCCAGCTTGCGCCGGCTGATGAAGTCATTTGGATCTTTCCGCGTTCAAGGCCGACCCAGAATGTATTGGGATTAGCAGGCGATATGCCGATCGATTCGACAAGAAGTGTTCTGCTATTATAGACGAAGGTCGGAGAGATCGCAGCCCATGAACCACCGCCATCCTTCGTTTGCCAAAGCCGCTGCCGTCCGGTAAAAAGCATCGATGAATTTTTCGGTGCCATGACGAACGGCGTTTCCCAGTCGCTCGGTTCGTAACTGGCAGAAGACTGAATGAAGGCAGGATTATTGATCGAGTTAAAATTTATTCCGCCGTTGGATGATTTATAAAGATCGCCGAACGGGCCTTCAACATAGAGGATGTTCGCATTTCCGGGATCGACGATCGGCTGGAAACCATCGCCGCCAAAAAGAAAAGCAGGGGACTGTCCGGCAACAACTTTCCATGTACCCTGATCCTGCGAACCGCCATAACTTTTCAGTTGATCGTTGGCATCGAGAGCGATATGATAGAAGCGAACAGTTTGAAATCCTTTCGAACGGTAACTCCAGGTTTGGCCGGCATCGGTGGAGCGATAGATTCCGCCATCGGTTCCGATGAATACATTGCGGCTGTTTACCGGATCGAGTGCAATGGATTGATGATCGACATGAACGGTACGATTGACACCGTAATCACTATAGCCATGCCACGAGCTTCCGCTGTTAAAGGAATAATATGCTTCGACTCCGCCGATATAGAGCGTATCGTTTGGTGTCGTGCCGGGAGCAATACCAAGATACAGATCATACCATCCCTGGGCGCCGCTGCCCTGCGGATTGAAAAGGCCGACAGGTACAGTGGAGATCGGGGTGAACGTCCCCCCGGAGTTTACCGATTTCCACAAACCAGCATCACGAAGATCGCCGTCAGGATTTGCCATCAGGCAATAGACTCTTCTTTTATCTGAAGAAGGAATGGCAAGCGCTGCCTTGCCGATCCTGCTTCCGGCAGGAAATCCGGGACTCGAAAGCTTTGTCCATGTCTGGCCGTCATCTATCGATTGATAAATGCCGCATTCGGAAGAAGCTTCCTGAGGCTGGTTTCCTTCGACAAGATACATGATGAGACTGCTGCCGGAAACCTGAGCAGGGATCACATCCCATATCACTCCATCGGAAAATTTTGCGGCGGGAAATACTTTCTTGAATGTCGTGCCGCCATCGGTGGAGCGGAATAAACCTCTTGTTCCGTCGTAACGGCAGGCGAAGACGATATCGGAATTGGTAGGATGGACAAGGACTTTATTTACTGTTCCGGGAAGCGTGGAAGTGGCAATATGGGTCCACGTAACTCCGGCGTCGATGGATTTATAGAGTCCCGTTCCTGGCAAACCATCGGAAGCAACCGAGGGATCTCCGGATCCGACATAGATCGTATTCGGTGATGATGGATCGACAGCAATCGAAGCAACGGCAAGATCGGGAATTACAAGATCCGTCAGCGGCGTCCAGGAAGCACCGGCATTGATCGTTTTCCAGACGCCGCCACCAGCGGCCCCGGCATAAATGATATTACCATCAGTCGGATCGAATGCAAGAGCCTTGGTGCAGCCCGCCGTATTGACAGGGCCGACATTCGTCCAGGGATTCGAAAAAGCAGGGAGGAGGCTTCCCGATACTTTATCGGATGCTGCATCATTGCGGATGATATCTTCCTTCGATTTTTCAAATGCTTCAAGGCGAATCTGGCGGTTATCGATGCCATCGGGTCCGGTATAATGGCGCAATTCATGCACCATGCGGGCAAAAGGCTTGGTATGCCTGATCGATTCAGGATAATAATTGATGTTTTTGAACATGCCGGTTTCACTCGATACCGTTACGGCGCGAAAAAGCATCTCATCTTCGGCTTCCTGGGCAGAGACGGTAGAAATAGCAACGATGCAAAGCACGGCAAACGTAAAACTTACGCAGCAGAAAAAACGGAGCATAATTTTTCGGAATATTCTCCCACGCACAACAGAAAATCAACTCAAAGTAGCCGGGGGAATCTAACTGTTAATACATTAATTGAATAATCAGTTTCACATAAAGGATCGGATTTATTGTCATTCTGAGCAAAGCGAAGAATCCCGTGATGTTTGGCACCGAGTTGCTCTCTACAAACCATCCCGGGATTCTTCGCTTTGCTCAGAATGACATGTCTGCTTTGATATTCTCTAGTGGATGCAATCCGTCACCCATCATTCATCCGTAACTTTGGCTTATGAAACAGAAGCACCATTATGCCGCCATCGCGTAAACAGCAGAACGATGATCAGCCATCCTTCGGCGAAGCATTTATTCCGACCGAAGCAAGCGAACGCTTTGCACCGCTTGCCGAGAGGATGCGGCCGAAGACGCTTTCCGATATTGTCGGCCAGAAGCACCTGATCGGCGAAGGAAAACCGCTGGAGCAGATGCGCCGCTCGGGCAATGTGCATTCGATGATCCTCTGGGGCCCGCCCGGAACGGGGAAGACCACGATCGCCCGGGCATTATCACAAAATGCCGGCGGAGCGTTTTTTGCACTCTCGGCAGTATCGAGCGGAGTCAAGGAATTGCGCGATGTGATCGGTGAGGCCAAGAGGGCAAATGTCCGAACAAAAAAACGGAGCATCCTTTTCATCGATGAAATTCACCGGTTTTCCAAATCGCAGCAGGATGCATTGCTCGGCGCCGTGGAAGACGGGACGATCACGCTTATCGGAGCGACAACGGAGAATCCTTCCTTCGAAGTGATCTCGCCTCTCCTGTCCCGGGCAAGGGTTTATGTACTTGAATCGCTTGGCGAAAAAGATCTTGAAGAAGTGCTGCATCGCGCGCTTACTCAGGATGTGGAGTTAAAGCAGTTCAGCATAACCTTTGATGGAGGGGCAAATGATTCGCCGGCGAAAAAATCGCTCTTCGCATTATCCGGCGGCGATGTCCGCAAAATGCTTTCGGCGCTGGAGCTGGCTGTTTCTCTTGCGAATGTCGGAGAGAAGAGCGGCTCGCCAAACATTACTCAGGAGATCGTCGAAAATGCATTCGGGAAAAAAGCATCGCGGTATGATAAAGGCGGCGATATGCATTACGATGTGATCAGCGCCTTTATCAAATCCACGCGCAACTCCGATCCCAATGCGGCGATCTACTGGCTTGCAAGGATGATCGATGCCGGAGAAGATCCGGAATTCATTGCCAGGAGAATGGTCATTCTCGCTTCCGAAGATATCGGCAATGCCGATCCGATGGCTCTGGTTCTTGCCACAAGCTGCTGGAATGCCATTCGTGCCGTCGGCTGGCCGGAATCACAGCTTATTTTTTCGCAGACGGCAGCCTATCTTGCCGCCGCACCGAAATCCAATGCGGCAACGACAGCAATCGGCAAAGCGATGGAAGATGTGCAGGCTCATCCCGATCTTGCCGTCCCGCTGCACATCCGCAACGCCCCGACCAAACTCATGAAAGAACTCGGTTACGGCAAAGGCTATAAATACGCCCACTCCGAAGAAAACGCCCATGCCGAAATGAACTGCCTGCCGGATGAATTAGCAGACAGGATCTATTATGATCCGACGGAATACGGGAAAGAAAAAGAGATCAGGGAAAGGCTGAAGGGGTTGGAGCCGGGGAAGTATAGTTAGTTATGACGAAAGAAGAAAGATATCTTTTCCTATCGTTAACTTGTGCATTTGCAATGACCCTGGTGGTGCTGATACTCTCTCATGAACTTGCCCACTTTATCGTTTCGAAAACTTTTGGATATTCTCCTGCACTTAGCTATGACCACACTGATTTCGGATTTCCAAAGGCATCGAATTCCGCAGGGATAATATATCATGTGCCGATTTATCATCAAATATGGATATTGGCAGCGGGCCCATTGCTGACAATGATTATCGGTTCAGTCGGAATGCTTTTACTATTCATCTATCGAACTCCCGAGCGGCGCAATGAACTTCTAACAAAGCGAGAATGGCTTCTTGTATTGATTGCATCATTCTGGGTGAGGCAGATGATAAATGGGATCATCTGGTTCTTTCGGATCGGATTCTCCTATAAGATTTCGTTGAGGAGCGATGAAATGAAAATATCGGGATTACTCGACTGGCCTTTGTGGAGTATTTTCATACCCTCAGCAGTACTCGCTGCAATAATATTTGGAGTACTTATTCTTAAATTCATTCCTCTCAACTACCGATTGTCATATCTGTTGGCTGTGTTAACGGGAGGAATTATGGTAGAATTATTATGGCTCCAATGGGTCGGGCCGGTGGTATTGCCATAGGAAAATAGGATATTGAGATTAGATGAAAAAAACACGATCTTCATTTTTCAACTCCCTCGATGAGCATCTGACAAAATGGATGGCCGATCACAGCATCTTGTTCTTAAGAATAGCTGTGGGTATTATCTTTTTCTGGTTCGGCGTCCTGAAATTTTTTCCGAGCATGAGTCCGGCCGAGGATCTTGCGGCACGGACGATCGGCAGGCTCACTGCCGGCGTGATAGGGCCTCATCTTTCGATCCCGGTCTTAGCGGCCTGGGAATGCCTGATCGGTATCGGCCTCATCACCGGAAAATTCCTTCGCCCGACCCTTGCATTGCTTTTCCTGCAAATGCTGGGGACGATCATGCCGCTATTCTTTTTTCCGGAAGAGACATTTGTTCATTTTCCCTATGCACCGACGCTGGAAGGACAGTATATCATCAAGAATCTTATTATCATTGCCGCAGCGATATTTATCGGATCAACTGTTCGCGGGGGTGCTGTGGTTGCCGATCCGAAGATAGCTCAAGAAGCAAAAAGAGAGGAGGCAGAATACTTATCGGAATAATGCAGAATTTTCTCCGATACTTTGACCGCGTTAGTATCATCTTTGTATCACCAGGTTTCCGGTGATCATTCTCCCGCCGCCGGTGGTTAGCTGCAGGAAATGAGGGCCATTGGATAATGTGGAAGTTGTCAGCCTGAGAATATGATCACCCTGAGCATAATGTCCATTAAATGCTTCTGCGATCACGGTTTTTCCGTTATCATCGAAAACATCAAGTTTTACATTTGTTTCTGAGGGCAGATAGATATGAATATCGGCATGTGAAGATGAGGGGTTTGGACTGATCGAAATAAGTTTTGGAAGATCACCGGTAGCCATGTAATCCCTGATCGAAGGTTCGCCGCATTCCGGGAGCAATGCAAAGAAACCGGAAGTGCTGGAACAAACGGCAAGAGGTTTTTGCGATGACCCGGAATTGATATCCAGCGCATTTAATGTCACCGTCGTCGTATCCTGTGAAGTTAAATATGCATAAGCTTTCAAATAGATGAGCGGTGTGGAGAATGAAATGCCATTCGTAAGCGGCGTCGAATATTTGATGAGAAAGTGAACGCTCTTATCCTCTGCCTGGTACAGCGTATCGAAAATGACCGATTGGGATAAGGTGCGGCTCGTGTCGAATCCATCGGGAGTCAGGAGATCGGTATTCAAAGAAATGCTGCCGGAGATCTGATCGATGGAAAACTGGGTTGACGTGCTGTCAAGGAATATGGGGATATGAGTAGAATCACCGGCCTTGATGCTTTTGATGGTGCCGATCCTCGGAGTAAAACTAAAGGCTCCGTCCCCGCCATCGATCGTTTTCCAGACACCGCCAAGATTATCAAATGCATAAACGACTTCTCCGCGGCATCCTGTTACGGCAAACCGGGTATCACGAACGTTCGAAGGGCCGCCGACACTTATCCACGATGCACCAAGATCATCGGAGCGGAACAGGCCGAGATTAGCCTTGGTATCGGTCTGTACATAGAGCGTACTGCCTGAACCTGCTATATGACCGGTGAAAGATGGCGATCCCTGAAAGATAAATCGTGACGACCAATTCCTGCCGCCATTCTGTGACCAATATACCGTATGCCCTGTATTGGAAGCATCTTCGGATAGAGCAAGAAAAGTTTTTGTATCTCTGATGGCAATGACGCCCCAGGATTCCGGGAGATTATCTCCCGGCGTCCAGGTAACCCCGCCATCGGTTGTAAACCATGCCACGCTGGGATTAAAAACACTTGTCGGGCCCATCGTAACCACACCATTCAGGTCATCGGCAAAATCGACGCCATTGCTTTGGTTGGCATTGCCGCCGGAAAACTGATTCGAATAGGATCTTCCGCCATCGATCGAACGTCCGCCGAGGTTGCCGCCCCATATCGTTTTGACGATCGCTTTCGAGGTTGCGTAAACACAGGTGGAAAGATCAAAATTATTTTGTGTATGATCCTGCCAGGATATGCCGCCATCAGTTGTTTTCCAGAGGGAATATTGATTCGAGTAAACTGCAGCATAACCTTCAAGCCTGTTCTGCATGGAAATAGAGGTAATGCGGCCCCTGCCCCCGGAAGGAATTTTTGATGCCGTCCAGGTTATACCGCCGTCGCTTGTCCAAAAGATCTGAAGCGGCTGGTTGCCGAGATGATCCGAACTGCCGGTAAAGAATTCGCCGAGACCGATAATACCGTTATCGGCATCGAAAAAATATCCGCAGCTGACGACATCGTTAAACTGCCGGACCTTCTTCCACGAGGAATAGCCGTGCTCTGCAAATGCTGAGCATAACAAACTGATCCCCAGTGATATTTTAATTAACCGATTCATTACCAGTAATGACACGATTTCCAGCGCCGTGTTTCACAAAGCACTCATCCAAAAATAAGCAGTTTTCAGAACGTAGGGCAAAAAGGCGGCTCATTGCCCTTATTTCAGAATTTCTATTTTTTTTGTAAGGGTCTCTTTTGAAGTTCGAAGCCTTACAAAATAGGAGCCTGAAGGGACGCGATCGGAATTCCATTTGATTTCATGACTTCCGGCCTCGTATGGGGCACTGGCCAGAATGGCACAGGTCTTGCCGAGCTCATCGAGAATTTCCAGGGTGATACTGCTGCGTTCATCAAGCTGAAATGAAATCGATGTTGCCGAAGAAAAAGGATTGGGGTGAACATTGAGGCTTGGCTCGAGTATGGATGTTCGCACGGAAGCAGCAGCGGAATCGATCGTAATTCTCGCCAGGAAATTTCCTTCGACCTCGGTGCAGAGATGAATATTTTCTGTCGGAGTACGTAATTCAATAGTCCCAAGGCTGAGGCTGGTGCCACGCGGAGTAACGTTCAGAACGTCGAACGTTACTTCACCAAGGACAAGTGAATCATGCACCGGAAGTAAAATGGGGTTGGTCAGATTGATCGTTAATAAACCGTTGCTTACCTGTGCATCGAACATTGTCCACCCTGGTGGCGGCAGGATTCGTGAAGGGAAATCGGATTTTTTGATATCAAGAACGGTCGGATCGAACAAAATAGAAATACTGATCTGCGAAACAGAAGTACTGCCAAGCTTCAGTGAAGCGGGGACCCGCACATTGATCGGAACAGTCACCGTTGTACCTGCCTTCACGCGCAGATTGGCAATGACCGGCGATGCCATTCGTGAACCGATATCGATAAGAACGGATTTAACGATCGTATCGGCTCCGTTCGGCCCGTTGACAATCAGTGTGACGGGATAAAGCCCGGCTGTATCATAACAAACGGAACTGACAAAGTACCCGGTATCGTATGCCGATTTACCGCCGGGGAAGGACCACTTCCAGCTTGTCGGGGATCCGTTGCTCCAGTCGGAAAAGCTCAGGCAGCCGCCATTGCAAAGAGGGATCGTCATAAAATCGGCGGTGACGTTATTACAATTACCGGGAACAGCATTCGGATAGGAGACCATATTAGTCGGCAGATGTCCCCAGACATAATCGGTTTTTTTGCCACCAAGATAAAAACCGAACGGATTGTAATTGCAGGCTTTCCCATCGGCATTTGGGTTCTCGATGATCCCAAGCCAGCCGAACGATGTGGAAGTCGTATAGATCTTCCCATCCGGGCCAAGTTCCAGTACATATCGTTCTGTCGGAGTGACAGAGTCGATCAATGTGACATTATCCGTTTTCATATCGACCTGAAATAAATTTTTCATATCGGTAAGGTACAATTTCGAATTGTCCGGAGAAAAACAGCCGCAGAGCATTCCTTTATCCCGGAATCCATTTTGGAGTATACGGTTATGCTTTATTTGACCGGTAGCAGGATCGAAATCCAGAATCATCGGATTGGATTGCTGGGGAATATCAACGATGGTTTTGCCGTCGGGCGAAGCATTGTAGGTTCCCTCGTCATCATCAAAACTATATGTATAAGCCCCGTAAGGAGAAGAGGATAGGACGGGAGTTGGATTTACTCCGCGGGAACTGACATGCCATGCATAGTAATAATTATTGCGCAACGAATGGGAAATGATCCAGGAATCCGTTCCGTTGGCATGAGGGATTGCAACGAGGCGGTCCGAGGCATCCTGGAGAAGCCGGTATGGCGGCGTTATGATTTTCCCATTGCCGCTATCCTGTGTCATATCAACAATGACATAAGAGATTTCAGGAGTGGTCGCGGGCTTGCCGCCATTATACCCATCCAGACTCCAGCCATCGTCGCTGTCACAGATAATATACTTTGTGGTATCGCATCCCATTGGAATAATATTCACAATTTCCGAGACCCCGGTATCATGAATTGGGTCCATCAGATGGTGTTTGCGGTTAAATATCGAGCGGTGACCGGGGGTATAGAAAAGTATTTTCCCGGTATTACGGTCAGAGATGCATGCATCACCCTCGCCCATACATAAAGGAGATAATTCACCATGATAGAACATTACTCCATCGGTGAGCAGCGATGGTTTAGGGCCATTAAAATCGATTCCAAGGCTATCATCAAAGTACCAGGTGTTGTTCTGTTTCTGGCCGAAGACGGTACTGCACGTCAAAAAGAAAAATACTACTGCAAAAGAAAATAAATACTTCATACTGTTGTTCTGTGAATTCGTATCGCTACAATAAAAAAAATCTGTATTTGGTCTGCAATTTACTTGGCAATGAACAGCGGATGAATAACCACATGATTTCCTGCTGTCATTCTGAGGAAATACATCCCTGAACTCAAGGTCCCTGCATTCAGAAAAAGTTGGTGATCTCCTGTTTCAAAGATGCCTGAACAGATCCCAATGCATTTCCTTCCGAGAGCATCGAGGATATCCATCGTCACATGCTGCGGTCCGGAGATGCCGAATGAAATGGCAGTACCGCTTGAGAAAGGATTCGGAGATATGGAAAGATTTTCCGGCCCGGGTTCCTGACGAACGGCCGCTGATAGAGAGTCCACAAGTATCTGCGCCACCCAGCTGCCTTCGATATCGGTACACAAATTCAGATTGTCTTTTGCCGTCCGGATAATGATCGATTGAACGGAGATAGTAGTAATGTGATGATCAGTACTTTTCTGAGCGTCGAAAAGCATAGTCCCGAGATTAAGAGTATCGCTGACGGGAAGATTGATGTTGTTCACAAATGACATGGAGAGTACCCCGGAGGAAATCCCCATATCTTTCACACTCCAGCCCGGTGGAGGAGTGATGCGGGAAGGAAGATCGGATGTAGTAATATTGATCACCTGATCGTCAAACTGGAGAGCCAGATCGATTTGATTTACCGGAGTCGATGATAACCCGAGCGAATTGGAAACAACGACGCTGACAGGAATTTCAACCGTCGAACCAGCCTTGACATGTTGTGGAGGTATCTGGATCGGAGTAGCTTGGCGAGAACCGGACTCTACAATGATAGACTTGACCAAAGTATCGGACCCATTCGGCCCGTTAACGATCAGCTTCACAGGGTAAACGCCCGGAGCATCATAGCAAACCCTGTAAATACTTTGCCCCGTATCCGAGGATGCATTCCCTCCGGGAAAAGACCATTTCCAACTTGTCGGCGATCCGTTGCTCCAATCTGAAAATCCGATGCACTTTCCGCTGCAATCGGCCGTGGCCGTAAAATCGGCAGTAACCTTGTTGCAGTTTCCCGGGACGGCATTCGGATAGGAATTCATGTTTGTCGGAAGATGGGCCCATACGTAGTCGCTTCTTTTCCCGCCGAGGTAGAAACCGAACGGATTGAAACTGCATCCGAGTCCGGCTGCATCGGGTTTGGTAATCACTCCCAGCCAGTTCGAACTGGTAGAACTGGAGTATATCCTGCCATCGGGCCCGAGACTCAGCAAATATCGTTCGCTCGCAGTAACAGAATCGATGAGCGAAATCGTATTGGTTGGCAGGTCAACCTGAAAAATATTTCTCATATCCGATAGATATAGCTTTGAATTATCTGCCGAAAAACAGCCGCCTATGATTCCCATACCCCTGAACCCGCCGGTAAGCTGCCTGTTATAGGATACTTTTCCGGATGCCGCATCAAAATCCAGAAGGACAGGTATACTTTGCTTATAAATATCCACAATATATTTTCCATCCGGAGAAGTATTCATGAGACCGTTATCGAAGGAAAGAGAATTATCATAACCGATCGTCGAATCACAATAGGAGATCACCGGTGTAGGATTAATGCCCCGCCAGCTGACATGCCATGAGTAGAAATACTTGGAGTTCATCGGATGCGATATTATCCAGGAGTCCGTTCCGTTGGCATGAGGTATTGCGACCATCCGCTCGGATGTTCCTTTGAGTAACTCGGTCGGGGGAGTTATGATAGCACCATCGCCCCCATTTTGCATCATATCGACGATGACATACGAAATAGTAGGAGAATTGCTCCCGGTATTGGATCCACTTACAGCCCAGCCGAAATTGACATTCACAATGGCATATTTTGTTGTATCGCAGCCTAGCGGAACAATAACGGTTTTAACACACCATGAGCTATCACCAAGGGTTGCCATTCTCTGATGTTTACGGTTAAATACTGCCCTGTGACCCGCAGTATAAAAAAGGAGCCTTCCGGTATTCCTGTCGGAGATGGAGGAGACTCCTTCACCCGGGCAATTGAGAGTAAAGTATCCCGGGTAATACAAAGCGCCATCGAGAAGTACCGTTGGCTTAGGGCCATTGAAATCAATACCAACGCTGTCATCGAAATACCAGATGTTGTTTTGTTTTTGGGCGAAGCCGGATGATGAAAGCAGGAAGAGAAAGACAATGACTGCGAGTACGAAACTCTTTCGAGGGCATGGAATACTCATGGTGGTTCTCATAGCCTAAAAAACAATGGAACAAGAGGAAGGTTACAAATTCTGAGGCTCGTTTCCTAAAATCATCCTTTAGGATGATTTTGCAGATTCGATTGTATGTCAGCACGTTCGGGAGAAGTAAAAAACTTTCCGATAAAATCCATTCTGCTCTTCGTGTTGGTTTTTTTTAATATATGCTTCACGTGGGATTTTACAGTGGCCAGTGAAATAAAATTTCGTTCGGCGATCTCTTCGTTCGAATACCCGAAAAGGATTTCGGGGAGTAATTTGGATTCGGTATTTGAGAGAAGGTACTCTCCGGTAATATGGGAGCAAATAGTAAGGAAGGAATCGAAATATTGTACGGTATGAGACTGGAGAGTATGCATATTGATCATCCTGTATAGTAATAAAAGATGAGGGGTGAGCATCTTGAATACTTCTTTATCATTCTCTGAAAAATCACCCGTGTCATTTCCATCATTATAACGAAAGAAGCCGAGTACTAATTTTGGATATGCATCGGATTCAATTCTATAGTAAAAATATTCCTGCGGTTTGGAAGGTGCAACTTCCCGGGTATATTTTATTGCGTTCTGGTAACTGAACTCGAGCGATTTCTGAAATCGTTCGGAATGATCATCATGCAGACCCTTGTATACGGATATATTCGAAAATTCCTTGGTATTATCGGCATGCGCCCATTGTTCATAATAGGGCCTCGGTATATCAGGGAGATACGGGGTGCCCTTCATATCATCCATAAGATAATGGTAAAAATCATACCAGATAAAATCAAGGACGCTTTTATTGAGGGCATCGGCAGGGTTCACCTTTTCCGGATTATCGATAAGCAGGGGTAATATCCGATCATAAAGGGCAAGAATATCCTTTTCAGTAATATCTTTGGCTGATACGGTTTTTCCTTCCGGCATTGTCTTACATTATTAATCGGTACAAATATAGCTCATCAAAGGGCTTGAAGGCTTCATCTTTTCGGGAAAACAGATTTCTATGAATTATTGACCGGATCGGGAGGGTGGGCGACATTTCATACAAATTTATGGTTACAAATTCAGAGAAATTGCGTATTACAATCTGTGAAGCGACTACTTTTTACTATCCTTTTGGTTCTGGCTGCCTTCGGCACGGTTTCCGCACAGCCGCTATCCGATAACGATTTCCTGAAACAAAACCGTCTTGCCCGGGTTTATGAGGAAACGCGGGATATTCCGAGCGCGGCAAGGCTATATACAGAACTTCATAAGGCGCGGCCCGGAGCTACCGACGTTTCCGAATCCCTGTTCCGTTGCCTTTATGCACTCAAGCGTTATGCCGAAGCGGATACGCTGCTGACCGAACGCATTGCACATGAGCGGGAAAGTCTTGAATTGTATTTGAATCTGGCGCGGGTCAGGTCAAAGCTTAACAGGAAATCCGATGCGCTCGAGGCATTTGCTCATGCTGCCAAATTTGGCACCGGTCCGGCTTACTTTCCGAACTCCTTATCTATTTCCCAGACCATGATCGAGATCGGTTATCAGGAAGAAGCACTCGCTTTCCTGATCCGGCAGCGGGAGAATTCCGAAGAGTCCTACATGTTCACCGATCAGATCGCAGGATTATATTTCAAAATCGGGAAATACGAGGAAGGGACGAAGGAATATCTTGCAATGCTGAAAAACAGCGAGCAGAATCTTTCGATCGTCGAACAGCGGATCGCACAGTTTACCGTTGATACATCGGTTCGCCGTTCGATCGTTAAGATCGTTACATCTCATATTGATATTGATGATGCAACATTCGCCGAACTCAGGCTTGTGGCATGGTGCTGCATGGAGTTAAAAGACTATAAGCAGGCCTTTGAAATTTATAAGAAACTCGACGATCTGGCAATAAAAAGATCTTCTGCCGGTGCCGGAGGGTACGAACTGCTTCAATTCGCCGATCGCATTCGGAACGAGGGGGCACTTGATTACGCCATTAAGGCGTACGATGAGGCGATGAAACGCTTCCGTGAAGGTGCGGCGAAAGATCCGCTGCGCCGTAATTATGTCCGGACGGCTGAACTGGGTGTTTTGCGGGCCAAGGAAGATTACTGGAGATCGGTGCCCGATGTTCCGGCTGATACATTGGAGCATCTCCTTACCGAGTACCGGGATTTTGCCAAATCACAGGTATTGCCAGATCTTGCCTTTGAAGCCTTGCTTCGAGGAGGCGAACTTTCGTTTAAAATACTTCGCAACTACCCTGTTGCCCAGCTCATCTACGAAAATATTCTCGCCTCTTCACAGGCCTATAACGATAAAACCCGTGATGCCTATTTTGCGCTCGAAGAGATCGCCCTTGCTCAAGGAGATCTTTCAGGTGCGGCATTACGATTGGATGTGCTCTCCGATGTCATCTCCCGGCGTAATCGCCCCCTTGATTCGGAAACGGTAAAACACATTCTTCTTGAGCGTGCCCGTATCGATTATTATAACGGCGCCTTTGATTCCTGTCTTTCAAAACTGGCGCTCATCATCGTCGATCCCAACAGCGATTTTACGAATGATGCCATTGCATTGCATTCGCTGATCACTGAGAATACGGGCAATAACCCCGCCTTGCAGCTTTTTGCAAAAGCCGAGCTTAAATCACTGGGTAAAGATCTGAATGCCGCCCTTTCGGCTTATCGCTCGATCCCCGAATCTTATCCGACGGCAACGATCGCCGATGAATCGGTCATGCGCGCCGTGGAGATCCTGATTCAGATGAAAAAACCGAATGACGCACTCGGCCTCCTTGCTAACATGCAGGAAAAAATGACGACAAGCCCTCTGCTTGATAAAGCGGTATTTCGTGAAGCAGAAATCGTAGAGACCATTCTCAAGGATAAGGCGAGAGCACAAAGAATGTATGAAGATTTCCTCGAACGCTACCCGAAGTCGCCGCTTTGTACTGAAGCCAGGAAAAAAGCAAGAATGCTTCGCGGCGATACGTTTTAACCGATATCTATGGTGTCATTCTGAACGAAGTGAATCCGCCGCGGCGGACCGTGATGGCGGCAGATAACTCCTCTTTCCAACCCGCAACACCTGATACGGAAAACTATTCTGAAATTTTAAAACCGCGCAATAAATACCGCTTTCGGTTCGATGATGTATTGGGTTGCAACATGATCATTGGCATCCCGTGTGAAGGTCCATCTGGCAAGAAGATTTAACGTGAGGAATTTAAAGGGCTGGAAGCTCAGCCGTGCCGAGGCGAGGGTATTCTCGTCGAAACCGAAATAATCCTTCGGTCCGTCGACATTCGAACGAATATAATTGATAGCGCCGAAAAATCTCCACCAGATCTTGGGGAATGTCAGGGATATTTGCAGCAAGTCGCTTTTCCGGACATTATCAAGATGAGCATACGTCACTCCGACCTGTACTTTGTCACTGAAATTGAAGAAGCTGCCGAACTTAAAACCGTTGCCCTGCCCGCTCGATGTATCGGCAAGGCGCGTTGCTTTGGTGATATAGCTCAGGGTATCGATATCATCGTTGAATCGTTCTCGTTCATAAAACGAATTATAATAATTGGGAAGGAAATGATTCTTGAACAGGTATCTTTCCAGGCGGAGATCAACGAAGGTTGTTGAATCAACAAGGAAACTTGCCCTTGCTCCGAAGACAAATCCGTTATTGAAGTGAACGATATCGACAAAATCCCCGTACACTCTTCCCTCAAGATTATCGCTTTGCCAGACCATAACCGTTGCATCGACGCCGTAAACGGCCAGCGGCGAAGCAATCCGTGCGGAGTCTTTGAGTATTACGATCGAATCCCTGAAGGTCTTATCATCGGTCGGGACATGATAAACGGTATCATAGGGGTAATGATTTGGCACGATGCGAACGGCATTCGTATCAAAATCATAAGACGCTGTTGCACCGATCTCGATATTCTTGAAAAACCATGAACTGCCGAGAACCGGAACGGCCTGGAATGGCCGTACAAAACCTCGTCCGGCGAGAAGTCCTTTATTGACGAGGACATCGCTCGTGAATGCATCGCCGCCGAAAAGCCCCATATCCACTCTGCCGATCAGGCCGATACGGCGATCATCATAAGAAGAGTTGTTCGAATAATTATCGACGATCGTACCATGGCCGAGTGTAATGTTATTCAACCCGCCGATTCGTGCATAGAGATCTTCGCCGGGATGGCCGATGCGAATGTAACCGATCCAGCGAAGGGCGTCGTACCAGTCATCAAAATCTTCCCTGCGAAGTTTCCCGTCGCTTCCGATACGGACGTATCCATCTATCCCGACGCCAAGGGTTTTCCAGAGTTCGAACTGAGTTGCGGCATTCAGGAGAAGGAATGGCTTGCCTTGGAAAATACTTGCCCCGAGTCCGCCGCCGATTCCGTTATATTTCTGACTGGGATCGGGAGAAGGCTGCGCCTTATCGGAAAGGTTCTGCGAGAACGCCGCCTGCGCCAGGCAGAAAAGAAAAATGGGGAAGAAGAATTTTTTCATTTACGAAAACATGGCTCTCACCAGAATAACACTCACTATGACACTGATGATATCGGCAAAAATTCCCGATAACGGCGCATGACGCGCTTTTTTTACTCCTACCGATCCGAAATACACGGCAAGGACGTAAAACGTCGTTTCATGGCTTCCCATCATCACGGAAGAAAGCCTTCCGATGAAGGAATCCGGGCCGTATGTTTTTGCCAGATCGGTCATCAGTCCCAGAGAACCGGAGCCGGAAAGATTCCGGATCACGGCAAGGGGAAATACTTCGCTCGGAATGCCAATGGCGCTTGTGATCGGCGCTAATGCACTTGTCAGGATATCCATTGCACCGCTTGCACGAAACATGCCGATAGCGCAGAGCATGGCGACGAGGTATGGAATGATCCGCACCGCTGTAGTGAACCCTTCCTTTGCCCCTTCGACAAACTCTTCATATACTTTAACGTTTCGGAACGCGCCGACTGTGACAATCACGAGGATCACCAGGGGCACCGCCAGGGTCGAAAGTATTTTTAATAGTTCAAGCATTATTCTCCTTTATCGGAAAGAAACGCTGAATGGCACGGTTAAAAAGTATGCCGCAGGTCAGCGCAATAAGGGTTGCGACAAAGGTCGGGATAATAATATCGGTCGGGTTTTTGGAGCCCAGCGAAAGCCTGATGGCGATGACCGTCGCGGGAATAAGCGTAATAGCGCTCGTATTGATCGTCAGGAACATGCACATGGCATTCGTTGCTGTTCCTGCATTCGGATTGAGCTTATTCAGCTCTTCCATTGCCTTCAACCCAAGTGGAGTTGCCGCATTCGATAAGCCAAGAAAATTTGCGGCCATATTCGAAAGCATCGCTCCCATTGCCGGATGCCCCGGAGGTACATCGGGGAAGAGTCGTACCATCAGTGGCTTTGCAAATTTTGCAAGAAGGGTAATGAGCCCTGCCGCTTCGGCAATTCGCATAATGCCAAGCCAGAGGGCCATGATGCCGATCAAACCGAGGACGATCGTCACGGCTGTATCGGCGGTTTTCAGCAGGCCATCGTTGGCAACCTTGGCAAGAATCCTGAATTTCACGGGCTCGGGAGTAAAAAGCAACATACCATCGCGCATGGAAACCTTCCCGGTGACCTTTTTTTCATCACCTTGTGCCGAGGCCATATCCTGCCAGAGTTTCATTCCTTCCGCCGGAAGTGAAAATGAGGCAACAGCATTGGAACTGCGTTCAACAGTAAGCCGGATGGTATCCTGTTTCAGCGAACTTGCTTCCGAAGCATCGTAAAACGTTTGAAGTGAGGATTTAAGAACGATCACTTCGCTGCTGAAATGATCGGGTGAAGTCTGTTTATCGGAAAGCAGGGAAAAGGGAATTGCATTCCCGTTGCGAAACCTGTCGGAAGAAATTTCGGAAATATCCCTGCCGGTCGCAACAGCGATGGCAATAACGATGAGTCCGAGCCAGATCCAATTCAGCATGGGGCGAAATTACGAAGGAATATTAATTGCAAGTCGTAAATGGATTTGCGCATTGCATATCCGGACTCATCCACCCTTCCTTTACCTTACCCTGGATATTAATTTTCACATAGGCCCAATTCCCCATACACTTTGAGATAGTATATAATCTATTTGTCCATTCAATGACTACCGAATGTACACCGGAATGAAGATTGGGACTTTCATAAAGAAAAAGAGTATCATTCGGAGGAGCATAATTTCTGGCGAATGTACCGATATATTCTGCTTTTTTTATCCAGCCTCTTGTATCGCCTTCTTCTCCTGTAGTATGTCCGATAAAGCAATGAAAATAGCTCCCGCTGTCTTTATCGATCGATAAGACAAGCCAGTTCTCATCTTTCACGTTCTGCTTCAAGCGTTGAATCACTTTGCCGTTAGGTGCATTATAGACCCTGACATATCCTGGATAATCAAGATCAATTAATGCTTCACAGACCTCGCTTGGAGGGAAGGTAATTATTGGTTCAAGCGTATATCCTTTTTTTCGAAGCAAGTTAATGACCCCTTCCTCTCCGGGTAAATGCAATGCGCCGACGGCAGTAAAAAGAGTTTTCTTTTGAATGATAGAGTCGATCCGCTGAGCCATGCGGCGGTTACGGTCAATGATCAGAGCGGTATTAAAGGTATTGGAAAGATCTTCCTTCTTATAAAAAGAATAGATGGCATCGAGATCGCCTTTTGCATAAACATCGACCAGGTCATCAGGAGAGTCGTTCTTTTTCGTTGTATCGGGTTCGATGATCTCCACGATCATTTTTGCCTGCTCTTTGAGCGGAATGAGGTCGAGGGCCTTTATCTGCTCTTCGATCGTTTCGATACCGATAATTTCTTTTTTCCGGTCAAGCGCCTTATGCATCAGGTACTGATCGAGGAATTCGGAGGAATCCTCGGACATCGACATTTCTTCCTGCATCCCGAGAAGGAACATGGGCTTGATCGTATTGAACATGGCAAGGGAGAAATGCATGGAATCGGAAACGAATTTATCGAGCTTTGCATATTGCTCAGGGGTCATGAGCATCTGCAATGTCGTATCGCCGGGCATGATGAGGTATTTCATCATGCTCATGATGTTCATGTCGCCCAGGTTATCCATATTGATCTCCATCCCGAACGCATCGCATTTGGCGATGTAGGCCTCATTGAGTTTCGCAAACCTGAATGCCCGGGAGTCGGACGAATGCACTGTCCCGTAAAGATAGGACGGCTTCTTCAACCCGTTGCCGGAAATCTGCCACAGGAGGGAAGATGTCGGATGAGCGGCGGCAATGTGAACGGCAAACAGAATGAAAACCGGAACGAGCCGCATTCTTCTGCGGAAAGAATTGATCATGTACAATAAAAAAATAAAGCCTGCTGGTATTACACAACAGGCATCAGCATAGTTTCTTTGCTCCGGTCTTTTCCCTGATTATTATGCGTATGTCATGGCCGGATAACCGTGAAGCCTGCGGAGCAGGCCAAGCTGGCCGATGGTATAAGCTTCGTGATGCGTAATAAAGCTTAGATACCCTTTCTTTGTGGTATCGGCTATCGGCAGCGGAAACGGAAGCGGGCCGGCAAGTTCTTCATCGGTAAGGGTATTGAGCCTTGTGATCAAAGTGTCGGAGATCGCATCCCAATTCTTTGTAAGATCGGAGATCGAAGGGTATTTTGCCGTTGCATCCATACCTTTCTGGTGAGCAAAAAACTCCGGGTAGGGTTCGGCTGCATTTGCCCCGAACATGTTTGCAAGGTCATATCGAGTTGAGACGGTGTGTCCGGCCAGCCACGAAATATGGTTTGTGCCGGGTACAATGGGCTCATGAGCATCTTCATCGCGTAACCCGCTAACGGCGTTCCTGAATAAACGCGTCTGCATATTTAACTGATCGATAAGTGCTGTAATCTGTTGCGTTGCCATAAAAATAGTGTTTAAAATGTGAATTCCAACACTAAGACGAGCAGAGAGAGAATATCGGACAAAAACTCCAGTTTGCCCGGTTATCTTTTATTTCTTGACAAATCCCATCAACAGTCCATCTCCGACAGGTACGACACAGCTGAACATGGATGTTTCCTCCGAGAATTTCTGATTGAATTCACGAATAGCGTTCACCCCGATAAAATCCGGATCGGTTTCTGAGACGTGTTCGGTCAGTTTTCCGAAAGCAAAAGCATTATCCCCGGCGATAATGCCGCCATCTTTGATAAGGCGGAGGGATTCTTTGAGGTAATTAAGATAATTGATCTTATCGGCATCGATCATGATGAAATCGAAAATGCCATCCTGCATGGTTTTCATATGATCGAGCGCCGGACCGACCAGGAGAGAAATATTTTCGAGTCCAAGATGCTTGAAATTCGAACGGGCAACATTGGCATGCATGGTTTCGAATTCCAATGTGACAACTTCACCCTGCGATCCGATGGCTTTTGACATAATAGCGGCGCTATAACCGAAAAGAGTACCAATATCGAGAACCCGTTTGGCTTTTATGGCTTTCAGAAAAAAACCGATGAATTTTGCCTGTTCTTCGGAGATCATGATCATCGGTACTCCGGCCTCTTCGGCTCTCTTTTGCATGAGCTGCAAAAGGGATGCTTCTTCCGAGGCAAAGTTTTCGACGATATAGTTATATGTCTGTTCTGTTAACGGTGTACCTTTCATGTTGTTTTTTCTGCAGAAACAATTCCTGAAACCTGTCGTTATAGTCTGGCAATTCATCAACGCCAGTAAATATGCTTCACTCAAACCGTTTCCTGATTCTTTTCATTCTCGCCGCTTTTACCCTTTCTTCCTGCAGCGAACGCGCCTCGATGCCGGGCAAATCATTCGAAGGCAAGATCGTCCAGCAAATATCGGTCGATGGCAGCGGCCTGGCACCGAAATCGGAAAACCAGGATACGACGTTCACTGCGCCGAGACCGAAAACATCATTCGGAATGGGGATGAACGCTACCGTTACCATGTATGTCAAAGGCGATAAGGTTGCCTACGATATGTCCATCCTTGGCGGTTTGATGAAGTTCAAAACGATCATTGATCGCAATAACCGCACCATGACCATGCTTTCCCCGAACAAGCATGCCTATGTGACCAATCTGCGTTCGATCGATAAGATGAAATCGAAAGTCGATGATTCCATTAATGCCCATAGCGATCTTCTGGATTCGCTCGATCAGGTTCTTCCGAAGCCAACCGGCAAAAAACAAACCGTCAATGGCCTGGAATGTGAGGAGTACACCGGAAATTTCAAGGGAATGGAAATGAACATGTGGATCACACAGGATCCGCGCCTGAAATTTTATGATGTCATCCGTGATGCTTTCCTCGGAAGAGCTCATACCGGCGAAGGCGGAATGGAGCAGATCATGGCATTGCTGAAGCCGATCGCCGGAGAAGGCAAGGTGCCTGTAAAAATGTCGCTCATGAAAGATGGCAAAAGCTTCATCAAGAGCGAACTAAAGGAACTTACCGAAGAGAAAGTTGATGATTCCGTATTCGAGATACCCAAGGATTACGAGATCGTCAAGACGGATGATGATAAGAAGGCAGAATAATGTCATTGTCATTCTGAGGAAGTCGCGTAGCGACAACGAAGAATCCCGTGAAGTTTGGCAGATGAGACTTCACTGCCAATCTTCACGGGATTCTTCGCTTTGCTCAGAATGACACGTTCATTCCTACTTCTGGGGTAATTGCATCTTCACCTGCATTTTTCCTTCGCTGCGCAGAACGGTGAATGTTACTACATCGCCTACTTTCCTATCGGTGATGATGCTGTTAAGATCTTCAAGCGAGCGTACATGTTCTCCATCGATGGCAACGATCACATCGCCTACCTGCAGACCTGAATTAGCGGCAGGTGAATTACGGTAAAGATTAGTGATGACAAGCCCGTCATCGGCCTGCACATTGAGATACTGCTTGATCTCTTCGTCAAGGGTCTGGCCGATAAAGCCGAGATTCCCGAAATTACGGTTGATCTTTTTGCCGGAGCGGAAATCCTCGATGATGACCTTTACCTTGTTGATCGGAATCGCAAATCCCAATCCGATGGAACCCGCGCCTTCATTGCTTTGCGCCGTGGAACGGATAACGGCGTTGATGCCGATGACTTCTCCATTGGCGTTCAGTAGCGGCCCGCCGGAATTCCCGCTGGAAATAGCCGCATCGGTCTGGATCATCCCGCGATAATTCTTGCCCTGTTCGAGTCCGAGGTTGACACCGGTGTTGGAAATAACACCGACGGTAACGGTCGGTTTATCATTCAATTTAAAAAGTCCGAACGGATTCCCCATGGCAATCGCCCATTCGCCGATATCAAGATCTTCCGAATTGCCAAGACGTAAATAGGGGAGATTCTCGGCATCGATCTTCACCAATGCAACGTCCTGTACGGGATCGGTTGCGACAAGTTTAGCATCGTACTGCTTCCCTCCGGTCGTGGTGACGATGATCTTCGATGCATTCCCGGCGACATGATCGTTCGTTAAAATATACCCATCAGGAGAAATAAGGAATCCTGAACCAAGTCCCTCCACCTTGTATTTCTGGGAGTAACCGCGGCGCTGATTGCCGAAGAACTGGCGGAACATCGGGTCGCCGAAAAAATCCGAGAAGGGATCCACATAGCGTTGTTCGCGGATCTCCGTTACGTTAATGCCGACAACAGCCGGGCTTGCCTTTGCCACTGCCCTGGTAATTGCATTACGCCGGGATGAGGAGATATTATCGTTTACCGAATCCCGGTCTTTCGAACTGCTTACCGAATAGACCTGGGCTTTATCGAAGTCCGGTATGCTTCTGTTGGAACAGGAATTGAGAGGGGAGATGAGGGAAACGAGGGCAAGAAGTTGCGAAGCAAGAATCATAGATTGTAATTTCTTTGTGATCATTCAAAAACAGAACATGAACTTAGGCCGGCTGCGCGCGCATGACGATCTGGATCGCAAGGAGAGTCGGAAACATCCTGATCAGCCGGTGCGGCAGTGAATATGCTGCGACATCGGTTCGATCGATCGTATATCCCGAGTCTTCGAGCAGGCGTTGAGCGCTTCGCCGGGTGAAAAAACGCAAGTGGGTTCTATCAAGAATCCCGGAATCGGTATATTCAAACCTGCCAAGGAATAAACCCAGCCTGATCCGCCAATGCGCAATATTCGGAACGCTGACAATAACGTTGCCACCGGGTCTCACTAATTTCCTGGCTTGCCTGAGAATACGTTCCGGCTCTCTGGTATGTTCCAAGACATCGCCAAAAAGTATACTGTCGAAACGATGATAACCTTCGGCGAGTAATTGTTCTTCCCATCCCTCTTTTTCGACATCAAGGAAAAGTGCGGCTTGCAGGCGGCTCCGGGCAATCTCCAGAGCGGCGAGATCCGTATCGATGCCAATGACCTTTGCTTTTTTCTGTTGCCGCAGGACTTCGCCCATGATCCCGGTATGGCAGCCGATATCGAGAACGAGCGCACCTTCAGCGATCATATCCATTTCTATCCGGTGGACATTCGCGGGATTCTCAAGATGCAGTTCGAAATCGTAATGCTGTTTTTCCATCAGGCTTTCTTTGTACGAAGAACATCATAGACGGGTACGAGATGCCGTGACATGATTATAAGGAGCATGGCGATGACAGGAACCTGAAAAAAATATTTATTCTCCGAACAAAGGAATGTAGTATTAAAAAATACACTGCTGTTATACCCGACAGCGGCAAACACGATGGAAGCAATGGTCGCTGCCAAAGCCTGGATATGCACCTGCTTACGGATCAATCCGGAAAGAAAGTAAAAAACGACCCAGCAGATGAGTGTATCCGGGGAAATAAGCAAGGCAATGGCTGCGCCGGTGGCAAGCCCCCGGCCTCCGTGAAATTTCAGCCATACCGGGTAACAGTGTCCTAAAATGATCGTAACGGCAACAACGGGTATCATCTGGCAGGATCCGATCTTACTGAGAATGACAAGGGGAATGATGCCTTTGTGCATATCGAGCACGAGCACGGCAAAGCCAAGGCGTTTGTTTCCTGTAACTTCAAATGCATTCCGTGCGCCGATATTTCCCGAACCTGCATTGCGAAGATCGATGCCGCTCCGTTTGCGGGCAAGGAGAAAAGCGACGGGTATCGAGCCGATAAGATATCCCCCAAGAGCAAAAAGGAATGTTTCCATTATTCCAAAGATACAATAATTTTATCATCCTATCTCAAAGCCTGAATTCCTATTTATTATGCAGTCAAACACAAAAGAATATCTCGATCTTGCGATCCGTCTTGCACGCGAAGCCGGACTCTACGCACTGGCCGAACAAAAGAAAGGGTTATCCATCGAACGAAAAACGAATCAGTTCGATCTGGTGACGAATGTGGATAAACGCAATGAGCAATTCATCCAGCGAGAGGTGGCGAAAATATTTCCCGATCATGAATATCTCGGAGAGGAAGGAACTGCAACAACGACTGCTTCGGGCGTGAGGTGGATCGTCGACCCTATTGATGGTACGATCAATTATGCTCACGGGCTGCCGATCTGGTGTATTTCCATCGGCGTTGAAGTTGATGGCGTGATGGAATGCGGGGCGATCTATGATGCAACAAGGGATGAGATGTTCACCGGCATTCGGGGCGGGGGAGCATATCTTAATAATGAGAGGATAAAAGTCTCTTCGGTCACCGATCCCGGGCTTTCACTTTTTGTCACGGGATTTGCCTATAATATCGAACAGAACGAAGATAAAGCCATCGAACGCTTTGAAGCATTTCTGAGGCGGGGATTACTTGTGCGCAGGCTGGGCAGCGCCGCCCTCGATCTTTGTTATACGGCATGCGGCAGGTTTGACGGGTTTTTCGAAGCTCATCTGGCGCCATGGGATAGCGCCGCCGGAAGTATTATACTTACCGAAGCGGGAGGGAAACTCACGCACTACGATGGAACGGATTTTTCCATTTACAAAAAAGGCATTATCGCTTCGAATTCATTGCAGCATGAGATGATAATGAAGATCGTGAATTCTGTCTGATGCCTGAAATAAACAAGGACGGATGAATCCGTCCTTATGCGTAGGTAAGAAAGGATGGTATTCTTCCGATTACCATCTTTACAATTATCAGTTAGAAAACGACGGCGATAGCCAGATAAATAACCAGCAGCACAATGACAGGGACCATCATAAATGCGACTACTTTATCTGCCGGCGTTTTCATCATATGCGGCAATCCGAGGTACATGAGATATACACCGTACAGCCCGAACAATAAACCAATATAGCCGAATCGGGGAAAGATCATCAGCAATCCGCCGATCCACAACGGAGTGAGCGAATAAACAACCAATTGCATTGCCCTTCCCGGATTTTTCTCCGAACGAAAATTCGGCGCCAGGGCATTCATTGCCAAAGCAGTGACCCATGCTTCCAGGATTCCCCGCGTGATGATCATCAGGGCGGAATGCAATCCCCAGTCAAGAGGAGAGCCGCCTAAGCCGCCGATCAGATACTGCGGGCTCCGCAAAAAACCATAACCGATAAATGCCGCAGCAGCGCTTAAAACTATCAATGGCAGTGCATACCCCAGAAAAACAGTATTTGTACCGGCATCTTCGGATGCGATCACTGCCCACTCTGTTTTCGGGGTCATAATGATGTTCTTCGCACGGCTAACTACATTCATAATACTGATCTCCCGTACATTCCATGAAAATAACATAACACTGAAGACGAAACTAAGACAATTTACATCTCCAAACATAAATACCCGGATTTACCGGCAAGGGATTCCTTACAGGATAGTCCAAAAAACAAACCGCATCACCGGAATACCTTATTTCGGGTTTCGGTGATGCAGTTAACGAACGGTAAGAAAAATGATTTATCTGTTCCTCTGATAGATCGCAAAGACGGCATGCTGTGGATCGGCACAGACGGCAAATCGTCCCATTCCCGGGATGTCCTGAGGCCCCATCATGATAGAACCGCCAAGCTCTTTGATCTTTGCAGCGGTATCGTCGCAATTCTCGACGAGAACATAGGCAAGCCAGTTCGGAGGAACAGGTCCCCATTCGGGTTTGATCTCCATCATCCCGCCGATGGATTCACCGCCGTTTTTCCATTCGGTATAATTCGGATCACCGCCGGTTGTCCATCCTAAAAGGCTCGTATAGAATTCCGTAGCCTTAGCAGTATCCTTCGTATTGAGTTCAAACCAGCAAAACGAACCCGTTTCACCGATAAGCTGCGCGCCGTTATGCGTGCCTGCCTGCCAGAAAGCGATCATTGCGCCGGTAGGATCCTGAATGACGGACATCTTGCCGAAATCCATTACGTCAAACGGCTGCATGATAGCCGTAGCGCCCAGGGATTCTGCCTTCTTCGTTGTCGCGGCCACATCCGGGGTCGAAATATAGATATTCCAGTGGGAAGGTACCCCGCGATCGAGCTGAGCTTTATCCATTCCATAAAGCGCCCCGACGCTTTTTCCGTCTTTTTCAAGCGTGGTATAGACCATATCCGGTCCCATGGGATTGTCGCTGATTCCCCACCCGAAGACATTTGAATAGAACGCTTTAGCGGCATTCTGATCGCTTGTTGCAAGCTCAAACCAGGTAAAATTACCGGGAGCATACGAAGTCATTGTTGGCATAGTATTTTGTGATTAAGTTATTGATAAAAACTGGTGCTCATAAGTTAGCTTATGAATATAAGGAGAAAATTACGGGAGTGTATTTAAATCGTTATTTTCGAATTTCAGGCCAACGGCATATATTTTCATCTCTTATAAACCGAGCCTGTCCATTGCCGGTTTTTCATATTCTCCGTCTTCTCCCGGATAGCGGAGAAGTGATTCATATTTTCCGGATTCCTTTGCGAGTGACCATAAGATGCTTTCTCCTGCCGGAAGAACATCGGGCTGCTTTTGATAGAGCGATCCGGCGAATGCTTTATCGGCATCGATGATCTCCCAGCCATTATCACGGAACATGGTGATCACATCTTTAAGATATAAAGCATTCAAAAGTGTATGATGAAGAAGGATCGTGTGAGCGAAGGAGCCCGTGGCGAGTTTTGCAGCCAGTGCATCATAATATTTGGCGCGCTCCCGGAGATGGTATAAATAATATTCCTTATAGGGTATGGTATCCGTGTTGCTGCTTTCCCTGAGCTTTGCGGTCATTCGCTGGTCAACATACCAGTCCGAGGCATCCAGGCTGACATACCCTGCTTTATACCCATGTTCACCCAGGAATTTCCTCATTCCATCGCGCTTTTCCAGCGTATCTCCTTCCTTTAAATAAGGGAATCGGAAAAGCTTTGTAAAATGCCGGTAACCCTGTATGATCTTCTCACCGCGCAGCAAATCATCCGTATATGTTTTTAGATCTATTTTCGGAGAATGGAAATACAGATGCGAATAGGAGTGGTTGCAAATAAGATGACCGGCATTGTCCCAGCGTTCGATAAGCTTTCCGCCTTCAGCATCGTCAGTTCTTTTACCGCAGACAAAGAGGGCAGCCTTTACACCTGCTTCCTTAAGAGCCCCCAGTATTTTCTCATCGCGTTCCCGGGGAGACAAAAGAGGTGTCTCATTGGTATGAGGGTCATCGATCGTGAAAGCGATTTTCGGAATATCCGGTTTTCCCGTAACTGAAAGCGGGAATAGTGAACTTGTCATGATTCCCGCTCCGATAGTTTTGAGGATATCTCGCCTCGTAAAATGACGGCTATGTTTCATTCCGGGAAATTATCCCTGAGAAACTTCGCTGACCAGATTGATCTTATTGAAAGAATCCTGAATAATGGCATCGCCGATAGCGCTCAGGAGAATAAGAAGGATAAAGGCGACAACCTGCGACATCCCTTTATTCGTTACCTTCTCCACTCCTCCGGCGTATTCCCAAAGCCACCAGATGTTGACGAAGGGAATGATCATCAGCCAGGCCGTCGGGATATTGCATCCCAGGCGGTTCATCTCGCCTTTTGTCTTGACGCGCCAGACAATGATATAGATTCCGAATGTAATAATACTCAGGAAAAATACTGCAACCGGTCCGCGTTTTGTCATAGTGATGATTGGATGATGGTTAAAGTGATGATGCAAATATACATCATATGATGTCACGGGGAAATATTGTTCGCTGTAACCGCTGAGATAGGCACTATATATCGTATGTTTGCATCAGTGATCAAGAGCCTGCTTCCGTATATTATAATGGTACACATTTCCAATAAGTATTTTCCCTCCGACAGATTGTCATCTGCGAGAGTTCTTTTTTTTGTCCGGCTATCTTTTCTTTTCTTTTTCGGTTTTTTGTCGTTCTCTTCTTCATTTTGCCAGACAAATCAAAAAAAACGGCAATTTGATGCGCATGGTTTTTTACAAAAAATCAAGTCAATCAGTAATGGGGAACTGACCTATCATACAAAGACAAAATATTTGCAGGAGAGTGACACTGAGTATGCTGAAATGAAACTTCGTTTTTTTCGAAGCAATACTTCTCCTAATGCAGTGACCATCTATTGTGAAAGAAAGGAGTTCTCTCAGATTTTTTTTCCCACTCTCACCTATAGTTTTTATCTCCAGCAAGGCCGCGGTATCTTCACTAATGAAAATCTTATGCAGCAGCATTTTTCAGACTTCTATCCTTTTGTTCTGGGTATGGACTTCAGTTATCTGTATGCTCTCGCTGATACCGGCACCCGAAGTTTTGACTCTTTATCGATGAGAGTTTTTTCGCAATCGTCAAGGTTCAGGATATATGATTCAGTTTATCATGGAAGTTCTTTTAAATATTGTTTTGATCTACGGGACTCCATACCTATCTATTGTCAAGATATCGTGGAAGATAACGGTGAGTTTCAATATGAGGATTATCAGCTTCAGTCATATAAATTTAATAATTTTGATAGCGCTACCTTTTTTAGGGTGATCAGCGATAGCCTGGCATCATTAACAAAAAGATATGGGTTAGAAAGCTCTGACTCCGTAAGTGCCCGCCGCCCGAAAATAAGGGAAAGCGATACATTGGCGACCGATTTCCGGTATGTTTCTTTTGCCGGTGATAGTGCGGAATTCAGTACGCTGTTAAAGGCGAACAAACTCGTTCTGCTGGATTTTTGGTATCAGAGCTGCCAGCCTTGCAGGCAGGCAATTCCTGAACTGGTTTCGATATATAATACGTACCATGAGCAGGGCCTGGAGATACTGGGTTTGGATCCGTTCGATACGAACCGGCTTAGTATCCAAAATACAATGAAAAGATTAGGAATAAACTATCCCATCGGAATGGGTGATACCTCCATTGCAGCCAGCTATAAAATACAGGGATACCCGACGCTCTTTCTGATAGATAGCAGAAAAAAGATCCTTTTTTATCAGAAAGGGTATAATGAAAATTTAAAGACGAGATTAAGCAACATGATCGAAAAATATCTCCATCAGTAATGGGTGGAATGACGACGTAACTCTCCGCTCGTTTTTTGCAGCCCTCCATACTTGAATTCATCTTACCGGGAATTCGTTTTAAGATCAATGAATACAGAATCTTATACGAAAGCACATCAATCCCTCGCACTTTATAACGCCTCAGTCCGCTTTGGCCGCGTTGCTGCAATTGGTCCTGATGCGATCGATCTCCTGCACCGGATGTCCACGAACGACCTCTTGCCGCTCATCGGAAAACCAGGGGCGGGAAGCCAGACAGTACTGACAACGGAGAAAGGGCGCATCGTCGACCTGATCACCGTCCTCTCTCAGGGAAAGGACGCCATGCTTATGACAAGCGGCGGAAAAGAAGAGGAAGTGATAGAATGGCTGCATAAATTCGTCATCATGGAAGATGCAAAGTTTGAGAAGCGCTCCGGTGAGATCGCCCAATTCCTTCTCTTTGGCCCGAAGGCGATGAGTTTATTACAGAAGTTTACTGATGTAAAACTCATAACCCTGGAGAATTTTCATTTCCTTGAGATCGAAATAGGCGGCATTCCGGCAAGGCTTCAGAAAACCAACAGGATCATTGAAAGCGGATGGGCATTATTTGTGGATATGGAGAAAATGGCCGATCTTCTGGCCTTTTTGATCCCTGAAATAGATGGTACCGGCGGAACAGTGATCGATGATGATACGTATGATCTCCTGCGCATTGAAGCAGGCATTCCATTAGCGCCGAATGAGCTCAACGGAAAGCACAATCCCCTCGAAACCACACTGGTTCAGGCGGTGAGCTTTACCAAAGGCTGCTATATCGGGCAGGAAGTGATCGCGCGGCTCGATACCTACGATAAAGTGCAGCGGCATCTCATGGGGATCACCATTGAAAGGACCTTTCAAAATACGCCCCTTCCTGTTCCCGTTACCAATGCCGAAGGTGAACACATCGGAGAAATGACAAGCTTTGCATTTTCTCCGGCAATGGAAAAATGGGTAGGACTTGCATTCATCAAGAGTGCTTTTGCGATTCCGGAAATGCAGGCAGGTATTGGGGAAGAAAAAATTGCGGCGACACTTGTAAAATTACCTTTTGAGCTATAATTTTGAGTATCATTGCTTCTGGCGTCGCGGCCGCAGGCAATGATAGATGGAATAAAACATGTCAATAATTACAGAACTGCCTGTTCTTGCACCGGAACTCTCCGGAACAACCGTCGAAAATTTTCTTTCATCGGAAACGACTTCACCGGAAGTCGTTTCCCGTATTCATGCCCTTAAGGAAAAACTTCGCGAGAAAGTTGTTATTCTCGGGCATCACTATCAGCGCGACGATATCATTCAGTTCGCCGATAAGACTGGGGATTCTTTCGAACTTGCTCGTTACGCTGCAAATCTTTCCGATAGAGAATTCATTATTTTCTGCGGTGTGCATTTCATGGCTGAGACGGCCGATGTGTTGAGCAGTGACAGGCAGAAGGTGATTCTGCCTGATCTCAAGGCCGGCTGCTCTATGAGCGATATGGCACGTACCGAACAGGTGCTCGACGCCTGGGAGGCTCTCAGCGAAGTGACCGATACGCAAAAGATCTGCCCGATCACGTATATGAATTCCAGCGCTGCGATCAAGGCATTCTGCGGCGAACATGGCGGTGCAGTCTCGACAAGTTCGAATAACAAATTCCTCTTTGACTGGGCTTTCGGCCAGGGCTTTGAAAAAATATTTTTCTTTCCCGATCAGCATCTGGGCAGGAATACCGCTTTTTATCAGATGGGAATTCCACTCGATGAAATTGTCCTTTTCGATCAATCGCAGGGCGGATTAGGCGGGCTTACAAAAGAGCAGATCGCAAAAGCAAAGATCATCTTATGGCGCGGGCATTGTTCGGTTCATCAGCATTTCCAGCCTTCGCATCCCGATATCATGAGAGCGCTCTATCCGGGAATTACGGTTATTGTTCATCCCGAATGCTCGTTCGAAACTGTGAAAAAAGCCGATATGGTAGGCTCCACCTCGTTTATCTGCAAGACCATCGAAGAAGCAGCACCCGGCACAAGCTGGGCAGTTGGTACTGAACATCACTTGGTCAACAGATTAAAAAAGGAGAATCCGGATAAATTTATCACTACGCTTGCTCCGTATGCCTGCGAATGCGCAACAATGTATAGGATTTCTCCCGAAGCATTGGTTGGCATTCTGGAAGATATCGATAATGGAATAATAAAGAATCAGATCGTGGTCGAAGATGGAGATAAGAAATGGGCAAAGATTGCCCTTGAGAGGATGCTGGATGTGACGAAGAAGGCTCTCTGAACTTGGATTCGTCGGATTAAAGGGATTTATTGGATTTTAATTAACGAGGGCTTATATTTCCTATTTAGAAGTCGTTTAAATTGCAGGCTTCTTGCACCGAAATTTATTAATAACCCTACTTCCAGATTGTATGCCTCGAGATAATTCATCGCCTGCGCAAGATGGACGTCTTCCAAATCAGTAAGTGCCTTCAGCTCAACTGATATTTTCCCATCGATTAGAAAATCTACTCGTCTCGTCCCCACAAGATGCTCTTCATAATATAATGGCATCTCATACTCTCTGGAATGGATAATACTATTTTTAGTTAACTCTATTTGCAAGCATTTTTGATAGATAACCTCTTGAAATCCATTTCCCATTGTCCGATGGACTTTCATAGCACAACCAATAATTTTTTCGGTAAGATCTTCCTCTTTAAAGTCGTAACCCATTACTTCTATTGGATTAGTTTAATAAATATTAAATATAGAACCCCCACCCTAATATTTTCTCGCTTGGAGCACTAAGTCAACATGAATAATTAATCCAATGAATCCCTTTAATCCGACGAATCCAAGTTGGAACATCCCGCCCCCCTTCCTCGTTAAACTAATAGTAAAGGAGACCTCATAAACATTTGAAAGAAACATTCGAGTATTTTTCTACCAATAAGGAGCGGGAACGCGCTGCTGTCATTACGCTTATACGCTCCAATAACGATTCTTCCTTTCCAGCACAGTGGGATCCGAAGCTTGGAATTCACGTGACTTGAAGTCGCGGC